>Ga0163216_100965_pt1 | contig 25422 bp, 26 predicted proteins | sample SynspAceP_FD_167610 | JGI IMG/M metagenome (GOLD analysis project Ga0163216, IMG submission 167610) | Saline lake microbial communities from Ace Lake in Antarctica - Synechococcus sp. Ace-P (Illumina Assembly) | ecosystem: Environmental > Aquatic > Non-marine Saline and Alkaline > Saline ...
TTTAAAGTCGTAATCACTTGGGGTTTCACGAAAGATGATGTCGCCCGCTGGGAAACGCTCTGATAAGAAACCAATCGGCCCGCCGTCTTTCAGTTCGAGTACCAACTCACCAAAGTGGCTTTTGCCCTGATCGTCATTAAAAATACGCGTGAATTTCATGCATTTATCCTTTCGCTAAAAAGGGATCTGACCCCTTTTAATTCGTTTGTCTTGGATTTTGAGGAAGGTGGAGAAAACTGTATCGCTCATGGTAACGAACACGTCGAAACGTTTCTATCGGAAATATTCTTTTAAAGACCGACACATGAGCATGGAATCGCTTTACGAATACGGTTCTCGTTCTGGCGTTTGGCGCATACTCAACGAGTTTGAACGCCGAGATCTACCGCTAACCGTTTTCACCATTGCGACCGCATTGGAACGCAATCCAGACGTGGCCAAAGCTTTTGTGGAAGGCAAACACGAGATTGTCTGCCACGGGCTAAAATGGATTCATTACCAAGACATGTCCATCGCGCAAGAACGACAACACATGGCGGAAGCCCTCGCTCTTATCGAAAAAGTGACTGGCGTCAAACCAACCGGTTGGTACACAGGCCGTGACTCGCCAAACACGCGCGCCTTAGTTGCAGAACACACGCAGCTAAAATACGATTCCGACAACTACGGTGACGACTTGCCTTATTGGGTAAAAGTCCCCCATCACAAGGATGCAAATCAAACCAAACCGCATCTTATCGTGCCATATACACTTGACTGCAATGACATGAAATTTTCCTCACCTTATGGGTTCAACCACGGCGAAGAATTTTTCCAGTACCTGAAAGACAACTTTGATTGCTTGTATGACGAAGGCGCCACCGCACCAAAAGTGATGTCCATCGGCATGCACTGTCGAACACTAGGCAAACCCAGCCGTTTTATGGCCCTGAAGTAGTTTCTAGATTACGTTCAATCCCACGACAAGGTCTGGATTGCCCGCCGTGAAGAGATTGCCGATCATTGGATCGAGAATCACCCGCCACAAGATTAAAAATCGTTACGGCAAGGATACCGAACAGACTGTATTAAGCACAAACCTAGTGCGAAAAATGACAAAAAGAGCCGTTATTACTCACAAATATTGTATTCGTTTTAAATAGGTTTCGTACTTAACACGGTTTAAATAATCCAGAGGGGTCGCATTTACAAGCTTTTTAAATTCTCGCTGGAAGTGTGCTTGGTCGCTGAATCCTAGGGACATGCGATCAAGTCGAACAGCGCGCCTTAACATTCTGAAGATCTCAATGGCAGTCAGTAATCTGACCGGTTTATCACTTTTCTACCACTAATAAAGATAACTGAACTTTGTTTAGTGGTTTTTTAACGGATTAACCCCTTGCGGCTCGTATCATCTGATCAATTCTAAACACATTGGCCAGGGCAAAAAGCATTGCCAGTTTATTGTCATTTTTTATCCAAGCCTCGATAGATGACTTTCCTAAAACCAAACTGACGCTTTATGATCCGAAATGGGTGCTCCACTTTCGCTCGAATGCTGGCTTTGATGCATTCCGTTCGAATGGGGTGCTTACTTATTCTCGGGGGCTTTTTGAGAAGACGTACCTTGCTTGGCATCTCAGCAATCAGCCAATCGACTTTGATGTCTTTGAGTTTTTCTCGTTTTTGTGCGCCCCGATAACCCGAATCCGCTGAGATAAAGGTTTCCTCACCATGAAGCAAATGTTCTGTCTCTGTGATGTTATGTTATGTACGTTGGAGGCTGTTGTACTTACACTGTGTGTCAGGCTGGTTCTCGCGTATACGCCAATATGGGCTTTTAAACCGAAGAAACATTGTTTTCCTTTTTGGGTCTGGTGCACCTCGGGGTAGCGTGCTTTCGTTTTATTCTTAGTAGAACTGGCTGCTTCAATAATGGTGACGTCAACGATCGTCCCTTCTTTTAAGTAAATCCCCGCACTGGATAGCCATGTATTGACCTCTTTGAATAGCTGACGGGAGAGTTTATACTTTTCCAGTAAGTGTCTAAAATTCATAATCGTAGTGTGGTCAGGAATCGTACTGTCTAACGACAACTCAGCAAACAAACGCATGGACGTGATTTCATAAAGCTCATCTTCCATGACAGGGCCGCTCATGTTGCATGCAGTGAATGCGAAACATCGTCGACAGCGGATAGAATCTTCTTCCTTTTCCAGCCTTCGGGTAAAAGGGCTCAACAACCGCTTCAAGCTGGTCCCACGGCATCAATTCATCCATGCGAGTTAAGAAAATCTCTTTACGTGTTTTACGACGTTTATTGTTGAATTCGCTATCGGCAAAAGTGAGTTGGTGTGACATGGTCATGCTCGAAGATTAAAAGTGAATTGTCTCATGGGAAGGACTTGTTCGCATCTTCCTTAATCAATCACCATAAGTGAAGCAATGTTATAAAGTGATGGGGGAGGTGGATTTCGTTTTGATTGTGTCGGACATGTTTGAGTACGAGGAGTTCTGCTAACGAGTGATTTATGCCCACAGCAACATGGAAAAATTCACGACGTGAATTAGTTTACGTTGTACTAAATTTAATCTTTGCCAAGAAGGGTTGTAGACGTTTGACTTTATTCCACTCGGTTTGTCCATGTCTGGCAAGAATAATCAATGTTTGTCTCCATTTTCATGACTTCAAAATAAGGTTTTTTGAACAGTAAAAACAAACATTTTGATAGGTTTTGATGATTTTTCTTTGCACGGTTTTGATTCGGACTTGTCTTTCTTGCGTTATGATGGCGCAGTTTTGTCTAAGTTTAAGGGGCTCTATTGTTATTGTTTATTTTAAATGTTGATTAATCATCGATACATAGTCTTCAACTTTGGCATAGCCCTGTTGCATGTGTGAGGATACATGTTTGAGCATAGCGTTTAGATCGTTTTCACAGGCAAGTCGGACATACTCATCGTGTGCGGTAAGACCTGGGCCAGATCGGTTATGAGCTTTTTGATGCAAAGTGAAATAAAGGTGTAGGCGACCTCGAATCCTCTGCCAACTGTCCTTTAACAGGTCATGCTCACAATAGTTATAGACAACATTATGTAGCTCTAATTCTTCAAAAATAGTGCCTGCTGCATCGCCTGATGTTATTGCTTTAGTCAGACGTTCCTTTTGCATTAAAAGGTCATCACGGAACTGTTCTGTTCTTTTTTCCCACACTAGAGAAAAAGCAAAACGTTCTATTTCTGTTCTAAAACTATAAAGCTCTTGAATATCTTTTACTTTAATACCAACGACGTAGGTTCCTGTGTAAGGAATACTTTCAATTAATCCTTGATCGACTAATTGGCGGATTGCCTCACGTAATGGACCACGGCTTACCTTTAACATTTCAGATAGCTGAGTTTCAACTAGCTTTGTTTTAGGTGGAATATCCCCACTGATAATGGCCTCACGAAGTAATTCAACAACATTTTCTCGCAGTGTTCGGTTTTTTTCAATAGGTTTTAGATTTAATGAATTCATAAAGTCTCTACATAAATCTGAACTAATAGAAAAACATTAATTCAAACATTGAGTTTAGTTTTAACCACTTCAAGAAATGACGTATTTTCTGTTTTATATATTTTATGGCAAACATATTGCATTGTCTATTGTTGACAATCCTACAACTGAGCAATACTTTATAAATAGAAACTAACTAGAGGGAATACAAATGAAGTTTTTGAATAAATTAATTTTGATTGTTACAGCGACACTCTCAATCTTTATGTTTTCAAGTGTGACGCAAGCGGCAGATACTTCTACTTGGGAGGAAATAAAGTCCCGTGGCGATATTCGCATCGGTGTTACTCAATCGCCACCTTGGTTTTATAAAGATCCTGCGACACAAGAATGGACAGGGCTAGGTGCATCCATTGGTAAAAAAATGGCGGAAGAACTTGGCGTGGAATTTAAGCCAGTAGAGGTAACTTGGGGAACCGCTATAGCAGCGTTACAAGCCAACAAAATTGACACAATGTTTGTATTGGATGCGACACCCGCTCGAGCGCTGACCGTTGATTTTCCTCCTCATGCTCTACTTTATTATGCGCTTGCTGTATTGGCTGATGATGATATTGAAATCACCAATTGGGAAGACCTTAATAAATCAGACATTAAAATTGCGGTTACTCAGGGCACGACGATGGATTCGTACGTAACTAAACACTTGCCGAATGCAATAATTCTACGCTTTCCATCAAATGGTGAATCTATTGCGGCTTTCCAATCTCGTCGTGTTCAAGCGGTTTCTTTATTTTCGCCACCATTAATTGCTATGCGTAAAAAATTAGGTCGAGGACAAATTGTTTTACCTGAACCTATTCGTGCCACAGCGTCGTCTGCTGCTGTTAGAAAAGAAGCGGATAAAACCTTCCGTGACTGGATTAACACAGCGATAACCTATTACTACGAAACAGGCCAAACTCAAGTTTGGTATGAAGAGTTTCTAACTAGCTTCGGCGTTGATCCAAGCAAGGTTCCTTCTGTTCGTAAAGAAGACTGGTAAGCACATCTTTGACTTAACTGATATTTAGGAAAGTAATTATGGGATATGAATGGGATTTCTCTGTCGTTTTTAATAATTTTGATTTGTTGCTTCTGGGGTTGCTCAATACTCTTAAAGTAACTGGAGTATCCCTTTCACTCGGTATTCCTTTGGGGCTAGTGCTTGCACTAGCTCGCCTTTACGGCAATATTGCTGTGCGTCTCCCTGCTATCGTTTTGATTGATTTTTTGAGAGCAACACCGCCTATTGTCCAGTTGTTTTGGTTTTTCTTTGCTTTACCCATTCTCACCGGTATTGAAATAGACCCTTTTAAGGCTGCAATTCTTACCTTTACGCTGCAATCTTCTGCATTTTTTGCAGAAGTCTTTCGTGGTGGCATTATTTCAATTGGCAGCGGGCAATGGGAAGCATCTAAGGCTATTGGCATGAATCGTAACCAGACCTTGAGTCGAGTTATTCTCCCTCAAGCGGTTAAACGAATGATTCCAGCTTTTTTAGAGCGTGCAATTGAATTGATGAAAACAACGACATTAGTCAGCACGATTAGCTACGCAGACCTCCTCTATCAGGCAAACAGTATTGCTCAATCTAGTTACCGTACATTAGAAGTTTTTACCGTTGCGGCTGGGATGTATTTTGTCGTGATATTTGCTTGCTCCATCGGAGTCAGACGCCTCGAACGCCATATGGCTCGATCGGGCGAAACAACAGCGCATTAGGGGGAAGTATGGATTATCAATGGGATTTTCACTCAGTTTGGGCGAATAAAGCCTTGTTACTGATAGGGCTACAAAACACAGTAACATTAAGCGTAACTTGTTTGATTCTTGGGCTTTTTTTCGGTTTGTTTGTGGGAGCTGCAAGGTACTCTAGAATCGCACTCTTTAACTGGCCAGCAACTGCATTTGTTGAAGTGTTTCGTAATACCCCTGTACTAGTGCAAATCATGTGGTTCTTTTTTGCTTTTCCTATCATTTCACCATTTGATATTGATGCTTTTACGGCTGCTGCACTCGGACTGACTTTGAATACAACGGCTTTTGCATCTGAAATTTATCGTGCTGGTATTCAATCCATTAATAAAGGTCAGTGGGAAGCGAGTAAAGCTTTAGGCATGACTTATCTACAACAAATGAAAAGGGTCATTATGCCGCAAGCTATACAGCGAATGATTCCTGCCTTTATGAATAGGATTATCGAGTTAATAAAAATGACCTCTCTTGCTTCTGTTATCGCGTATGGTGAATTGATGTATCAGGCCAAAACAATTTCTACCATCACATTTAACCCGATAGAAATGTATACCAGTGTCGCACTTATTTTCTTCGTGCTGATTTTTAGTGTCGCGCAGGTCGTGCAATATTTTGAAAGAAAATTGAATGCTAAAGGTGAAATATGAATTCCACTAAACAGAAACTTCTCAGAATCGTTAATTTGAGTAAGTCATTTGATGAGCTTGATGTATTACAAGGAATCGATCTTGACGTTTATAAAGGCGAGGTCGTTGTATTGTTGGGAGCTTCAGGTTCCGGAAAGTCGACCATGCTGCGATGTGTGAACTTTATGGAGATACCCAGCTCTGGTCGGATTATTTTTGACGGCACGCCTATCGGCAGAGAGAGTCATGAACGCATTGTTTACTCTGAGAGTGAACTGGTTAGCCATCGAGCAAAAGTCGGCATGGTGTTTCAGCATTTCAACCTATTTCCTCATATGACAGTGAAAGAAAATGTTATTGAAGGTGCTCGTACTGTACTGAAATTAGATAAAAATGAGTGCGAACAGCGAGCAATGAAGTACTTAGATAAAGTGGGGTTGGCGTGGAAAGCTGATGTGTACCCTTCTTTTCTTTCTGGGGGACAACAACAACGAGTTGCTATTGCTCGAGCGTTAGCAATGGAGCCAGATTTGATGTTGTTTGATGAAGCCACCTCAGCGCTTGACCCAGAGCTTGTTGGCGAAGTTTTGCAAACCATGAAGGAATTGGCTGATGAAGGTATGACGATGTTGATCGTTACTCATGAACTCGGGTTTGCTTACTCAGTGGCCGATCGAGTGTTGTTTTTATCGGAAGGAAAAATTCTTGAACAAGGTACGCCAGAACAAGTATTAACCTCCCCGAAAGAAGAACGAACTAAGAAATTTTTAAAAGGCCATAACGCTTTCCGTTTACCTGAACCGAAAGCAGATTAACGTATTATTTCGAAACGAAATAATGACACCTAATTTAGATGTAAGGAAGAATGAGATGACAGTAGCTACAGTTTTAGATGAACATGTAACAACACATGATGCTGAAGATGATCCACGTAATAAAGATATTCTTATTTATATTGATGGCGAACTTTTTCACCGTGATGAAGCGAAAATATCCGTGTATGACTCTGGTTTTATGCTGGGTGATGGCATGTGGGAAGGAATGCGATTGTATAATGGTACATGGGCTTTTTTTGAAGAACATATGGATCGTTTATTTGAAAGCTGTAAAGCCGTAAGTCTTGATATCGGCATGACTCGAGAAGGCATCGCGGATGCATTAGCTATGACGGCAAAAGCTAATGGAATGACCACGGATGCTCATTGTCGACTTATGATAACGCGAGGTAAAAAAGCGAAACCATTCCAGCATCCTAACCTTTCTAAATGGGGGCCAACTGTTGTTATTATAATAGAACATTCTAAGCCCAAAACCAATCTACTGGAAACGGGTATAAGACTGGCAACCGTGCCACAAGTACGAGGCTTACCCATGAGCCAAGATGCTAAATACAATAGCCATTCAAAACTTAACTGTGTACTAGCGTGCATACAAGCTCAACAAATGGGTGCGGATGAAGGTTTGATGCTTGATACCCATGGCTTTGTTAACACAACGAATGCCTGTAATTTTTTCATCGTGCGCAAAGGTGAAGTGTGGACATCCACAGGTGATTATTGCATGAAAGGGGTGACTCGTCAGAAAGTGATCGATCTTTGTAAGCTGAATGATATTCCTGTTTATGAGAAAAATTTCTCTATATACGAAGCTGTATCTGCTGATGAAGCCTTTTTGACAGGGACTTTTGGTGCTCAGACACCAGTTATACAGATAGATGGCAAAGACATAGGAGAGGGTAAAGGTGCTGGTCCTATAACTCGAAAAATTAGAGAACTTTATACAGAAATGGCTTACAGCTAATTAAGTCAATTAAAAAATAATAGGAAATTTATATGTCTATTGATTTAATTAATAGCCGCGGTTTAGTCATGGTCGGCTGTGGCAATATGGGATCTGCCTTATTAAAAGGGTGGCTTAAAAATGGTATTGAGCTGAGTTCCGTCACGGTTATTGATCCAACGCCTTCTGAATGGTTAAACAAGCAAGCGTCTGCAGGTTTAATCCTTAATAAAATGCCTGAACAAGCCCCAGCAGTAGTTGTTTTTGCAGTAAAGCCTTACATGATTGTTGAGGTAATTGAACAGTGGAAATCGGATCAATTTCATCAAACAGTGTTTTTGTCCATTGCAGCAGGGGCGAACCTTAGCAGCTTTGAAAGTATGTTATCAGTTAAACATCCGATTGTGCGCTCTATGCCCAATACCCCAGTGAGTGTTATGGAAGGCGCGGTGGCTTATATCGGCAATGATGCGGCTAAGCCCTATCTTCCTGTAATTGAAACACTGCTTTCTTCTGTAGGTTTGGCGGTAGAGCTTGAGGTAGAAGCGCAAATAGATGCTGTGACAGCACTTTCAGGGTCAGGGCCTGCGTATTTGTTTCAAATGGCAGAAAGTATGGTGTCTGCAGGGCAAAAATTGGGATTGTCTGAAGAACTTGCCTTAGCATTAGCTAAGCAAACGATTTTAGGGGCAGGGAAGTTGATGGCGCAATCAGAGGACAGTCCTGAACAGCTTCGTATTGCGGTTACTTCTCCGAAAGGAACCACTCATGCCGCACTTCAGATACTTAAAGACGAAAGTACCGGATTAGATCCACTGCTACTCAAGGCCATGGAAGCCGCCCGTGATAGGAGTATTGAGCTTGGCTAAGGTCCCGTTTGAAGGCGATAAATCTAACCTTATTCAGAGAGAATCTTTGAAGAGGTTCATAGGCACCGCCTTTATTGAAGGTGAAGCAAGTGGTGACGTTTTAGCTTGTGAGACCGAATTGAGCTTCTGGGGCGGTGTTGATCCACTTTCAGGTGAAGTGATTGACCGTCATCATCCACTCAGTGGTGAACGGCTAAAAGGTAAAATTTTAGCGTTACCTGGAGGCCGAGGTTCCTGTTCTGGTAGCGGTGTTATTCTTGAAATGATTGTAAATGGTCAAGGTCCGGCAGCTATTATCGTGTCGCGACCTGATGACATTATTACTTTGGGTGCACTGATTGCAGGCGAATTATTTGATACCTCTATCCCTGTAATTTGTCTTGAACATAACGATTTTCAGCAGCTAATAACCCAAAAATATGCCGTTGTCACAAATAATCAGATTTTTTGTGATGACAGTCCTATTTTAATAGAGACAATAGCGCTCATATCAACTGTTCTTGATGAATCTCAGATAGATATTCATCTTACTGATCACGATTTATCTTTAGTAAATGGCGATAACGGCGCTGCTTCACAGGTGGCTATGAAAATTATTATTGAGATGGCCAAATTAGCGGGAGCAAAATCACTCATTGATGTAAGCCAAGTTCATATTGATGGCTGTATTTATACCGGTGATGCTTCTCTGCAATTCGCACAGAAGCTGGTTGAGATGGGAGGGAAAGTCGCAGTTCCTACTTCGTTGAACTCCATTTCAGTAGATTACCGACATTGGCAGAAACAAGGCGTTTCGACACATTTTGGTGAACAAGCCAGCGCACTGGCAGATGCTTACATAACGATGGGGGCAAAAAATACCTTTACCTGTGCACCTTATCTATTAGAAACGGCACCAAATGAAAACGAACAAATTGCATGGGCAGAATCCAACGCTGTGGTTTTTGCAAATAGTGTGCTTGGTGCAAGAACCATGAAATACCCAGATTTTCTAGATGCCTGTATTGCATTAACTGGAAGGGCACCAAACGCAGGCGCTCATCTAGATCAAAATCGAAAAGCTACCTTTTATTTTTCTTTTGAAGGCATCAATGAGATAGAAGATCTTTTTTATCCTCTTTTGGGGTATCACGTAGGGAAAATTTCAGGAAATTGTATTCCTGTTATTGACGGAATAGCTCATTTGGTCCCTGATCAAGATGACTTAAAAGCTTTTGGTGCCGCATTTGCAACCGTATCCAGTGCACCCATGTTTCATATTCTTGGTGTGACACCGGAGGCAAAAACACTTTCAAGCTGTATGGATATGAATAGATCCAATGAAAAAAGGCTTGTGACTATCAAAAACTTGCAAGACTGTTGGTTCGAGTTACATAAGGCTGACACACTCACGACGGATCTGGTTTCTTTAGGTAACCCACATTTTTCGTTAAGTGAATTTAAAAAATTGTCATTATTATGCTTAGGGAAAAAAAAATCCGTTTCAGTGGAATTGCTGATTACTGCGGGTCGTTCGGTGGTCGAAAAAGCACGCAAAGCCGGCTATCTTGATGCGATTGAAATGTTTGGTGGCAAGATTATCACTGACACCTGTTGGTGCATGATTAATGATCCTGTCATCCCTCTTAATGCCAAAGTTATTTGTACTAATTCAGCCAAATACGCACATTATGGTCCGGGTATGACAGGACGGTCATTTAAGTTATTAAGTCTTGAACGCTGTGTATACGAAGCTTGTAGAGAAAAATTAACAGAAAGTTCACCAAATTGGCTGGACGATTAAGTACTAAAATAGGAGACGGCTTTTAATGATTCCTTTTATTCACACTCAAGATGTTGAATACAAGTTAACTTGGAATGAGTTAGTTAGCGCTTTATATGACGGCCATCAATTACCGCGCGCAGATATTGATGACATTCTTTTTAAACATGGAAATAACGCACTTCTTAATTAATAGAGCCGCCTGGATTAAAGGCAAAGGTATCGGTGTTAAAGTCGCTACCGTTTTTCCAAATAACGTAAAAAAAGAACCGAGTTTACCAAGTGTCCATGCTATTTTTGCTCTTTTTGATAGTGATACAGGGCAACCGAAAGCTTTTGTTGACGGTAGTTTAGTAACAAAATGGAAAACAGCTGCTGATTCAGTGTTAGGAGCTAAATTACTGGCTAGAGAAAACAGTAAGGTTTTAACCATTGTTGGTGCTTGTGCGGTGGCATCATCACTTATTGATGCTTATCGAGAGGTTTTCCCTCAATTGGAAACTATACAGATCTGGAATCGAACCTTTTCCAAAGCGCAAGCATTAGCCATTACTACCCTTCCTGATGCATTAGCGAATGCCGACATCGTCTCTTGCTCCACTATGTCCACTGAACCTATTTTGCAGGGTGATTGGATTAAGAGCGGAACGCATGTTGACCTCATTGGGGCTTATCGACCAGATATGCGTGAAGCTGATGATTTACTTTTATTAAAATCGAACATTTTTGTCGACGCTCGTGAAACAGCAATTCACGATATTGGTGAACTAGCAATTCCTATTCATGCCGGAATAATTAAAGAAGAAGCAGTAAAAGCCGATTTATATCAACTTTGTTGTGGGAAAGTAGGTCTGGAAACTGAAGACGAGATCACACTCTTTAAAACGGTAGGGGTGCGCACCTCGACCTTATGACGATTCTCTATATTATGGAAAAATCTGCAATGGTCAAGTAATCCTGTAGGGTTTCTAAACCACTTTTTGTAATTCTTGTTGTTTTTGAACAGGTGTTAAATAATCAATTGCCGAGTTAAGGCGCTTGTAGTTATATAACCCAATATATCGTTCAACAGCAGCAACAACCGACGGGTGATTAATAAAAGTTAGATCGTTCAAATACTCCGTTTTTAAATTACGAAAAAAACGTTCTTGAACCGCATTATCCCAACAGTTCTCGCGTCGACTCATACTTTGAACTATGTTGTGAGTTTGAAGTGCTTCTTGGAACAGTTTGGCACTGTACTGCACACTCTGATCTGAATGAAACATCAGCCTTGAGTCGTCGGTTGCTCTTTGCCCATAATGTAGTAGTGTCGTTTTTTCGGCCTTTTCGCAACCAATCCTAGAGGTTTCATCAATCGAGCAGCCTTAAATACACCAATAGAAAAGGATTTTTTTTGTAGCTCAAAAGCCAGTCGGCGTTTTCCATAAGAATGAAACGAACCTTTTAAAAGAGCCTGCACTTTATCTGCAATCACCTTATCTACCGATCGACGGACCGACTTATAATGATAGCTTGATACGGGTAACTCAAGCAGGCAACACAGCCTCTGAATGGAGACGTAAGGTTCTGCCTTGCTCAGCTGCTAAATCATTTTAAATTTAGATTATCGCGTATGAACAAGGCGGTTGCCTTTTTTAAACAGTCGAACGTCCTTTCGTGATTCTGCTAACTCTTTTTTGAGCTCTTCTATTAAACGCTTATCGAGATCTAAGGGGACTTTATCTTCTGTAAATTTACCGCGCTGTTCGTTTAAATACTGCTTTTTCCAACGCGCTACCACTGTGGCTCCAGCACCAGATATATCCATAATTTGTTGATTGGAATAATGCTCTTCAACCATCAATCTGGCGTATTCATACTTTTATTTAGGCGTGTAATTTAGTCGTATTTTACGGGGCTTAATGGTCATGATGTGCTTCCTATATTAAAGTTAATTATAGGCTATAGGACCTTCTAAGATCATTACACTCAAGGAAAGCACAAGGGGAAGGAACTAAAAATCTTCGGGCTTAGAAAGTCAAATTTCCCGCTACGGTGACAAAGATGGAATGCCTCACTTCATTAAACAAGGCTTTGCTGCAGTGGCCTTCACCTTCTGTGTCTTCTAGAAGGAGTAAATCACCACCACCGAATTGACGTGTTTCACCTGAAGACACTTTGAACTCACATCGCCCTTTAATGATGAAAAGCAGCTGGCGTTGTGGTGCTGGATGCCATTTAAAGTCGTAATCACTTGGGGTTTCACGAAAGATGATGTCGCCCGCTGGGAAACGCTCTGATAAGAAACCAATCGGCCCGCCGTCTTTCAGTTCGAGTACCAACTCACCAAAGTGGCTTTTGCCTTCTTCATCGTTGTAAATTCTTGTGAACTTCATTTTTACCTCACAAATTTTGAATGTCTTTTTATAGCGTATGAGAGAAATCCAACATAACACCAGAGCGATTCTTCGAGCCTGCTCGGGGAGCGGCGGTGTTGTGTTGAGCGTTTCGAAAACGCAAATTACCCATCAAGCCCTAACCCAAGTTTTTAATTACATGATCCAATACTTCTAATGCTACTGCGACATCTGGCGTATCAATGGCTTCCGCTGGATGATGACTAATGCCTTTTTCGCAGCGCATGAACAGCATAGCAACAGGGCAAATATCCGCCATCGCCATGGCGTCGTGACCCGCTCCAGAAAATAAAGTATGCACCGGAATGCTTTGTGTTTCGATGGCGTTGCGTAGCACGCTTTGCAATTTGGCGTCACAGTGCACGGCGTTGGCGGCATGGGTTGCTTTGCGTTCGATACGCACATTGCGGCGTGCGGCAATGGTGTCTAATTCAAGCAAAATATCGTCAAGCGCCACGTCACGTTTATCGTCAAATTCGCTGCGAATATCGAGGGAAAATCCCGTATTACCAGAAATTACATTCACGCCATTGGGACGATTTTGAATGCGTCCAACCGTGGCGACAATGCCATGATTTTGTGCGACTTTTTCTACCGCCAGAATCATCTCACTGCTGGCGCAAAGCGCATCTTGGCGTAGATTCATTGGCACAGTGCCTGCGTGTCCGGCCATGCCGGTGACATTAAATTCAAACCGTTTAGCCCCAGCGATGGCGCTAACAACACCAACCGGCAAGTCTAATTGTTCTAGGACAGGTCCTTGTTCAATGTGCAGTTCAAGGTAACCAAGTAGATTATCGGTTGGAATAGCAGCGTTGGGAATGCTGGAAAATTCCGAGCCAAAGTTTGTTAAGGCTTGTGACAAGCTAATGCCGTCGCTGTCTTTTACATCCGCCCAGCTTGCTGGCCATTGGCCTGTCAGAGCGCGACTGCCAAGCAATGTGGAGCTAAAACGCGTGCCCTCTTCGTCACCAAAACCGACCACATCGAGATGAAACGGGAGACGAATACCGGCCGCTTTCATTGCGGCAATCAAGGTTACAGGCGTGATAACCCCTAACATGCCGTCATATTTTCCGCCGTTAGGCACCGTATCTAAGTGGCTGCCCATGATAAAGCGCGGCGCGTCTGGATCAGCGGCTTGCCAGCGCCCCCAAAGATTGCCCGCTTCGTCTTGCCACGTTTGCATGCCTGCGTCTTGCATCCAGCCGCCAACTAACTCATTGGCTTGTTTGTGTTCTTTGGTGAGATAACGACGATCTAGGCAATTGTCGTCTTGACTGACGTTGCCAAGTTCGTCACAGCGGTCCATGACCAACTGAGCGAGTTTATCGCAATCAGTCATTATGATTCTCCACTGTAAACGGCCATCGCCGCATCGACTGCCGCACCCGCTGGCAACGCAAATCCAGCCCGTCGAAGTACGGTTTCCAGTGATTGCAATGTATGAAGCACAGCGTCTTGACGAGCGTTGTAACCCATAGTGCCAATGCGCCAAACCTTGCCTTTTAATGGGCCAAAGCTGGTACCAATTTCGATGTTAAAAATGTTCAATAAATCATGGCGAATTTTTTCGCCGTCTACGTTCGCAGGAATATGAATGCCAACAACGTTGCTCATTTTGTGTTTTAAGTTACCAAATGGCGTCAAGCCCATGGCGAGGATACCTTGCAGCATGGCATTGCCCGCCAATTGATGACGCTGAATTACCGCGTCTTGCCCTTCGTTAAGTAACGCAATCGCACACTCACGGGTACCAAACAACATGGTCGCCGCTTCCGTGTGATGGTTTAAACGCTCCTCACCCCAATAATCCATGATCATTGGCAAATCAAAATAGTTCGAGCGAATACGCATGCCTGACGACGCATGATGATGTGCATCGCGAATCCCCGCTTCCACATGAGCCCGTTTGCGCACACAAGACACAAAGCGATCGCTTAGGGTAATCGGTGCGCTACCCGACGGACCACCGAGGCATTTTTGCAAACCAACCGACACAGCGTCGATTTTCCATGCATCCACTTCCAACGGATTACCACCAATAGACGCCGTCGCATCGGTGTAAAACAACACATCGTGAGCGCGGCAAATATCACCCAACTCTTCCAAAGGCTGGAACATAGTCGTCGAGGTATCGCCCTGTACAATCGCCAATAATTTTGGCTGTATTTTTTTGATCGCGTCTTCAATTTGCTGCGGATCGAATACTTCACCCCACGGTACTTCAATGGTGTGAACTTGTGCATCAGCGCGTTCGGCGATCTCAGCCAGCAAATGACCGAAGCGGCCAAAGATAGGAATCAGTACTTTATCGCCTGGCTCTAAACAAGACACCAACGCCGCTTCAATTCCAGCGCGAGATGTGCCATCGATCAAAAAGGTTTGCTGGTTTTTGGTGTTAAAAACGCGACGATACAATTCCATCACTTCGTTCATGTAGCTGGTCATAGTTGGATCATATTGACCCACTAGCTGAGTCGACATCGCCGACAACACCCGTGGATAGCAGTTAATCGGACCAGGGCCCATAAGTAATCTTGGTGGCAATGAAAGCGGCTGCATAATGATCTCCTAACCTAACACTTGATAAAGCATTTTGACGCCGGTGAAAATCAACACGATAGCGAAGACTTTCTTCAATTTAGCCGCATCCAAACGATGCGCTAATCCTGCTCCAACAGGCGCAAATAACACCGTCAATGGAATGATGCACGCCGCGCCAATCAGGTTAACCAAACCCACCGTGCCGTATGGCGAATCAGTCGGACTTTGCCCGAAGATCAACATCATCGACGCCGCAGGCAATGAAATAATCAAACCGACGGCGGCCGCTGTGCCAACCGCACGATGTGCTGGGTAATTGCAGAAAGTCAGCATAGGAACGGTCAATGTACCGCCGCCGATGCCCACCATAGAGCTAAAAAAGCCAACGCACGTTGCCATCACGCCTTGGCCAGCATTACCTGGTAAGGATTTAAACATACTGTCTTTTTTGCCAAGCAGCATATTAAGCGCAGACAAGGTCGCAATGATGCCGAATAACAGAGTCAACCATTCGCCATCCACCCGCGTCACAACAAAACTGCCGACCATCACGCCTAAGAAGATGAAAAAGCCCCAGCGTTTCAGCAAGTCGAAATCCACATTGCCTTTGGCCTTATGAGCTCGAATCGAACTAATGGACGTCGGAATAATGGTCGCCAACGATGTCGCGGTTGCCACCAACATGGCTGTATCCGCACTGACTCCCAACCCTTGATACAAGAAAAACAGTACCGGCACGATGACAATTCCGCCACCGACGCCCAACAAACCGGCTAAAATCCCGCCCACCACACCAGTGGCCATCATGGCGAGAATCATGGAATAGTTTTCCATTATGAATGACATTTTTCTGCTTTCTCCTCAATAAGATTGTTACTAAATAAAATGAGACTTAATAAAAGTGCTTCTAAATAAACGTACTAACGATGGCTGAGCCATCGCTTCGTGGATCGGTGGCTGCGTCAGTGTGTCCGTCTTGATGAAGTACCACTGCGCCAGCGTGGCCCATTAATTCATTACACGAATCGACGATCACCAAATCATGACCGCGTTTCACCAGTTCATCGGCGGCGACATCGGCAAAGTCTCGCTCTATTTTCAAATTATGACTGACATCGCCCCAAGTCCGACCGAGTAACCAACGACCTTCGCTGATGGCTTGATCCAACGATATATTGTGATAAACATAACGACTGAACAGCGCCGCTTGAGTCTGCGGCTGACCTTCACCGCCCATGGTGCCGTAGCTCATGCGACGACCATCGTTTAATTCGGCAAAAGCAGGATTCAGTGTATGAAATGGCTTCAATTTCGGCGAAAGCGCTTGTAATGAGTCTTTATCTAACGAAAACGACGAACCTCGATTATTCCATACAATACCAGTGGAAGGACTCACCACGCCGCTACCGAATTCCCAATACAAGCTCTGAATATAACTGACCATGCGACCTTCATGGTCACACGCACCCATCCAAATCGTGTCGCCATGTTTGGCTTGATGTGGCCAAGATTGCGCTTTTTCTACGGCAATCTCGTGACACATTTTTTCCAGCTGTTCGTCATCCAGTAAAGACGACAAATCCACTGTTAAACGAGATTCGTCACTGACAAATTGGTTGCGAGCGATAAAGGCTTGTTTGGTGCATTCAATCAATAAATGCGCCATGTCTATGGCGGTTTTTCCTTGTGTGTAGAGCTTGTCATACAAGGCTAAAATCAATAACGACGCGATACCTTGCGTCGGTGCGGGCAAGTTATAAAGCGAGCCAACACTGGTTTTGACCTGCAAAGGCGCAACGCGTTTTACTTGATAGGAATGAAAATCTGTCAAACGAATCGGCGATCCAGCGGTAGTCAAATCTTTCGCCAAACGTGCCGCGATGTCGCCATGATAAAAATCGTCTAAGCCTTTTTCAGCAAGCTGTTCGAGCGTTTTCGCCAACACGGACAAGGTCAGATTATCACCTTCTTTATAAAGGCCACCCGCCTTCAAAAACGCTTCGTCAAAACCTTGAACATGAACCAAATCAGCAAAGGTTTTCTTACTGGCGTCGACGTAGGTTTTTGTCACCGCACTGCCGTTTTTCGCCAATTGTATCGCGTCATCAAGCAAGGTCGATAAAGGCAAGTTTTGTGCGTTGGAGGCGGCTTGCCATGCTTGACTCATGGTCAAGGCTTCTTGCCAGCCTGCCACGGCGCCAGCCATGGTCAAGGCGGCTTTGCCACCTCGCGTCGGAATGCTGTCATGGCCTTTATAAAAATCCAGTGTTGCCAGTTCCGCAGCCTTACCAGAAGCATCAATACCAACAGGCGTTTTGCCCGGTTCGCTGATCAGCCAAAAACCGTCGCCTCCTAGGCCATTCATGTGCGGATACACCACCGCAATGGTAGCTGCGGCTGCGACCATGGCTTCTATCGCGGTGCCGCCTTGCTCTAGAATTTTCCGTCCTGTTTCTGTGGCTTTAAAATGTGGCGCCGTAAAAGCAATCTCGTTCTTTTTCATACCATTCGTGTTTGAGTCATTCGTTGATTGAAAAGTACTCATGACGCCGACTCCATTAAGGTTTTTGCGAATTCAATCAACGCCATATCCGTGCCTTTTGATCCCACTAAAGATAAACCACATGGCGCGCCATCTAAGGTACAAACCGGTAAATGTAACTGAGGAAGACCGGCCAATCCTGCAATGGCGGTAATGTCCATCAGTTGATTACGGTAAGCCGCTAACTCGTCATCGGCGGCATCAAATAAAGGTGCCAAACCGGGTGTGGTCGGGATGATAAGAACCGATCCTTCGATTTCGCTTTCGAGCCAATCCGTAAACCGTTGTCGTTGCCGTTTCGCCTCCACAACGTCTGTGTCTGGAATGGTTTTACACCATTCAAAACGCGTTTGAATGTCCGGCGCAAAAATGGCCACTGTTTTGTTTTCACCCGTGGAAATATCTGTAATCCACTGGCCATGTTCATGCCAGATTTCTGCACCTTGCAAGGTGCGAAACGTCTCGCTGGTTTTCCATATTTGCGTATCGATCACCAAAGCGGATTCTTTCGGAAAACAGCCTTGTTCGCGCCATGTTTGCAGCTGCGCTTTTAGCGCTTTTACGTGAGCGACTTGATCGATCAAATTGTTGGCGATCACGACGTTGTTGATTCTTTTCGGGGTCTTTATTTTCAATGCACTGTTTTTCAATGCACTTTTTTTCAAAAGAATGGCAGCGGTTTTTTCCAACGTGGCTAAATCTTTGGTGAGCAAGCCGACCGTATCGAAAGACGGGGCAAGCGCCACCATGTGGCCGGATGGAATCAAGCCATGAGTCGGACGTAATCCAAACAAACCGTTGTAACTGGCAGGAACCCGAATCGAGCCGCCGGTGTCTGTGCCCAAGCCAATGTCGGCAAGGTCTAATGCAACGGCCACCGCCGAACCCGATGACGATCCGCCTGGGAGACGCTCTGGTGTCAACGGATTTGAGGGTGTCCCGTAATGAATATTTTGACCGTTGAGGCTGTAAGCCAATTCGTCGGTGATGGTTTTTCCACAAAAATACGCGCCAGCGTCTAACAGCGACGCCACGCTCGGTGCGGTTTTAGTGGGTATATCATGAGTGGCTAACCAAGTCGGGTTGCCTGCAGACGTTGGCAGCCCAGCTATATGAAACAAATCTTTCACAGCCAAGCGTAAACCGCTTAGTGGCTGCCCTTGGACGAACGCCGGCGTGTCGCCAAGTGTTGCTTCTTTGAGTGTCATCTCTCCAAGGTTAATAAATGGATTCTGTACCATGAAATGTTTCATATGTCCTCCGCTTAATCAGTACATATGAAACAATCGTTTCACCTCTATGTCAACTGAAACAAAAAACAATCCTCTCTTTCAGCCACATATGTCGTAAACAGTGTGGGTTTGTTTCCTCTTAAAACTAAGGTTCTAGTTCGTCCAAATCTTCATATAAAGCTGAAATTGCTTGCGTCTGCCGACTCGCCGCATCACCCAAAAAGCCAAACACTCGGTTACACAACATGGAGATCAAACTCATCGGCGCGGCGTAGCTGTCGAAAGGGCTTTCGTTTCCAAGATGACAAAGCAACACATGGGACACTTGCTGGTTATAAACCTGACCTGTTGGGTCTGTGATCAAGATTGTAGTTCGGCCTTGTAAAGCTTCAACGATTTGCTTGAACTGACGTGTGCGACGCCTAAAGCCCAGCAAGACAATCACTTCATCGTCGAGAATGTCGTGTAGATCTTCGCCCAGCGTTTGACCCGGTTGAGGCAAGAGACGAACGGAATGGCGTACTTGTTGCAACTGCTGACGAAAATGCAACGCCAGCGGATACGCATTACGAAAGCCGATCAGCGTCACTCGACTAGCCTTGGCTAGTTGTTTACTGATCTCGTTCAGGGTCTCTGGTCGCAAGCCTTCAAAGGTCAATGACAGATTTTTCAATTCCTGCGCCGTTTGATCCAAAGACGAACCTTGCGTAAAAATCGGCACGCCACTTTCCCGCAACGCCAATTGCGCTTGCTTTGCGCCTTGCTGAGAATCGTAACCAAGCTGACGAAAGAAACGGCTCACAGTGGCTTTTGACGTATTGGTGTTGTCTGCAATCTCGGCCGACGTTTGACTCACAATCGCCAAGGGATGTTGCTGTAAATAATTTGCGATTGACCGTGCAGAAGGAGAAAGATTGGGGTAATTTTTCTCGATTAGGGATAGCACATCCAGCTTTGTCGCCACTGATAAACCTCTATTTGATAATTATTGCGAATAAGGTAATCGATTGTAGATTGCCTGCCAACTTAGATCATCGTTTAATTTCACTACGCACCAAAAAAGAAACAAAGGTTTCACCTATGCACTGCTTTAATTCATCAAAAACACCCAAAATCCAAGGCAATTCCATTTCACATGACTTTCAGAAAATAGCTTACCAAGCGAGATGTCAAAAACACTTAATAATCCGTTAGTCAAAGGCCTCTTAATGGTTATTGACCGTTTCAAATGGTTCGCTGATGACGAATAAAGGGTGGCCATCTGCACGGTCTTTGTTCCAACCCCTTCATGGTTTGGCTCGGTCGTAACATCACTCTTAACATGCTGCCATATCGTAACCGCGAATTGTTTTATTCAAGCCTCTCTTGACGGTCGCAATAACGCTATATATTATGGATACAATATCCAATATACATATTGAATTGTTTTTCCTAATCATCGATTTCCTGAATTCCACACCAGTCGCACCGATACTTAGAAGTGGCTACAGATGGAGAAAAATTGTGGTTTAGCAGTTGACTTCCCACCGATTGGCTATCGCTATAGTTCGAGAGGGTTATGTCAATTAAGAGATCAGCGTCTGCGTAAAAGTGGCCGCAATTTTCTTATAAACCCAAGAACTTAGAAAAGTAATTACCACCAAACCAATAAGTAACACTTGATACAAACTTATTAATAGAGAGGAAAATAGAATGAACAAAGATATTTTTTACGGCGTAATACCCGCTTTAATGACACCATGCAAAGCAGATCGTACTCCGGATTACGACGCTTTAGTGAAAAAAGGCAAACAGCTGATAGAAGCAGGGATGTCTGCTGTTGTGTATTGTGGCTCCATGGGTGATTGGCCGTTGTTGACGGATGCAGAGCGCATGGAAGGTGTTGAGCGTCTGGTTAACGCTGGCGTTCCCGTCATGGTTGGTACTGGTGCGATCAATACAAAATCGGCTGTCGCTCTTGCGGCCCATGCGGAGAAGATCGGTGCCGCTGGCCTCATGGTCATTCCACGTGTGTTGTCTCGTGGTTCGGTGATTTCTGCACAAATTAACCATTTCAAAGCCATTCTTGCCGCGGCGCCGTCTATTCCTGCCATCATCTACAACAGCCCTGTATACGGTTTTGAAACACGAGCGGATGTCTTTTTTGCGCTTCGTAAAGAACACAAAAACCTGATTGGCTTCAAAGAGTTTGGTAGTAAAGAAGCCATGCGTTATGCGGCTGAAAACATTACGTCCAATGATGAAGACGTGTTGTTGATGGTTGGCGTAGATACTCGAGTGTTTCATGGGTTCGTAAACTGTGGCGCCACAGGGTCCATTACCGGTATCGGTACTGCATTACCAAAAGAAGTCTTGTTACTTACTCATCTTGCCAAAATGGCCGCGACTGGAAATGCAGAAGCTCGTATGCGAGCTCAAGAGTTAGAAGAAGCCATGTCCGTTCTTGCCAGTTTTGACGAAGGCCCAGAGCTTGTATTGTTCTTTAAATACCTATTGGTATTAAATGGTGAAGAAGAGTATCGCTTACACTTTAATGAAACAGATGAACTAAACGAAGAGCAACGCAGATACTGCGAAAAGCAATATCAGCTTTTCAAAACGTGGTTTGTTCAGTGGGTAAAACAAGGTGGAGTCATTACTGAATGCTTATCGTAGATAGCCATACCGAAGGCGAACCTACCCGAGTTATTCTAGAAGGAGGCCCTGATCTTGGATCAGGGCCTTTATCGGAACGGGCAGCACGTCTAGCGACTGAATATAAAGATTTTTATCGTTCTGTGGTGCTTGAACCCTATGGGCAAGAAGCCATGGTTGGCGCTCTATTAACCGAGCCAACAAACCCTGAATGCGTCGCCGGTGTTATCTATTTTGATGCGGCGGCGGTCATTGGTATGTGTGGGCACGGCACAATTGGTGTCGCCGCCACACTGGCTCACATTGGTAAAATCGGCATTGGTACCCATAAAATAGAAACGCCGGTCGGCATTGTTGAAGTAACACTGAACGATAAAAATACGATCACTGTAAAAAATATCGACAGTTACCGATTCAAAAAAGCCATCACGCTAGAAGTGGAAGGAATTGGCAAAGTAACAGGGGATATTGCTTACGGCGGCAACTGGTTCTTTATGGTCGATGATAGTCCGACGCCCGTGCTACCAAGTAATATCCGTGGTTTGACAGAAGCTGGGATTGCCATTCGAGAAGCCATTTACGCCCAAGGCATTGAAGGGGGAAAGGGTGGTATTATCGATCATATCGTCCTGTATGGCCCAGCGCTTACAGAGAAAGGACACACGCGTAATTTCGTTCTATGCCCAGACGATGCCTACGATAGGTCCCCTTGTGGAACCGGTTGCTCCGCTCGCTTGTCATGCCTTGCGGCCGATAATCGACTTGCTCCTGGTGAGGAAATTTATCAAGAAAGCACCATTGGCAGTGGTTATACGTTGAGTTATGAACGGTCCACCAGCCCAACCGCTCCAACAGGAAGTATTGTGCCGTCTATTACCGGTCAGGCCTTTATCACTCGTGAAGCAACACTCATCAATAACCCAAACGATCCTCTCAGAAAAGGCATCGTATTAGGGTGCTAAAACGAGCAAGGAGTCACTATGAGCGACAAAATAAAACCGGATGTTATTGTGATTGGTGCTGGCATTATTGGCATCAGTACCGCCCTTAAATTACAGGCGGAAGGCAAACAGGTACTTGTGCTAGATAGGAAAGGCGTCGCCGCTGAAACATCAGCAGGTAACGCAGGGGCATTCGCTTTTGCGGACGTGATACCACTTGCCACGCCTGGTATTATGCGCAAAGCCCCAAAGTGGCTTCTTGATCCCCTTGGCCCTTTATCACTTCGCCCAGCTTACGCGTTAAAAATTCTGCCTTGGATGTTCCAGTTCTGGCGAGCCAGTTGGAAAGACAAATACCAAGCAGCTCTCACAGCACAAGCCAGTTTGATGGCGCTATCAAAAGCCGCGTTAGAACGTCAAATAACGGCCGTCAACGGTGAATCGTTGATTCGACGAGAAGGGCAATTACAACTTTATGAAGGCGACGCTGAATTCAAAGCAAGTCTTACCGGTTGGCAAACACGCAAAGAACACGGCGTCCAATTCGAGTTTTTAGAAAGCCCTGAAGCCATCGCTAAAATCCAGCCCGGCATTCACCCTCGTTTTACCCATGCGGCTTTTACCCCAGAATGGAAAAACGTCGTCCATCCTGCCCAATGGACACAACACTTAGCAGACGCGTTCAAAATATTAGGTGGTCAAATACGCATTGCGTCCATCAGTGCCATTGATTTAAAAGACAACAGCGTCATCCTAAAAAGCAATGACGAAGATTATGAAGCAAGCTATGTGGTGCTCGCGGCAGGCGCATGGTCAAAAACATTAGCGCAATCAATAGGTGACAATTTACCACTCGACACCGAACGAGGGTACAACACAACGTTGCCAGCTGGCGCGTTTGATCTTAAAACCCACATCACTTTCAGTAACCATGGCTTTGTTGTGACAAAAGCAGGGCAAGGCATACGAGTCGGTGGCGCCGTAGAACTCGGCGGCCTGTCTCTTAAACCGAATTATAAACGCGCCGATGTTCTGCTCAATAAAGCCGCGAGCTTCTTGCCCGAATTGAAAATTACAGGTGGAGAGCAGTGGATGGGATTTCGTCCATCCATGCCAGACAGCTTGCCGGTAATTGATTACGCTACTCAGTCTAAACGTGTCATTTACGCCTTTGGGCACGGCCATTTAGGTCTCACACAATCTGCTGGTACGGCCGAGTTAGTCTGCGATCTTCTGGCGGAGAGACCCATCAGTATTTCAATGCAGCCTTATTCTGCAACACGTTTCCAATAATCCATCAACATTAGAGGACATCCAAGCCTATGCGCAGTCGTAAAACGATCCATGTCATTTCCGCTCATGCCGAAGGAGAAGTCGGTGATGTGATTGTGGGTGGCGTGACACCACCACCCGGAAATACATTGTGGGAGCAACGTTCATTCATCGAACAAGATAAAACCTTACGGAATTTCATGTTAAACGAGCCTCGCGGCGGCGTATTTCGCCATGTGAATTTATTGGTGCCACCGAAGCATCCTGACGCTGATGCCGCGTTCATTATCATGGAGCCTGAAGACACGCCTCCTATGTCGGGTTCTAACTCTATTTGTGTGTCGACGGTTCTTTTAGACAGTGGGATCTTGCCGATGCAAGAACCCTATACCGACATCGTTTTAGAAGCCCCCGGCGGGCTCGTATATGTTCGCGCGGAATGCCGAGATGGCAAAGCTCAGCGCATTTTTGTGCAAAATGTTCCAAGCTTTGTCGATAAGATCAATGTACCTTTAGAAGTCGATGGGCTAGGTACAATTATGGTTGATACGGCTTATGGCGGTGACAGTTTTGTCATTGTAGACGCACAATCATTAGGTTTTGATATTGTTGAAAGCGAGGCCAAAGCCATTGCTCAGTTGGGTGTGAAAATCACCAACGCTGCAAACGAGCAATTAGGCTTTACCCACCCAACGAATCCGGATTGGAAACACATTTCTTTTTGTGCTTTTTGTGGTCCAATCGAAACAACAGACAAAGGGTTTAGTAGTAAATCGGCGGTCGCGATACAACCTGGCAAAGTCGACCGTTCCCCAACCGGTACGGCGGTTTCGGCTAGAATGGCGCTAATGCACGCCAAAGGCTTGATGACAGTAGGGCAAGAACTCACAGCAACCTCCATCATCGGCTCGCAGTTTAATGGCAAGATAATGGAAACGACCCAAATTAATGGTCATCCCGCCGTGATTCCACAAATCAGTGGCCGAGGATGGATTACAGGCACACATCAGCATATGCTAGACCCAGACGATCCGTGGCCTGAAGGCTATAAGCTAAGTGATACTTGGGGCGCCTAGCCTCTTAGTAAGAATAAAACATAATGGAGAAAGTATGAGCGATAACGTCACCCTAGGTTTGGCTGAAATGCGCGAGTTAAGCGAAACAATACTCATGGACAATGGTTTTAACGAAGATCACGCCCGTTCCATCACGGATATCATGTACGCTTGTCAGCAAGATGATTGCCATTCGCACGGTCTTCACCGTCTACTTATGTGCGTTGACAGTATCAAATCTGGACGCATAGATGGCACGGCAAAACCCACCATAACAGATGCAGGCCCTTCGGTGGTTCGAGCCAACGCCAACAAGGGAATGTCTTTACTTGCCTTACAGGCCGCGCTTCCACAATTAATAGAAAAGGCAAAGAAAAACGGCATTGCAGCGCTGGCAATTAATAACTGCTATCACTTTTCTGCGCTTTGGCCTGAAGTCGAAAAATTGTCTGAAGCCGGACTGGCCGCCATTGCCATGGTTCCCAGTCA
>Ga0163216_100966_pt1 | contig 25403 bp, 16 predicted proteins | sample SynspAceP_FD_167610 | JGI IMG/M metagenome (GOLD analysis project Ga0163216, IMG submission 167610) | Saline lake microbial communities from Ace Lake in Antarctica - Synechococcus sp. Ace-P (Illumina Assembly) | ecosystem: Environmental > Aquatic > Non-marine Saline and Alkaline > Saline ...
TTGAGTCTTGGCGACTATTGATGGCGGTTCAAGAACGAAACGCAGTGCCCTCCGGACTTAGGCCAACTAAGGCTGTTCTGGGGTGTTCTCGGTGTCTGGCTGCGCGGGCTTCGGCCGGCCAATCGCGCCGACTTATTGGGTCAGATCAAACGGTCAAGCGTCATTGATCTCTCCAGCACGTACTTCACGGCGGCGGTTGCCCAGTTCCTGACAACGAGCAATTCTGACTGGAGCAACAGTCAGCCAGATCAAAGATTTCCGACACCTTTGCTGCCCGACGCGACGGAATCCCCCGCCATCACGCCTTGCAAAAACCTTGCTTTCAAATCCAGTCAAAACGCTTGCATCACCCCCCCTAATCCGATATAATTTTGACTCCAACGGGGGGAGGCACAGGTGAGAACAAGTGACTTGTTCTCACCAACTCACCCCCTAGAACACCCCAAAACCACTTGTTCTCACCTGAGCGTCAGGAGAAAAACAAGTTCCCCGACTGAGCCTTCTGCTGACGCTACTCCGACACCTACACTTGTCCGTCAATCCATATTCATCAACCGAACATTCCGGCGCAAAGCGGCATTCGACGGGACGCCCAAATGTCTCCAGCATCGTACGCGTTGCTATCTACACGCATCTCACTGTCGTTGCGTTGACAGGTCTCGCGATGACGCACGACTCGCGATCGATCGTGTGGTCGAAGCAGTGGGAACCCATCTTGGAAATTGGACTGGTCGTCGGAATGCTCGCAATCATCGTCTGTCCAATACTTGCAGTCATTGGTGTACTTCGGTCTGCAGTGCCGGGCGTAACTCGGCTCACATGGCTGGCGGTCGAAGGCGCGATCGTTTTCACGCACTTCGTTGCATTGATCCCGGGTATTCAATAAACTTGTTACTCCAGCCACGAATCCTTCAAGCGGCGGGGAACCATGACATGCACGGAAGAACGGCTTGCGCGGTTTTTGAAGTGGAAAGTCTTTCGTCCGTCCCCCGTGATGTCTACCGTTCTGTCGCTTGGAGTCACACGTCTACACCATGAAAGCAACCTACGAGTTGACGCGTGACGACCTCGCGACGTTAATTGATTACCATCAGCGTTCGTCGCCAGCAGCGCGCCGACAAAAAATTGGATGTCTTGGCGTTGCGTTGTGTGCGATGATGATCCTTCCCGGAGGAATTCTACTCACGACAGATAAACCGGTCCTTGAAACGGCAATGGATATTTGGCCGTTGTTGCTCGGCCCAATACTCTTCGCCATATTCGCAATCCCTTATATGCGCTGGCGAACGCGACAGATGTCCAACCGGCTTCTCAGCGAGGGGCAGAACAAGGAATTCTACGGGCGATGCGAATTGGAGGCGGGCGCTGACGCGCTTACAGAAACCCGACCTTCAGGATCAACGATACGAAACTGGACATCCGTGGAACGGGTCGTGGTAACTCCGTCGCATTTGTTCGTCTATACTTCGGGTATCGAAGCCTACGTTGTCCCACGCCGCGCCTTCTCAACGGAATCAGAGTTCAAGGCTTTCGTCGATAAAATCGCAGAACACTCTGGCGTAGAGGTGCAAGCTTTTTGCTGACCGCGACCGGAGAAAACGCAACAGAAAAGGCATTTGGGGCCACCCATATTTACTTGCCCTGATTCACTTCGGGTGTTGGACTTTGTGGAAATCCAATCGCCCCTGTGGAGACCCTGATGCCACGCAAGCCTCGTTACGAAGTCGCTGACTCTGCCCAGGTACAGGTCTTTCATGCCATTCAGCGGTGTGTTCGACGGGCATTTCTGTGCGGCGATGATCCGCTGACCGGGCAGTCGTTCGAACATCGGCGGCAGTGGATTCGAGACCGTCTGGAGTTATTGGCTAGCGCCTTTGGGATCGACTGCCTGACTTACACCGTGATTTCGAATCACCTGCACGTGGTTCTACGCAGTCGTCCTGATGTCGTGGCGGTTTGGTCGGATGAGGAGGTCGCCCGACGTGGGCTGCGGCTGTTTCCTCATCGGCGGAAACCCGACGGGTCGCGTTGACCTCAATCCGATCCGTGCGGCGATCGCCGAAACCCCGGAAACGAGTGAGTACACCAGGGCGAAGGATCGGATTGACGACCTGAACGAGCGGGAGGATCGCACGCGACCGAGCACGCACGATTGGGAAAGCAGTCGTCGGCGGCGCAAGAGCGTATCGATGGCTCGCTACTTGGAGCTGTTGGATTGGACTGGACGGCAATTGAAAGCCGACAAGGTGGGAGTGATTCCTGATCACTTGGCTCCGATCCTGACACGCATCGGATTGGATGCGACCGGCTGGTGTGACGTGGTGAGCAAGTTCGGCCGAGTGTTCAAGCGTGCGGCGGGGACACCGGAAAGCTTGGCGAGGGAGGTCCTTCGCTGCGGCCAGCATTGGCTGTGCGCTCCAGACAACCCGCTGGGTTGATCGTCCCCCTGAAGAACGCCGCTTTGGGTTGCTGATTGATCGGTCAAAGAGGGACTTGAGGTTCTCCGCTGCGCGGATTTCTTCTCAGCGTCGATTCGATGGTGCGCAATCCGATTCTAGGTAGGTGATGGTGACGAAACTGATTCGAAACCGGTCCTCGCTATCGCTGTGAGGGAACTTGTTTACGGATGGCTCCTATTTGCCTGCGCAATCTACACGGTCTCCACATCATTGGGCTGAACAATAATCAGCTGAGTTGCATCAACCCCGTCACCGACGAACAATTCTGGAATACTCTCCTCCAGAATGTCCTCAAGCATCAAAGCTGCCTTACCCTGCTCAAAGGCCGTTTGAACGGATTTGCCAAATCCAATAGCGGAATAGAACTGCGACGCGAATACTCTCGCGGCATCATCGCCAATCGAATCGTTCATTCCTATCGCGGCTTCGACGTGTTCGACAACAGCTTCGGCCTGTGCTCGCGAATAGCAGGAATTGAAGAACACCAATCGGATTCTGTCCGAAGACGCTTTCATCATTTGGACGATGGCCGCAAGCGAAACCACTTTCGCATTGCCTTGTTCGTTCTGAAACACGATTTCATCTTGATCCGATCCATGTCCGCTAAAATGCACAACTGTTGGTTCAACTTCATTTATCGCCTGCAAGGCGTCGAGCGGACGAACCGCCCATCGGGATTCAAGTTTTACAGAATCTCTATGCTCTGATTTGCGGATCATCTCGTGGATTGAACGCGCCTCTTCATCGAGTCGCAATTCGTCCTCGTCCAGCGGATTCGCGGCAAGGAAGAGAACCTGAATGACTTGGGGGAGGGTTTTCAATGTTTCAATATCCTGCACTGCCACGCTGAGAGTTGAGTCGAGTTGATTGATTTTCTGTTTCGTAGAGTCGGCCAGTCGTTTTGCGGTTCGCTCTCGTTTCGTCGCCTCCCGGGCCTGTTCATTCGCCAGCAATTTTTCCGCGTCGCCTAGCTTCTTTGACTCTTGAGCGATCTTGGTCTCGATCTTTCCGTTGTCGCTCTCCACCTTTGCGAGGTCTTTTGCAGCGCGTTCAGCTTCGCGTAGTTTCGATTTGAGTGTGGAAGAACTGGTGGCTTTGAACGCTCGCTCATTCGCGCTGTTCATCTTTGTTGTCAGTGACGCACGCTTGGTTGCGAGACGCCCTTTGTCTTTGTTTAACTGAGCGATCTTTGATCGAGCTTGTTCAGCTTTCCGTCGGTATTGATCTGCAGACATTTGATTGAGCGGGCGGACAACGGAAGGTTTTTACGTCACCGCCGTGAACGAAGCGAATGACTTTGAGTAAGTGAAATTGTACCAATGCGAACGCCCGTTGCCAAAGAGCGACGGTGATCGCGGCGTGACCAACCAAACGATGTTGCCGAAGCGAATGACGTGACCGCCCGAAAGATTCTCCAACGACGAAGCCGCGACTTTGCGTAAAAACCATGTTGTGCGGCCCTGTGCAGCCGAAAGATGTTACCGAAGCAAGAAAACGTGATCGTCACGAGCGAATGATTCGGGATTGTGGCTCGTGTCCAAGAGCAATGTCAGACGGTGGCGTACCTCGACGCCGCTAATCGGTGTGTCGATATGCGAACCATCAGACGCGACAATTCGCACAACGTCGCCGATGTTAATGACAATGTCATTGGACAGATCGAGGACGCCAACGTTGAGCATCAGGGCAAGACCACGATGTTCGATGGGGACTACGTCGAGAATGTCACCGAGGTGCAGCATCGTTATTAAACAGATTGATTTGGGCCGCACAACGGGAGGTTTTTACGTCACCGCCGTGAACGAAGCGAGTGACTATGTGTAAGTGAAATTGTACCAACGCAGACGCCCGTTGCCAAAGAGCGTAGGTGATCGCGGCGTTGACAACCACGCAGCGCGACCGAAGCGAGTGACGTCACCGACCGAAAGACTCTCCAACGACGAAGCCGCGACCTTGCGTAAAAACCATGTTGTGGGACGCGGTGAACCGCCAACACGGTTTCCATTTGGGAAGACATGCAAGCCATCAGCGTATCATTCGATGATTTTGCCACACCAAAGAATTTCCGCGAAGACCTTCCAGCTTGGTTCTGGATCGGGTTCCCCATCCGGTATCGATCCGAAGAACTCGCACGCTGCCTCAAGGAATTGTGGGATGTCAGCGTTGGCCCAACCGTGCGCGCCGTCGAGCATGTATCGCGTCGGGTTCTCGGATTCGATCTTCGCGGCAGATTCGCGTTCAGCGGCGAGCGCCATCACGAACGCAACGAAAGATTCGCGATCGTTAACGGCTTCGAGTAGTTGGAACGTGTCAGTCACTGAAGGCTAGCGTCCCACAACGTGTTTATAGGCGACAGGGTGTCGCATATGCAGATTTTGGAGAAAGCGAAATCTTAGCATTTCTACCCCCGGAACGTTGGATTCTTGGTGTTTGGGACAGTCGCAGGTGAATTCGCAGCTGTCGGTTGGGTGAGCTAGGTGCTGCTGGCAAATCGGCAGAGTATTGCGTGGAGGGGCTCGCGAGCACAGCTGGAGATCGTTCTTCGTCGTGCGATTTTTCCTGCATCTGGCGGGACGGCATGGGGGCATCTGTACCGTTTCGGCGTTAAACGGGGTCGAATTACCGGCGGTTTTCGCTCCAGGTCGACCAGTCTTTCGCACTCGGTAAAACCTGTTGTAGTCAGCGTTTTACGTACTTTTGCAGCATATTCGCGTGTGCCCGGACCTTCACTTTTTTGTCGAATGGTCCTGGGTTCGATTCCCAGCACTCTCACATTTCAAGAATCTGTATCAGTTCAATTGAACTGGTGCAGCTTTTTTTGTTGCGCGTGTATCATCTCGGGTGCATCGTTCGGCGGTCCGCCGAATTTGGTTCTTCCTCATCTGGACGCGTTCGCATGGCTTTGATGGTCGTCTTTTTGGTCGTCTCGATCGGCTTTTCGTTTTATTGCTCGATCGCCGAGGCCGTGTTGCTGTCGATCTCGCCGTCGTTCATCGCGACGTTGCGGAAGAAAAAGCCTGAGGATGCGGAGCGTCTGGCGGGGCTGAAGTCAAATATTGACCGGCCACTGGCCGCGATTCTGAGTCTAAATACGATCGCACACACGATTGGTGCCGCCGGCGTCGGCGCTCAGGCGGCAGTCATCTTTCCAGAATACAAACACGCCGTCGCTGTCGCCGGCGCGGTGATGACGTTGTTGATCCTGGTGTTCAGCGAGATCATCCCGAAAACGATCGGTGCCTTGTACTGGCGTCAGCTCGGGCCGCTGGTCGCTCGCACGGTCGGCTTTCTGATCATGCTGCTGTTCCCGCTGGTCTGGTTAAGCGAGCAATTGACGAAGCTGCTCTCGGGTGGCAAATCGCATCACACGCTCAGCCGCGAGGAACTCGGCGCGATGGCTCAGATCGGTGCCTTGCAAGGCGTTATCGACGAGGGCGAGTCGCGTGTCTTTGACGCGTTGATTCGCTTTCCTGAGATCACCGTCGGCGACGTGATGACGCCGCGTGGCGTGGTTGTCGGATTCGATCAGCAGATCACGGTCGCAGAGGCTTTGGCCTCCGGAACGATGGCGTCCGTGTCGCGGCTGCCAATCTTTGATGGCACATTGGACCAAGTCAGTGGCTTTGTGATCAAAGTCGATTTGTTGTTGGCCGCATCACGTGGTGAGTCAGACCGCACGCTGGCGGAATTTCGCCGCGAGATTGCTACGGCTCGCCGCGATCAAACGTTGCCGAGTCTGATGCAGCGTTTATTGGGAAATCGCGAGCACATCGCAATGGTGGTCGACCGCTACGGCAGCGTCGTCGGTCTGGTCACACTGGAAGACGTGATCGAGACACTGCTGGGGCTTGAGATCGTCGACGAACAAGATACCGAAGTCGACATGCAAAGTCTGGCCCGCCAGCAATGGCGAAAGCGGGCTCAAGAGGCCGGGATCGACGTTCAAGCGGTGGAGTCGGCTGACGTGGCCCAGGATGATGTGCCGAAATCAGGTGGCCAGGCCGCCAGTTGACCCGATTGACGATTGCATCGCATCTTTTTTAACTTGCACTTCATCAATCACAAGCTTTAAAGCTTTGGGGCCACCCACAATCCATTGCCCTGATTCACTCTGGTTGCCAGACTTTTGATGAATCGAATCCCCCCGAGGAGACCCTCATGCCACGCAAGCCTCGTTACGAAGTCGCTGATTCTGCTCAGGTGCAGGTCTTTCATGCGATTCAGCGGTGTGTTCGACGGGCCTTTTTATGCGGCGATGATCCGCTGACCGGGCAGTCGTTTGAACATCGGCGGCAGTGGATTCGAGACCGTCTGGAGTTCTTGACTAGCGACTTTGGGATCGACTGCCTGACTTACACCGTGCCTTCGAATCACCTGCACGTGGTGCTGCGGAGTCGTCCTGATGTCGTGGCGGCTTGGTCGGATAAGGAGGTCGCCCGGCGTTGGCTGCGGCTATTTCCTCATCGACGGAAACCCGATGGGTCCCCGGAGACTCCCTCCAAGCCCGAGATTGACATGATTGTCAATCAACCTGGAGTCTTGGCTGAAAGACGGTGTCGTTTATCAGACGTGAGTTGGTGGATGCGTTGCACGGCGGAGAATATCGCGCGGCGGGCCAATCGTGAGGACGAATGCACCGGTCGGTTTTGGGAAGGCAGATACAAGCTTCAAAACCTCTTGGATGAAGCGAGTTTATTGGCGTGCGCCGCCTATGTTGATCTCAATCCGATCCGCGTAGCGATCGCGGAAACACCGGAAACGAGTGAGTACACCGGGGCGAAGGATCGGATTGACGACCTGAACGAGCGGGAGGATCGCACGCGACCGAGCACGCACGATTGGGAACGCAGTCGTCGGCGGCGCAAAAGCGTATCGATGGCTCGCTACTTGGAGTTGTTGGATTGGACTGGACGCCAATTGAAAGCCGACAAGGTGGGAGTGATTCCAGATCACTTGGCTCCGATCCTGACACGCATCGGGTTGGACGCGACTGGCTGGTGTGAGGTGGTGAGCAAGTTCGGCCGAGTGTTCAAGCGTGCGGCGGGGACGCCGGAAAGCTTGGCGCGGGAGGCCGTTCGTTGCGGCCAGCATTGGCTGTGCGCTCGAGACAACCCGCTGGGTTTGTCGTCCACCTGAAGATCGCCGCTTTGGGTTGCTGATTGATCGGTCCAAGAGGGACTTGAGGGTGTCCGCTGCGCGGATTTCTTCTCCGCGTCGGTTCGATGGTGCCCAGTCCGATCCTAGGCAGGTGATGCTGACGAAACTGATTCTAAACCGGTCCTCGCTATCGCTGTGGGGGAACTTTTTTATGGATGGCCCTTATTTGGTTGTGAAGGAAGGCCGGATACTTTCGACTTTCTAGGGTTTACGCATCGCTGCGACAAAACCCGTAGCCACGGCTGGTATACGATTCGTCGCAAGAGTATTGCGAAACGGATGCGAGCCAGTCTTGCGAAAGTGAAGGAGTTGCTGAGGCGTCGTCGCCACTGGGATTTTGGTTCGATTGGTCGTTGGTTGTCGCGGGTGATTCAAGGCTGGTACAACTACCACGCGATTCCCGGCAACATGATACGACTGCAACAGTTTCAAGAAGAGATCGTCAAAGCCTGGCTGGCGCAACTGAGACGTCGTTCTCAACGTCACCGCTGGACTTGGGATCGCATGCAGCGAATGGTTCGCCGCGTGTTGCCGACACCAAAGATACTCCACCCGTACCCAGACAAACGCTTTCGCGATCGACTCAAGGCAGGTGCCGTCTGAGGTAATTCTTCAAGTACGGATCTGTGCGGGGGGTGGCTGGCAACAGCCGTCCCTACCGCGATAGTAGTATGTGGACGATTTATTCCCCCCCGTCACCTTTTCGGGGCCAAAGCATCCCAGCAAGGAAAATGAAGTTTCAAAAACGCCAACCTAGGTGAAAGCACCGTCCTGGTTAACAGAAACGGTACCGGACACCTTTGATGCGTCATGTTTTGATTCGACCGAACGACGGCACCCAAAGCCCAGTTTGTGACTGATAGCGTGCGTAGTTTTCTCCGAAGCGTCCAGCCAGGTCGTGTTCCTCAACAGGACGGACCGCGATGTGCCAAAGGACCGCACCGGCAAACGAATAGACGATCACACTGACGCTTCCCAAGTACCATCCGACCGCCATGCCTTGGATGATTCCAGCAACCGCCATCGGGTTTCGGACAAACCGATACGGTCCGGCGATGACCAAACACGGTGCGGTTGCGGTCGGCAGGGGAGTGCCGTTGCCACGAATCGCCATCGTGATGCCGCTCCCAAGGCCGAGGCAGGACGCGACGAAGAATAGCGTGGCCGATGATGCGGTTTGAAACGGATGACTGAATGCGTTCCATTCAATATGTTGTTCCAATTCAACGATGCCCATCGGCAAGATCCACAGAAATGCGATCCAGAATATCGTCGTCTGTCCCAACGTCCAAAGTAGAGCCGGCCAGCGATTCATCGTGGTCACTCGGATCGTTGCCGGCGATTGGCCAGCCTTCCCGTGAATCGTCGCCATTGCCAAGGACAAACCCGCCATGCAGACCATCATCGACGACGCGATCCAAGCTTCCCCCGTTTGAACACTTGTCGCGACACAAACCAGCGTCGGATACCAGACCACTCCGGCAACCGTCCAAACAACGCTGCCGGCCCACAGATTCATCCGCCAAACTCCGATTGCCGCCGTGACCGAACCGGCAACCATCAGAACCAAGTCAGCAAGCCAAAAAGACATCAACGATCCGACCGGCCAATCGTTCGGCTGAAACCACTTTACGCTTGGCGGGTAAGCCACTAGCAAGCCCCACCACGCGGCCGTGCCGATGGCTTGCACAAGAAAATAGCTCGCGACGATTCGATTGGGACTCATTCCAGCAGTGTATGCCGCCGAATCACTTGATTCCCCTGAAAGGCATATTTTGCTGCCTTGTCAGCTTTGCGAATCGGTCGGGAAATTCTCATCGGGCAACCAACTCTGAAGATCGGACCCAAACGCGTGATCGCGTTCGTACTTCACTGGGTCCATTTGGCTCTTGAAACAGTCCAGGCTTTGCAGCATGCCTTGCGTGAACTGCCTGTAAGAGTATTATCCCAAGCAGTTTGCATTGGTTGGTCGAGCGTCTGGTCCGGCAAGATCGTCTCAGCCGACTGATACCCTTCTCGCCCGACGGACTCGAGCACGGCACTGAAGACACTCTGCAATTCCCCGGCCTTCTCCAATCGCTGCGCTAGTGGCACAAATGAAGTCGCTGTTTCACCAATCCGCATCCGATCCATCTCCAATCTGCTCGAATCTCACGCAACACCGCTACCACTGCGCGTACCGAAATCGATTTTCCGCAATGCAGAAGGTTTGAATGAAGAATTCAAAGCAGATTTTCTACGGCCACGATCAGTTGCGCTGGATCGCTTCAATGATCGGCTCCGCCGCTGACTCAATCAACTCCACCAATTCCGCGTCCATGAATTGGTAGTCGTCGGGGATGTCCAACACATGCACTGGCTTGAATTTCGACTCGTCAGGGAAGTCGGCTAAGACTCGCTGTCGGTGTTTGGTTCTTGCTGCAAACGAAGAGCACGTTGGGACGTTGCCTCATCGGATCGGCCATTTCCAGCCGTACTGACTCAGCAAATCAGCGCCTTGCAAAACCGTTTCACCCATCCGTTTTTCGAGCCGAATCGGGACACAAATCTCATCGGCCTGCAATTCGTTGACCAACGTCGCGTTATGACTGACCACGATCACTTGGCTGTTCTCGGCCGCGAGTGTGATCAAACGCGATAACGCTGGAATCAGATCCGGGTGCAAGCTGTTCTCCGGTTCGTTCAACACCAATAGTTCCGGTGGCCAGGGCGTCAGCAGCGCCGCGACGAGCAACAAGAATCGCAGCGTTCCATCGGACAATTCGGCGGCCGTGAGATCACGCAACATTCCCGGCTGCTCAAACGACAATTGCATGCCGACATCGGTCGAGACAACTCGCACCCTCGATCCGGGGAACGCATCGTCGATCGCCCGGTCGAGTCCTTCGCGATCACCGATCTCGTGAATCGTCTGAATTGCCGCAGCCAGATCGCTGCCGTCACCGGACATGATCGGCGTGAAGGTACCGATCGCAGGACGCCGGGCCGGTGAATCGACATCGGTCCTGAATGTGTCATAAAACCGCCAACGGCGAAGCGTCTCTCGCATGATCATCAGCTCCGGTGCCGCCAGTGGATCGGCGTACTCAGATAGCATGCTGGCTTGCGCGGCCAACGGCAATTCGATGTCTTGCCATTTCCCTTTCGCACCACGACATCGCAACGTTCCAGTACGACGATCGGCACACAAGGACTTCCCGTCCATCCCCACACCTCGCCACAGGCACTCTCGTTTCATCTCGGGATCGCCATCGAACATGGACTGCCGCGGCGTCGGCAAGCCGAGGTCGAAACAATAGCTAAACGGATCCGCAGTGAAGCCCAAACGCAAGCTAATCGGATGCCGGCGTTTGGTCCCTTGAACGGGCACCTCACCCTGAATCATCTCATTGGTCAACATCTCCGGGCCGGCCCACAACACCGAGTCAAAACCGCCTTCGCTGGCCAGCGATCGAATCAAATGCCCGTCGCCGGCATCCGCGATCAAACGCAGCGCCCGATACAGATTCGACTTGCCCGACCCGTTCGCGCCCGTGACCACATTCAACCGCCCAAGCCGCAAGATGAGCGAACGAATCGAACGGTATCCCGAGATAGCAAGTCGATCGATCACGATGTGCGAGAGTACTTTCACAAGGGATGGGCCCAGAAGCGGTCGAGAGTTTATCACGTTCCCAATCTCCCCGTAACTTCCTCAACGAAACGCTTCGCTTACAAACTGGAGCAGATCGGCGACATCTTGGGGCTTCAGCCCCTCTTCCAGCCCTTCAGGCATCAAGGATTTGGAGGATGACTGCAGCACTTCGATATCACGGCGCAGGACCGTTGTGCGTTTTCCCTCGGCGACGACCAAAGTGATGCTGCTGCCAGTTTCGGTTTCCAGCTTACCATTGAAAATTCGCCCGTCTTGGGTCAAGACCGTGTAGTTGAAATACTTTGCGTCCACTGCCGCGTTGGGGTCGAGGATCGAAGTCATGAGTGCCCCCTTCGTTTTGTTGGTAATGGATGCAAGCTGAGGTCCCACCTCGTATCCTTTGTCATTCACTTTATGGCAATTGATACACGTCTTTTGAAACACCGCTGCGCCCCGCGCGGCGTCGCCGGTTAGTTTCAATGCTGATTGAAACTGAAGCAGCACTTGCGAGCGAGTGGATGAGGCTTTGACGGCCAGAGCCTTTTGCCATCGCGCCGCATTCTCGCTGCGATCCAGCAATCGCTGTCGAACGGGAGCACCCAACTCGCTTGCGCCGATCGTCCCGGCTTCAAGACGCTCACAAAGCGACTCGGCCCACGATTCGCGAGTCGCGAGTCCATCTAGGATTTGGCTGCGAAGTTTCGGGCTATGCGACCTCCAACCTGACAACAGTACTTCGGCGATCGCAGGCTCGCTGCGCCGCGTTAGATGCGCCACGATCGCCCGCTGAAGAATCACGGGCGATTGAGGAACCAGCAGTTCCTGCATCAGCTGGAAATCCTCTTTGCGACCTCTCTCATCACGTCCCAACAGCTGGACAGCCGCGACGCGGACGTCTTCAGCCGCTGTGTGCTTCGCTGCCGCGGTACGCGATTGCCGGATGGTTTCGTCGATGCGGTTGGTGGCACCACTCGAAAGTGAATTCGCTTTCAGTCCGCGAGACTGTAGCCCATCCAGGATGCTTGCCAGAGCCTGAAACCGGGCTTGCACAGAACGATCGCTCTGTGACTCGGTCTGTGTATCGCTTTTCGGCAAGCAGATCCAATCAATGACGTCACCAAGCGAGTCTTTCTTGCCCATCGCCACGGCCTGTCCGATGAGGTCCAGAGTGACAGGGAGTTCCAATACTTTCGGATTGATGCTGCCGTCGGAGAACTGGAGCACTCCCCTCAGGACAGCCGCCACATTTTCCGTATTCAGCGAACTCATTACGGCAGCCAATACATATTGGTCTTCGCCGGTTTCCATGATTAATCGGGCGAGCGCGGCACTGGCTTTCGGGCTGTCGTACACGCCCAACGTGGAGGCTAGTTCGAGGCGAACTTTGGCATCCGCGTCGTTGACGAGCCTTATCAACCGATTGACATCAACGACGACTCTCGATGCGATGCGTACCGCATTGCGTCTGACGCCTGAGTGACTGTCTGCCAGCGAGACTTCAAGTATGGTAGCCGAAAGGGCGCCGAGACCGTCGAGGGTCCCAAGGGCGTGAAGCCGAGCCAGCGGTTGTTTGCTGTTGGCCACTAAATCTTGGAGCGGCTTGATAGCAGCTTGCTGCTTCCCACGGACGAGCAATCGCTGCGCCGCATCCCGTTGCCAACCGTTCGGACTTTCAAGAGCGGCGACGAGTTCGGGTGCTGATAAATCGGCGAGCCGGAGAGTTTTTCGTACGGGTTGATCGCTGCGAACGACGCGGTAGATTCGTCCGCGGTTCTCGCCGGATCGATACCACGGCCGAAGTTCGTCCTGGCCGTTGGAAGGAAGCCATTGCGGATGTTCGATCATATAACGGTACATGTCGACCACCCAGAGAGCTCCATCAGGACCGGTTCTTGCCATCACCGGACGACACCAACGATCTTCGCTGGCAAAGATGTCCGTCTCTTGTTCGGCTGGATCACGACGAAAGCTGAACGTGACGCCGTCGTCTGCAATGAGGTTGTGTTGAACCAGATTATGGAAGGGTTCGCACGTGAAAGCATGCTGTTCGGTCCCTCGCTCGAACAAGTAGTCGTCCCGGTAGATCATGGCCGAGCAGGCTGAGGTGAATCGACCGGACTGGTTGAAGTTGTGATACCGCTTCTGCAATTTGCTGGCTGGATAGACGCGCGGGTTTGCGGGTGTGACGACCTGATGCTTTGGATCCGGTGGAGCAAAGTTCGGGTTGCGGCGAATGTGGTGATCGGCCAGCACATAGTGCCAGAGCGGCTGGCTATTCTGCACACCGAACCAGTTCCCCCAGTCGTCTCGGTTTCTGCCGTACTGAGATGGTCCGCTCTGCGGGTCGATGGCTCCGGTGTCCGGGCGAATGCGAAAGTCGCGACTGCCGATCTGATGCTCCTTGCCGGTCAATTGCGAAAGGATCTGGCTGTCCTTGCCATAGCCGCCGTGATGGCTGCCGCTGGCGCAATACACCCAGTTGTCGAGCCCCCATCGCAACCCGTTGACGCGCAGTTGCTGATTTCCTTCCATGAATCCCGAGAACAAAGTGCGGCGAACGTCGGCTTTCCCATCGCCTGAAGTGTCTTCCAAATAGACGATCTGCGGAGCGGCCGTGACCAGAATGCCACGGCCCCAGACCAGGACTCCGTTGGGAAAGCTCAGCCCTTCGGCAAACAGCGTCGACTTGTCGTACTGTCCATCGTCGTCGGTGTCTTCCAGGAACCGCACTCGTCCGCCTGGTTTCCCCTTGCCGTCCGCCCCCAACGGATAGTCCGCCATTTCCACGACCCATAGCTTTCCATCGGGTCCCCAATCGATGGCGACAGGATCCATCACCAGCGGTTCAGCGGCGACCAGTTGCACCTCAAAACCTTCGCGCACGTGGATCGTCTGGATTGCCTGGTCAACTTCCGTGGGAGTTGGCTCAGCAGGCGGAGTGACTTGCGCAGCAGCGGCTTTTTCCACTTGTTTTACCCCTGCAGCATCGAAGTGGGCTTTCACCTCCGCTGGCATCAGTGCTCGATCATAAACAGCAACCTCTTCCATCATGCCTTGCAAATTCGCGAAGTTGTCGGCGCGTCCACCCAGCAGAATGTCCTTGCACACTTCGGGATACCCGATGGGCAAATCCGCCGTGATCTCCGGGTTAGGATCGCCATTGAGGTAAACCGTCATTCGTTGCGCTTGCCGGACCATGACCACGTGCGCCCAACTTCGGGCGGGAATCGGTGTGTGACCGGCGACCAACTCATTCCGTTCGTTGCCGTTAAAGACGATCAGTTTACCTTGGTTTGAATGCGTGCCGCCGACGCCCAGGTTGTCGCCGAAGGCCCCCTCCACTCCGTCTGCGGCTCGGGAGAATAGATAAGCAGTTACCGGACGCGAATGCGTGGGCAATTCATTTCGGAACCACAGCTCCACGCTGTAGGTATTGCCCAGCCCGTCAACGTGCGATTTGACTCGACCGCCTGCAAAGTTCGGTTGCGTGATTCCCGACAGTAACGGTGACGATCCGTTTTCGTATTTCGCTTCGTGTTGTCCCGCCGAGTCTTTCGCCGTTTGACTCGACTCGTCATGCAGTCGCCAGAAGGCGACGGGCTTCGATGCCGATACGGCGTCGGCATACCTCCGGCGTGATGCTGCCTCGGTCGGTTTAGGGCCGAGAACAATGGTTATTTTGGGAAGCGGTGGAGGTGTCATACCCGAAACCGTGTACAACTCGACGATATCAGCGGGCGGCAAAGCCCGATCGAATAAGGCAACTTCGTCAACTTGGCCATCAAGGGTCGCCGCGGAGTTTCCATCGCTGCCAATCAACAATCGCTTTAACGGCTTTGGCGATTCGATGCGTGCATCAATCTCTGGTTTTTCCCTTCCGTCCAGATACACGCGGACATATTGCTTGTCTCTTGTGATCGTGACGTGTTGCCAGTGCCCCTTTGCTACCGGGTCGTTGCCGGTGAACGAGTTCCCGTCGACTTGCAAAACCAACCTCCCGGAATCTTCGCCTGCGCTGCTTCCGGCAATCCGAAGTGTCTCGGCTTCGGTTGAAAGGAGTACGCCGGTGGTCTCGCGAGCATCGGTCGGTAACGCATTGAGGAACCACATCGACACACTGTATTCGTCAAGAACCGGTTGCTGAGTCGCTTCCAGATGTCCGCCGGCAAGGTAAGCAGATCGGTTTCCATCGTGCTCCGCCGCGAACCCGGAACCACTTGGTCCAGGCAGAAACAAGGCAACACCGCCCCGGTAGCGAGCATGATTCTCAGCAACCGAGTCCATGACCTGTGTCGAGTCCATATCTGCCATCCGCCAGTAAGCGACTGGCTTTTGTTCGGTGACTGCGTCGGAATAGAGCGATCGCGAAACCGTCATCGCTCGACGCTTTTTTCCGGCAACCGTTTCCAGCAAGCTCAGCAGTGTTTCCACAATCAGTGGTTCCGCTTGTTCGTCCAGGCCCGCTGTGCGTGCCGGCCAGGTCGTGTATCCACCGAGACGATGTTGCTCCGGCGGAGGAATGTAACCGGTGGCTCCGTTGGCAAGTTCCAGGTTGAACGTCGCTGCCAGCGGACTCTGCCTCTTTAGTTTCAGTCCGGTGATCCCGTAGACCTCGTTGGGAATCGCAGTGATTCCCAATTCCCCAATGCGAACGGCCTGCAGAACCACTTCTGCACTGGGGTTTTCGTGAATCCATTCTGCCTGTTGAGCGTAAACCTCGACCTGGTTTCGCGGCGGAAGGTCACCACGCCCTGCGTTGATCGGCCGAGCCCATTCACGGCGTCCCCGCGATGGCGTTCGCCGGTCGATCATGAGCCGCTTCTCGGCCATCGCAAGTGGCAGGTCGCTACGATGTTCGATCGTCTTGCATGCCTGCAGAACACGCTGGGCCACGTCTTCGGAATATTGCTGCCGTCGGATCCCGCGACGCGGCTTGCTGTAATCCATCCAGTGAAGATCGCCACTGGTTCCCTGGGACATGATGCCCACAAAACCTGGTGACGCCTTTTCACTTGTCAACGGCGAAACAATTTGTGGCGTGTTGGGTAGTGGACGAGGCAACGAGTCCCTGGCTGCTGGACTCGTTGCCTCGTCCACCACGACAGAAATTGTTCGACGGTCGCTCGTCTTGCCGATCCGAGCTTCCAGCAATCGAGCAACTTCTCCAAAGTAGTCCGCCGAGAATCCGCCGCCACCGAAATAATGCATCGACAGATTTGCCATCACGCAGATCGGCGAATCATCTTTGGCAGACACGACACTCAGTACTGACATCCACGGATCGACCGGCCCAGCCGGGCTGGTGTAGCTGGAATTCTGATAGCCAGGATGCATCATGGCGCGCACGGTACGACCGCCGAATGGATCCGTTCCCATGCGATCACTGCGCGTGATCCAGCGTCGGCAATTTGTCAGGTCAGAGCCGTCGACGATCGTCCAACCCAGTTTCGCTGGCCGAAGATTCTCGTGTGCCTCGGTGATCGACCGGGCAACCTGGGAGGGTACCCACTTGACATAAGCCTCGTCGGCCGAAGTTCCCAGACACATGTTCATCACCGAGGGCGCCGTATGAGTATGGGTTGCGCTGATCAGGATACGATTCTCCGGAATGCCGGTGTCCTTTGAGGCCAGGCGTTTGATCTCGTCACAGAGCGTTGTGGGCAACATGCACGAATCCACAATCACGATCGCGATGGTTTCCTTCCCGTCACTGACGACCAGCGCCCGCGAGTGAAGCGGATCCAAAATGCGATCTGCGCTTTTCTGCAAAAAACCACCGCTCTGCAATGCTGGTAGGGTGCGGGGAGAAATATCCGCCGTCGCCGCCCCCGCCCAAAACGAACCTGATTCACCAGCCCACAGTTGAGTCGCACCAAAAAGCGTCAGCGTTATGCTGATTAGAAAGAGTGGCAGTCGTATCATGGTTCGTTCCTAGTGGGTGGTCAGATTCAAACCATAGGATAGCGAAACTCGCCAAGAGTTTGGGCCTGTCAGTCAATCGCCGAAATTCTTGGCGACTCTCGCTGTGGCAAGAATCCCAATTCCGGATGCTACGGAATCTCGCTGGACGAATCTAGCTGGAGGGACTCCGGGACTGAATTGTCTGCCGCTTTGCCGACCGGTTAAGATACACATCTCACACTCGAGGAATAAATATGCTGCGATCTTGCTTGGTCTCGATTTTCTTAATGGGCTTTGTACCTTTAAGCCTGCCGCCGTTGTGGGCGGGTGATGAGGAAAGCTCTGGCACGCATGAGGAGTCATATCAGTCGCTGATCGAAAGAGTGCGACCGTCGGTGATCACCATCAAAGTGCGTGGACGCGATGGCGACCAGATCCAGATGGGGACCGGATTCGTGATTGACTCCGAGGGTTTGATCGCGACCAACTTTCACGTCATCAGTGAGGGCAGGTCGTTCACGGTCGAAACTCGCTCTGGCCGGAAATTGCCGGTGATTGCGGTTGAAGCCTCGGACCGGACCGGCGACCTGGCATTGATTCGGGTCGAGGTTTCCGGAAAGCCGCTACCCGCCCTGGCGCTGGCCGGCAGCGAACTTCCCCCGCAGGGTGCGCGGGTCCTGGCTTTCGGAAATCCGCTCGGACTGCGAGATAGCGTGGTCGCCGGAATCGTCTCCGCGGTCCGCGAAGTGGAAGGACGCGAAATGATCCAGCTCGCGATACCGGTTCAGCCTGGAAACAGCGGCGGACCACTTGTCGACTCACGGGGCTCGGTGATCGGAATCATCAATATGAAATCGGCGATCGATGACAATCTTGGTTTTGCCATTCCCATCAGCCAACTTGCGACCCTTCGCGAGAACTCCAATCCAGTCAGCTTCGATCGCTGGGTCCGTTTGGGGAAAATCAACGAAAAAGAATGGACGCCGATGTTCGGCGACATTTGGCAGCAGCGTGGAGGATTGGTTTCGGCTCGGGGTCTGGGAAACGGTTTCGGTGGTCGTTCACTTTGCCTGTTCAGCGAGATGCCAGCCGATTCTCCGAAAGAGATTGCGGTGGAGGTTCGGCTGGATGACGAGTCCGGCGCGGCTGGACTCGCATTCCACTCCGACGGCGAGCATCGGCACTATGGTTTCTACGCGAGCAACGGACGTTTGCGTCTTACCTGTTTCAAAGGACCGTCGGTCTATTCATGGCAGGTCTTAGAAGAGTTTGAATCGGAGCACTACCTACGCAGTCAGTGGAACCGCCTTCGCGTGCGTCTCGAACCGGGCCGATTGAAGTGTTTTGTCAATGGCCACCTCGTGATCGAATCGACCGACCGGCAGCTGACGTCGGGTAAGTTCGGCCTGGTGAAATTCCGTGACACCAATCCCGATTTCAAAGGTTTTCAATTCGGAGAGAATCTTCCCGCTCAGTCTCTCTCCGACCAGGCCCAGGAACTGCTCGACGAAGTCATTGATCAACCCGACAATCTGTCCATGGTCGACGCTTCCCGAGTTTCGCTTCTTGGTCAGTCGGGCGACGCCGTGTCACGCGAACTCGAACGACAGGCTGTTCAATGGGAACAGCGGGCCGAGCGGTTGCGAAAACTGGCGGCCGATGTGCAACTCTCACCAACGCTGGATCGTTTGGCCGAATTGTTAGCCGACGAGTCAGCCGCAGACTCGCAACTATTGCGAGGGAGTTTGCTGATCGCGAAGCTCGACAATCCCGACATCGACGTCGATGCCTATGTTGGGCGAGTCGATGCGATGGCCGAGGAGATTCGCGAGGAGATTCGCGAGGATGTGCCAGTGGATGTGCCAGTGGATGTGCCAGTGGATGTGCCAGTGGATGTGCCAGTGGGCGCCGATGCGGTCGAGCGTCGTCAAGCCCTGCACCGGTATCTCTTTGAGGAGAACGGATTTCACGGCGGGCGTGCCGAATATGATCACCCCGCCAACAGCCATCTGAATTCTGTGATTGACGACCGCGAGGGGCTGCCGATCACACTCTCGATTCTTTACATGGAGTTGGGAAAACGACTTGGTCTGTCAATCAAAGGAGTCGGTCTGCCGGGGCATTTCGTTGTCAAGCACGAGATCGCGGATTACGAAGACCAATTGGTCGATGTCTTTGAGAGGGGCACGCTGCTATCCCGTGAAGATGCCGAGGCCATTGTGAACGCCTACGCCAAACGGGCCATGACGGACAACGATTTGCGTGGCCAGACGATCGTCGAAATCCTGGCTCGTGTGCTCAATAACTTGATCGGTGTTGCAAGTCGCAATCAAGACGGCGAATCAATCCATCGCTACTGCGGAGCACTGATTGCGGTCCGCCCCGAATCGATTGAGGCGCGGATGCTGCGTTCCCAGGTCCGCGCAGCGACCGATCGACGCGGCGGTGCGATCGAGGATCTCGAGTGGCTGATCGATCAGGATCCTCCGGGAATCGACCTCGATTCGGCGATAAGATTGCGTGACTCGCTGCTCCCCCAGGAATCGTCGAAGTAGCGTCCCTCCGATTGGAATCATGGCCGAGTTTTCGAGTTCCTGCAGGTGGCTCTGGTAGGATAACGGAAGATTCTCCGCGTCAACGAAAAAAGCCGATACAAGAAAACCCGTAAATGACTGGGTAAGTCTTGCATCGGCTCTTGGAGACTTAGCCACTAAGTACACACCCCCCCCCCCCCCCCCCCCCCCCCCCCCCCCGGCAGGGGTATCGCAGCCTTGCGGAACGCAGAGGAAAATACAGTTTCATCTGTGCGGTAAGTGGTGCGTCCGCTCGTTTACCATCGAGAATTCCGCGAGATGCACCGCCTTGCCGTCCTGGTCCAAGCGACCAAAGACATCATCATGGCAATCGTCGAAATCCAGGCGTCGACATGATCCTGTTCCGTACGGATCGAGGAGACTAACATGTACTACGCTTTCCAATCGGTCACCGTACAAGATGCCATGCTCCACACAAAAAAGAAACGTCGTCGTTTAAAACTTGAACGTTTGGAATCGCGAGCTCTGTTGGCTGCGGGCATGAACGTGGCGTTGTATGAATTCACAACGCATGATCCGTCAAACGGAGTCCTGCATCTTTTCTCCAGCGACACCCACGCGTCGACCACCGCCAGTGACATTACGTCTAACTTGTATCTAGGTTTCACCGGCAACGGAGACCCGCCGCGTGGATTGGCCCTCGGCGGTGCATTTGATGAAACGAGTGAGCCGACGCCAGCAGGTGGTCAGAACGACTATTTCGAATTCACCATCACACCGGACGCTGGATTTGAATTGAGTCTGTCACGGTTCGCGATGCAGGTTCGAAAGAATGATCCGAATTCCAAGGACAGTTACTCCGTCTACTTCGATAACGACCCTGGCGCGGGCGGTGACAACTTCACAACCAAAATCCTCAGTCAAACGATCTTCAGCGAGGATGTTTTTGAAACGCTTGACGTCGATTTGGAGAGCATTGCGATGCTTGCCAATCAAACGACACCCATTACATTTCGCGTCTACAGCTGGGGAACCGTTGGCCTGGGCACGGCGCGGTTGGACAACATACGAGTCCAGGCGGTTTCCGAAACGACCAGTGGATCGATTTACGCTTACTATGGTGACTCGGAACGACTCATCAATCCGCTCGACGAACTCGGCAACCGTGTCGCCGATTTCTCGACCGCGGGATACAAGTACGGCAACTCGCCGATTCCAGACGTGGCACAATCGATCACGGCTGCCCGCGTGGTGAATGTCTCGCCAATCGCCGGTGACAATACCGCACATATTCAAGCTGCGATCGATCAAGTTGAAGCGATGTCACTTGATGCGAACGGATTCCGCGGCATTGTTCAGCTTCACGCCGGTGATTTCCCCATCAACGATCAGGTAAACATACTTGGCAGCGGCGTTGTTCTACGCGGGGTTGGTGATGGTGATGATCCGTTGGTCGATACGATTCTGCGCGGAACCGGTACAACGAAACGGTCGCTCGTTGTCGTTGGCCCATCGGCAGGTTTCGCATCGGGAATCGGCAGTACCACTCATAACATTGTCGACAAATATGTCCCGGTGGGTGCCACTAGCTTAAACGTTGATTCGACGACGAACTGGTCGGTCGGCGATCCGATTGTCGTGCGTCGTCCCAGTACAGCGGACTGGATTGCGGATATCGGGATGGACAGTATCCCACCGCGATCCGATGGCGGCACGGTGAATCAGTGGGCTCCTGGGTCATATGACCAACTGTACGAACGTGTCATAACGCGCATCGAGGGCGATCGCGTTTTCTTCAATGCGCCATTGATGAATGCGTTCGAGCTTCAGTACGGCGGCGGAACGATTTTTCGATATACGTTCCCAAGAATCAACAATGTTGGCATCGAGAACATTCGCGGCAAGTCAGACTTTGTTGGCCCCGAGGATGAAGACCACGCGAACACATTCATCGAACTTCAGGCGGTGGAAGATGCCTGGGTGAGCAACGTGACCGGCCAACATTTCGTTTATGCAACGGTGCATGCAACAAGCCGTTCGATCCGAGTGACGGTTGACGATGCGCGAAGTCTTGATCCGGTTTCGATTGTTACAGGTGGTCGACGATACCCATTCAATGTGGATGGCCAATTTGTATTGATGAAGAATCTGTATTCCGAATTTGGCCGACACGACTTTGTCAACAATTCGACAATTCGTAATCGTGGGCCGAACGTTTTTCTTGACGCCGTCGCCGTCAATTCGTTGAGTGCCACGGGGCCTCATCAACGCTGGTCCACAGGTACTCTTTACGACACTGTCAAAACAGAAAATTTGATTGAAGCTCGCAATCGGGGCAACTTCGGAACGGGACATGGATGGGGCGGCGCGAACTTTGTTTTTTGGAATACCGTTGCTGACACAAACATTATTCAGAATCCACCGACCGCACAAAACTGGCTCATTGGGGCCATCGGGTCTGTGATCGAGGAAACTCGTTTCGGTCCCCAGCCATCGGGAAACTACGATTCGATCGGTTCTCCCATTGACTTTGGTGATGCCAATAATCCGACCAGCAGTCTGTTCGTGGCTCAGTACAACCAACGAACGGCATTGGGCAACGGTTTACCCCCAACGCAACTGCGTGAGTACGTTCTAGGCGACTATGACAATGCCCAATCGGATGGTGCGGCGAGCGCCGACGCCGTCTTTATTGATCCAGCTTGGCAAGCAGAGATTGCGGCGTTGGCCATTGGAGCGACGCTCTCAGACACGGATACTTCCATCGCAAATCAGTATGTGCCGCTAAGCTTTCAATACGGTTTGGATACGGGTGAAGAGGTCTATGCAGCCGTGTTGACGCTGGGGTTGCGGGCCACGGCTGGTGATCCCTCCGACGATGTTCTGATGTTTGATTCGGTCGGTGACAGCCGATCGTTCATGTCCCTGGGGGTCGCATCAACGCTTGCCGCGAACGAAACGACACCGGTCACGATTGAAATATTCGGCGCGGATCTAATCGCATTGCAGGACGGGTTGCTCAATCTTGCCGTCAGCAACAACACGCTCGTCGACTGGGGCACTCTGGAGCTTCAGGTCGCCGATAACCTGGCACCGGTCGTGACCATTGTCGACAGCGTCCACCTCGGCGCTTCGGCTTGGCCTGGATATGTCGCCTCGCATATCGATCCGACCGGCTCACGCGGTTTTGATATCACCGCTCACGATGTAGACTCCGACACACTTTCGTCCGAAGTACTGGACACGTTCTTCATTCAGTTCGACGAGGGCGATGGTGCCACGTTGCAGCAAAGCGACTTCGACTTATCAGGTGTCAACCTGGCGAGCTACGCCGATCGAATTACCAGCTTCGCTTACAACGAAACGACGCAGGTCGCTACTCTTGGATTGAATCAACCGCTCGGGCTGGATCGTTACCGGCTCAGTGTCACCGGCGGCTATGTCCTGGACTTCAGTGTCTTCCCGGGTGATCTGGACGGCAACGGTGTGATTAATGAAGGCGAACTGTCGGTTTACGATGCGGCCTACTTCACCGAACCGGGCGATGCGAATTTTGAAAACCGCGCCGACGTCAATGGTGATGGATTGGTCACGATTGGTGATTTACAATCATTCAGCGATAATTTTGCATTGGGACTCCCCAGCGGGACGGCAGGATTGTCCGGCCTCGTGACGTCGAGTACGCAGGTCGTCACCCAGGATTCGCAACAAATGTTGATTGTTGACGGGTTCGCGTTTGATCCCCAACCGATTGGGCAAACGCTCAGCGTCAGTGGCACCCAGTTCGATGACATGATTCAGCTTGCCGATTCATCGCTATTGAATATTTCGGTCGACGGTGGTAGCGGTGTGGATCGCCTGACACCGCTGGTGAACAACCAAACGATCGACTTGCCCGCACGACTCCAAAATGGAACACTCCGGTCGATCGAGATCGTGGACTTGTCCGGCATGGGTGCCAACGAGTTGATCGTCAGTGCCGATGCGATTCGGGCGATGTCGCCGCAGTCGAAGACATTGATGGTGACGGCGGAAGCGAATGATGTCATCTCGGTCTCGGATGAGTTCACGATCACCGCGTCGCGAGTGGGCAAGGGTGCTCTGCACGTGATTGCTCGTTCGGGCGACGCGATTTTGCAAATCACCGGCAAAGGCTGGACGAATCCTCTCGATCGAAACGATGTGAATGGCTCAGGTGATGTCTCGGCGCTCGATGCATTGCGGATCATCAATCGTCTGAATGAAACGAATGGTACTTCGGGTCAGTCGATACCGCTGGAAGATCCGGCAACTGTGACTTCTTTCCCGTTGCAGTTCTACGACACTTCCGGCGATGGGCAATTGTCATCGCTCGATGCGTTGATTGTGATTAACGAATTGAATCGGCGATCGCCTGGCGTGGCGGTCGCGAATCGTGAACCGCTGCGTGATGAACCGCCGTTGCTAGCCATCGCCGAGACGGCCTCACGACCGGTTGAGCAAACCGATCTATCGCAAATGGCGATCGCGCGCACGATGTCAGATCTTGATGATCAAGCTCGGAAACGCGAGGAAGCGATTAGGCAGGTCGATGAGGTGGACAAAGCGACCGCCATCATCGCGGAATCGAGATGGCTGCCAGCATTCGCGTCGGTCCGGCAATACAAAAAAGAAAACTCCTCCGATCGACAATCGTCGGTGGACGACGCCATTGATGAATTTTTCGGCCAGGACTTTCGTGATGACTTCGGAATGGAAATGGACGCTAATAATCAATAAATCGATAGGGAACGGAACCGCTGTTTTTTTGTCGATCTTGTCCTGTCTGGCAGTCTCGACCTGTCAGGGTGCGATTACGATTCAGTTCGCCCCGTCACAAACAACCGTGCAAAGCAACGGATCGAATCAAACCTTCACGATTGATCTTTTGATCACGCACGACGGTTCGGCGGACCTGAGCACGTTTTCGGGAATCACTGTCGACATGCCCGACCTGGGGACCAATCTGGTTCTCGGCAACGGCCAAGAGGTCGATTTCGATTACCCTGCCGGCGCGCAGGTGAAACGATCGAGCAACACAAACCGATACAGTTTTGGTGCCAGTTCGACGACACAGAACTACGACATCACCCAGGGTGCAACGAAGTCTCTGATGACGGTCGACTTTCTGCTGGATGGATCAGTGACCAGCGGCACGTTCAACTTGGATTTGTCGCTTCGTGACGCCCAGCGTGATTTAGCCAACAACGGGACGCTGACGGACACTTCGTCGGAGGTCACGGTGATTAGCGGTCTGTTCGAGGTCTCTTCTGCTGTCGCGGTTCCCGAACCAAGCATCCTTTGGATTGGCATCCTCTCGACGGCATGGCTGGGACGACGACGATTTGCGTGACCAGACGGTCGTCGAAATTCTTGCTCGTGTGCTCTATCACTTGGTTGGTGTTGCAAGTCGTAAACGAGACGGCGAATCGATTGAGGCGAGGATGCTGCGTTCCCAGGTCCGCGCAGCGACCGACGACGAAGAAAAGGGGTCAGACGAAGAAAAGGGGTCAGACGAAGAAAAGGGGTCAGGACTCTTTTTTTCGTTGACGAAGAAAAGGGGTCAGGACTCTTTTTTTCGTTGGGCGACTGATATGGGCTTCTTTTTCGGGCGTCCGCGTGCCCGGAGTGTGGATTCGAGGTCCAGCCGACGGGCGATCGACTCCACCCAATTTTCGCGTCCAAACGGACTGCCACGCC
>Ga0163216_100968_pt1 | contig 25399 bp, 25 predicted proteins | sample SynspAceP_FD_167610 | JGI IMG/M metagenome (GOLD analysis project Ga0163216, IMG submission 167610) | Saline lake microbial communities from Ace Lake in Antarctica - Synechococcus sp. Ace-P (Illumina Assembly) | ecosystem: Environmental > Aquatic > Non-marine Saline and Alkaline > Saline ...
AATCTAGACCCAAAATTTGACTATCTTTTTTAATGTAGAGGGGTCAGCATCCGACAGAACGGCAGATGCATTCTCTGACCATTTTTAACCCCAGGTAGAGGGGTCAGCTTGCTCTAGCGTATCCAATAAAGCTCCCCAAATGGAAATGGTGGCAAGTAATTTTGGGAATAGGGGTACTTTCCATATCCGTCAATATAAATCCCAGGAACTATTAATAACGGCCAAGGAACTGCTGAAAATTTGGTCAGTAGGTTAATTTACTACGGTTTCATTTTGAGGTTAGCGAACAGACAGAGTTCCTTTATCTCATCGACCGTTCTTCTTCCAGCATTCTTGGTGCTCAAAAGTTCCTTCAGCGATAACCCGGCCAAGTCCTGGGTCCTTCCTTCCTCTAGATCTATATGATCCATTGATTTTAATACTTTCAATGCCCGGGTGGACAATGGCAATTGGGAGATTTTAGTATTCTTGTCAAAGTAGACAAATTTGGATATAGCATTGACCTCTTCTTCCATTTCTTTATAGAGGCTGGGAACTTGTTTCTTGAATTTTCTTATGGTAGAAAGGGCTTCCAAAAATTCAAAATAAGAGATCATTTCCTTTTTCATTATATAGTTTTTGGTTGGCATCACGATTGTTCTAGCTTTCAATCCTAGAGTTTTTTAAAACCTTCAACCGGCCACCTTGGTATATTGACTGGTGTGCTTGTGGATGCGTGCTCCCAAATAATCCTGAATCAATTTAAATTCACAACCCTTGTTGATCAAATAAAATCCACAGGAACTCTATAAAATATTTGGGGTGCATATCTTCAATTCTGGCCTTCCCCCCTACCGTAGCCATAAGCTAAGTTACCGTTTGTCTTTTTGGAAGCTTCCAAAAAGGTTTCATTAGTTCCTAAGGAAATTGTTTTTGTTTTAAGGTATCCAAATATTTCTTCATAGGACTAAGAAGAAATATTTTCATCCCTTATTGGAACTTTTCAGTAAGATAATAATGTTGGGGTTTATTATAAAATATGAAGCTTGGAATAAAATTGGCATCCATGATCTAAAATCGATTGAATGTCATAGAGAAATTATCTATCTACTAGAATTGCCTGTTTTATTATTAGGTTCTGAAACAATTTCACGGTTCTTTCTTGGAAGGCTTCGGGAATTCTACCACCGATAATCCATTCGTTCTTGACCAATTTCCCGTGTTTGACATTGAACTCCTTCTTAAGGCAGGCCAATGCTACTTCCCTGGTAGGGGCATCCATTTGCTCGAATAAACGCCTGATATTGTCGATCATGTGGTAGTTTTGATAAGCTATAAAAATATTGGAAAATTGACTTCAAAAAATATAAATTCGATTTAAGTATCACTAAAGTTGTCAACAGTGTGTTCAGTGCTAGTGGCGGTTATTACTAGGAACTATATTTAAATTACTATTTTAATTCTCAGTATATACCCGGAATATTCAGAATTCAATACTTTATTTGAACTTTAGAGATGTTCTTCAAAATTCATTCTTTTGCCGAGTATCCTAACCACGAATATTTCATTAACATCATCTAATGAATAGTAAATAACATGACCTTTGAAATTATAAAATTTTAAGGCGTTAGCTATTGGCGAAGCATCTCTAGCCAATTCAGGACGTTCGGCTAACTCTTCTAAAAAACCTTCTAATTGAGTTAAATAATCTAAAGCTTGCTCTGAGCCAAAAAACTTGATGCCATGTTTATAAATACCAACAATATCAAATTGAGCTCTAGTGGATAAATTATAGTTCCCCATTATCCACTTTCTTGATTATATCGCGGATTTTTAGTGGACTTCTACCGCTTTGCAGTCCCTCATCAATGGCCTGCTTTAATTCTAAAAGTTTCATATTCTCCGCTTGGTCTTTTCTTACCAAATCTCGGATATATTCACTATCGTTAGTAAAATCTCCTTTTTCGACCCTAAGCTTTATCCAACTATCCTGTTGTTCCGTAAATGTTATTGACTTTCTAGTAGTTTGCATAAAAATATAAATTTTTGGTGCAATATAGCTGTTATTAGCACCATATCCTAATGAATAACATAGATTAATTCGGTTGAAAAAGGAATCGTTTATTTGAACTTTGATTTATCTCAGTTCTTCCTAAGCAGACGTTTTCTTCTTATTTTGTTGGCCGGCGATTCTTTCTATAAGAATTCTTGATTGCTATTTTACCATTCTCAAAAGTAAATAAATCACATCCTGTAACTTCAACCTTGATACCATCCAGTTTGGTTCCTGTAAAAATCCATTCGGAGAAACCTCGGTTTCCTGAAATGAAATGTCTGGGATTACTCCAATGAGCATCCGGGAACGTTAGAAATACGTTTTCAAATGCTTTCCCAACTTGCTCTTGCCCTGTAAATTTTTCTCCATCAAAATCTTGTCCCGCCGAAGCCTCAAATACACATCCATCGGTCATATGAGACATTACAGCCTTAATATCATGAGCATTGAATGCATCTGCAAAAGACTGGAGAAACTCTTCAGTGACCTGTTGATTTTTATTTGATTGTGCCATAAGTAAAGTTGACAATAATAAAAGAAATGTCAAAACGCCTATTTTCATATAAGTTCATTTTAAGAAAGATTAATAAAATGCCAGCTAATGTACGCATATATCCACCGGCACATATATCTCCATTTTATTATTACCTCTGGTCTTGTGTTATTTTCATCGTTTTTTTGAACTTTAGATTAGCTATACTGTGTTCAAGATATTCCGCCCTAGCCTATCAGCGGGCGGAATACTTAGTTATTACCTGCTGGCTATATTTATTAAACTATCTATTTTGATTTCCAACTCCTTTCCTCTCAAATTTTTTGCTATAATTATTCCTTCATGGTTAATCAGAAATGTTGCTGGGATTCCTCTTACCCCGTACTTCTCTTTGATTTTGTTAGAATAATCAATAATTTGAGGCCATGTTATTCCATGTTTGTTCGCAAATTTTTCTAATACCGTTATTTGATTGTCTCCAACAATACCACTGATTTCAAATTTTGATTTATCAGATTTATTATATATCGTTTTAAGATTTGGGATTTCTTTGATACAAGGACCACACCAAGTGTCCCAAAACTCGAGAAGTACATATTTTCCCCTTAAACTATCCAATGAAATCATATTTTGTTTTTGGAATTGTTTTTCTGAAAAGTCAAAAGGTTTATTTCCAATTTGAGTAGAACGTATTTGATTTTTAGATAAATTCATTTTTTCTAAAAGTAAAACATCCTCATTTCTATTTACTCCCAAGTTTTTATATAAATCATTTCCGATTTCAAGATATTCATTGTTGAAAACTACTTTTTGTAAATCTATTTTTTCTCCATTGAAGCTTTGATTGCTAGTTATCCCTAAATTTTCATATGACAAGTCTCTAAATTTAGTAGAATGAATGGTTATTAAGTGATTGTCTAATTTTGCTGTACCATATTGAGCAAAATTACATAGTAAATATTGATCTTGATTGAGAGTGGTAATTATGAGAGGAGCTTTAAACTGTATCTTCTTATTATTCAATATGCGTTCAAGAGTGACATTTATTGCTTCATTATTTGCCAATGAATCCCAATCTAAATTGCTTTTAAATTCTATTGGTATAAAAGGCTCGTCATCACTGAAATCATAATTATTATTTGCATCTACAACAACCATTGCGTTTCCAATGGAATCATTTCCAACTGCAAAAGCAACTCTACATTTTATTGGCTCTTTTGACAAATTCAATGTATCTGGTTCCCAATTCCACATTATTTTTAGTTCATCATACCATTCTTTTGAAATATTACCTAAATGGTAGTTTTGATAAACATATTGGTACATATCAGAATGAATATCTCCAACTTTAGTGTCAGTCCAATTTTTTGGCACTCTAGAAACTTTTAAAAATGTTTTTTTCCACGGATTATTTTTATCATTATTATAGAGTGCAATCGAACCTCCTCCAGATGATTCGAAAGGTCCAAACCCTTTTTGGTAAGTAATAGGCAGTTTTAAAGTATTGTCTTTCTCACAACCTGTTATTAAACATAAACATATGCTCAATAACAATAAAACTTTAATTCTAATAAGTATATTCATATTTTAAATCGAGTTATTTTTCAGCTTGCAGGTCACAAAAGGATCAATATTGATGATATCCTACTTATATGCCTAAGTTAAGAATTAGTAGAAAAAGATTCCATTTACGGACTTTAATTATCCTTTTTTTGAACTTTGTGATACTGAGTTATTGCTTTTCGTACGAGCGTTGTTGTGCTAATTTATTGTAGACCCGGTTCAATTTTCAAAAATAGTCCATGACAGATTCCCTTGCTCCTTCTCATATTTCTCTATTTTTTGAATAATTGATTTTCTATGTGCGGCACCACACATAAAAATTGCTGAACTGAAATGGTTGTTGTTGCAATATGCATATATATTCTGAATCATTGGTTTTTCATAGTCTTCAATGTCCGCCTTAACTGTTTTATCCACCTCATTATTATTTAAAATCCGCCTTTCCAAAGCTCGCATCTCTTCTTGAAGATTTATACATTCTAAACTATTGAGAAATCCAAAACCATTCTCAGCCGCTAAATAATTAAAATTATCAATCAATTTTTGTAGTTCTGTATTTTGACTAACTAATTTGATTTTTTTGTGAAAAGCATCTGATAGACCATTTTCACATACAGGTACATATTGAAAGAAAGTATTGTAGTTATATTTCTGAATTGCGGATATTTCCAATTTATTATGAAATACCCCATATGTCGAAAACAAATAGTTTTCATATTCTGAATAAGTTTCATCAATTGCCTCCAAAAAAATCACCTCTGGACTTAATTTATTGATAATCTTATATAGCTCTTTAGCGTTACATTTTCCAATTTCCTTATGGATCGTGCTTATGAAGGTGATATTATGCATCCTTTATTTAGACTTTAAATAATCCAATTTCATTGCTGTTTCAATCTCGTTTGTTCGAGATTGACCGAATAAGTTAACCAAGTAAGTATCTGGACTAGATATCTCAGAAGTAATTATTTCATCATATTCTTCCTTGCTAATAAATCCTTTTTCAAACAATGGTTGAAACGTTTCCTTAAGTATGGGATTGATTTTTTCTATTTCTTCCTTTTTCATCGTTTATTTTGCCTTTTGTCGATTATAGTTATCTATCAATGCTTCTGAAACTATTTTGGCTTTTTCATGGGTAATACAGTCAAAGCTAATTTTTTGTAATGTAATATATTCTTTTAACAGGTTTGCTACATCCTTTTTATTCAGAAATCCATTTTCCTTTAAGTTGCCAAGGATAGTACTATAACTGTCCGAACTGAAACCATCTTCTAACATATTGTTTATTTATACGTATTAGTATCACCTTCAAATTCCTTCAGCTTTGGTATACGAATCCTTTCAGGTTCCTGTTCTTGAAAATCCTTCATTTCTTGAATAACTAGGGCCATGTCCTTTAAGAATTCCATTTCGGCCCCTTTGTCTTTTGCTATGTTGTAGTACGCCTCCATTGTAGGAACAGCAAAGATATCGTGGCCGGCGATCACAAAAGCCGGTTCGTCGTTCTTTATGCATTTGAACAATATTGCTTTTTGGTCTTTCATTTTATCCTTTTAATAAATTTTTAAGGAAGTTAATGAAATTTATTCCAAATAATAAACTCTAAACAAAAGGTGCAATTTATAAAGAGTCAAAAATAAATTTAAGTGAAGAATTAAAGTCTAAACATGATTTGGAAATATCATTTCTCTATGAAATTAATAAGAAGCTGAATTAAAGAATATATTGGTTGCTAAGCTTTTTTATTTTTTCAAATTATCGTCAATTATTGATGGATAAATTGGAACAACAGGATTATTTACTTCTTTTTTAGATTCATGTAGATTTATTCCTAATGATAAATAAATCATGGCTGCCCTTGCGGTTTGCAACGAGACCAAGGTCTTCTTTTCTAAGTTTTTTCTTGTTATCCAATAACTTTTTTGGTCAGTTTCTATAGGAATTTCCATACCATCTAAAACAATGTTTATTGCTTTATGCTCCATAATATTTCTTATTCGAGACAATTCCTTAGATTCTGGACCTATTGAAGAAAGATTAGGTATATTCGTTTCGTAGAAATCTTTATTCAACCAAAATAGTCCTCTAAAGGACCAATTCTCCGTTGCATTAATTTTGTCAAGTACTCTGATGCCGAACCTTTATTATTCGTATACCATATCCTTCGAAAGGAAATCATTTGAAGTTTCCAACCCAGGTCAAAATAATCGTTCAACAAGTAATGGTCGTTGTCGAACTTCTCGGCTTCTTTGATTCCAAAATACAGCAACTGCATCTTGATGTAGCTCTTGATCCGCCTATAATCATTTACCAGGTCGTTGCGCCTACGGAAAAGGCTCCTGAGCTGTTACCGTTCCTTCCCGGGTACGTGGATGCTGTCCAAACGACAGTCCTGATTGAAAGACTTTATGGATGGTCACATAGAAACATCATAGTTAGTTAAGAACCCGTAATGGCCGTTGGGTTGGTTCAACTATTTCCTTTCTGATTACGAAGTCCCCGAAATGCTCCTCCCCTAACCTTTCTAGGGCATAGGCAGCAATAATCGGCTCCAACTCATTTAGAATATCTTCTTCGGATAGCATTTCCTTATAAAGGGTATTTAACCGGTCACCATTATGGCTTGCTCCCAAATACATGTTATATCTTCCAACGGCCCTACCCACAAAACCTATTTCCCCAAGTGAAGATCGTGCGCAATTATTGGGACAACCTGTCATCCGAATATTTATTTCGTCTTGCTCCAGACCATTATTTCGCATAATTACGTCCAGTTTATCAATTAAGGAGGGGAGGTAACGTTCCGCTTCGGCAAAAGCAAGTCCGCAGGTGTTCAGTGCAACACAAGCCATGGAGCTCTTGCGCAGTCCCGTAAGTTTAGGATGGTTTCTAACTCCGTACATTTCTAAAATTGCTTCAACGCCTTCTTTGTCATCTTCCTCTATATTTCCAATAATGAGGTTTTGGTTTCCTGTTAAACGAAAATCTCCTGTATGAATTTTGGCAATTTCCCTTAAGGCCTTTTTTAATTGATAATCATTTTCATCCCTTACTCTTCCGTGTTCCACAAACAAGGTGTAAAACCATTTATTGTTGATTCCCTTAAGCCATCCGTATTGATCTCCGTTTGATTTGAACCGATAAGATTTTGGCTTTGAAAGACCCCACCCCAGACGGTTTTGAAGTTCACCTACGAACCATTCCAGGCCCCTGTCGTCTATAGTATGTTTTAACCTCGATAATTTACGGTCCGATCGGTTGCCGTGATCCCTTTGGATGGCGATTACCGTTTCGGCTACCTCAAACAACTTTTCTTTGGGTGCGAAACCGATCACATCGGCCAAGTGTGGATAAGTTTCCTGAACTCCAAACGTACTCCCCAATCCACCTCCTACACAAATATTAAATCCTATTACTTTGTTGTTTTCCTCAATGACAATGAGTCCAAGGTCGTTCGCAAAGACATCGATATCATTATTGGGCGGAATTGCTATGGCTATTTTGAATTTTCTCGGAAGGTAGTCGTGGTGGTACAAAGGTTCAAAATCTGGGGTTCCCGCCACTTTTTCCTTATCTAGCCAAATCTCATGATACGCAGTTGTCTTAGGGAGAAAATAGTCACTTATCTCACCGGCAAGTTTGTACACTTCTTCATGAATGGCGGACTGGAATGGGTTTGGACTGCACATAACGTTCCTATTGACATCACCACAGGTAGCTAGGGTGCTCAGCAACACTTCATTGACCGCCTGAATAGTAGGTTTCAAATTGCGCTTTAATATCCCGTGAAACTGAAATGACTGTCGGGTAGTTAGTTTAATAGTGCCGTTTCCGTGTATGTCCGAAAGATTATCGAGGGACAACCATTGCTCGGGGGTAGTAATCCCTCCTGCGGCCCTTACCCGAACCATAAATTGGAATAAAGGTTCCAATTTTTTCAGCTTGCGTTCATTCTCCAGGTCCCTGTCGTTTTGTTGATAAGAACCGTGATATTTTATAAGCTTGACATCGTCAGGATACAAGGCACCGGTCAAAGGATTCTTTAGGCTGGCCGTGATGCTTCCCCTAAGAAAATCGCTCTTGTCCTTGATATGTTCATCCTCCGATAATTCCTTTTTATTCAATTTTTTGTCCATAAATACATTTTCCTTGATATTCTTTCGCATCAACTGTTACCTTAGTAAATATCTGCTTGATAGCGATTGGAAATTTGAAGGTTTTTAATATACTCCTCTGCCTTTTCAATAGTTATTCCACCCTGTTGTTGTATAATTTGCTTTAAGGCAATATCCACATCCTTGGCCATTTTTTTAGCATCACCGCATACATAAAAATGAGCTCCCTTCTCCAGCCATTCAAACAACTCCTGGCCATTCTCCAACATCTTGTGCTGTACATAGTGTTTTTGTTCCTGATCCCTAGAAAAGGCGACATCTGCTTTTGTCAACACTCCCTCCTTTAAATATTGTTGCCATTCTGTCTGATACAGGAAATCTGTGGTGAAATTCCTATCGCCAAAGAAAAGCCAGGACGGTCCTTTTTTATCCAATACTTCCCGTTGCTGCATAAAGGCCCTAAATGGTGCCACTCCAGTTCCCGGACCTACCATGATAATTGGTGCCTCTGGATTTTTCGGAAGTTTAAATCGTGTGTTTTTATCTACAAAAATCTTTACTTTATCCCCAACTTCAAGCCTATCCGCTAGGGTAGAGGAGCAATGGCCTTCTTTATTCCTGCCCAATGCATTATAGCGCACAACCGACACCAATAGATGTACTTCCTCTTCCACAGCTTCCTGTGCCGAAGCAATAGAATACATTCGCGCGGTATTTTTTCGCAGAATCGAAATCAGTTCCTTGGAAGATAATTTATAGGGTACTTCGTTTATAAGATCCAAGATATCACGCCCTGTAAGGTATTCCTGAATTGCCGACTTGTCATCAAGGATTTTTTTTAAGCCCTCATTGCCCGTTAATGCTGCATATTCGGATAGAGTGTTTTTGGATAGTGGGGTAAGTTCATAATCATACGTCAGTGCATCATGTAAAGTTTTGCGTCCTTCATGGGTCTCGACCTCCTCATTACCTGACAAATTGGTGGAATCCAATACTGCCTTAACAAGTTTTGGGGAATTGGCACCATAAACCCCCAATGCATCGCCCGGCTCATATTTTATTCCAGATCCTTTAAGATCCAGTTCCAAATGGATGGTTTCTTTGGAAGACCCTTTCCCATTTAAGTTGATTTTCTCTAGAATGCTGGCTTCAAAAAGATTTTTTCTGGAGTATTGTGTTCCGTTAACCTGGATATTGGGACGATCCTGTACTTGGACGTAAGAATTTTGACCATTTGTCTGTACTATAGCATTTAGAAATTTCTGTTGCCAGGTCTCTGCTTCATCCCCATAGTCTACATCACAATCCTGCCGAGGAACAATTCTTTTACCGCCCAATTTTTCGAGTACGGCATCGAAATCTCTACCCGTCTGGCAATAATCAACATAACTACTATCGCCCAGGGCCAAAACTGAAAATTGTACATGGGCGAGGTTTGGTGCCTTTTTACCGCGGAGGTAATTGAAGAAGTCCTCTGCCTGTACAGGGGGTTCGCCCAATCCATGGGTGCTTACGATTACAGCCAGTTTTTTGATGTTCTTGAGTTCCCTGGTTTTAAAGGTAGCCATATCGGAAACCACTGCTTTAATTCCCATTTCCTCTGCCCTTGCATAAAGATTCTCGGCCAAACCTTCACTATTGCCCGTATGGCTCCCGAAAAGGATATGTATTGTTTCCGTTTTTTCCTCATCAACAAAGGTGGAATCCGAACCTAAGGGTAGGTTTCCTACTGCTGTTTCGGTCAAAGATGTCTGGCCAATCCCCGCAAAATAACCGCTTAACCATTGTAGCTGTCCGGAATCCAGTCCCGACAGAGCAATACTAAGTTTGTCTGCTTGATCATCGTTAAACGGTCCTCTTTCCAGTCCTTTTTTAAGTACCATACTTTTGAATAATTCAATGTTATTTGTTCGGTTGGGGAGTGTATCGCAGATAGGGCTTTATAACTCGATGACCCTTGGGATATTTAGCTTCGACCTCCTCCTGTTTTACCCCGGGAGGTATAATTACATCCTGTCCTACCTGCCAATCCACCGGCGTGGCAACATTATGAAAGGCAGTAAGTTGGAGAGAGTCGACCACCCTAAGGATCTCTGTGAAATTCCTCCCAGTGGAAGCAGGATAGGTAATAATGGCCTGCACTTTCTTGTCGGGACTAATGAAATATACTGATCTAACCGTAGAAGAGGTGGATGCGTTGGGGTGGATCATGTTATACAGTGTTGCTACGTTTTTATCGGTATCCGCTATAATGGGGAAGTCAACTACGCAGTTTTGGGTTTCATTGATATCTTTGACCCAACCGTGATGGGAATCCAGATCATCCACACTAACTGCAAGCACCTTGGTTTTTCTCTTAGCAAAATCTTCCTTTAACTGAGCGGTCCTACCAAGTTCTGTGGTGCACACAGGAGTGTAGTCTGCAGGGTGTGAATATAGTATTCCCCAACTATTGCCCAGCCATTGGTGATATTCTAATTCCCCTTCCGTGGTCTGCGCTTTAAAATTAGGTGCATCGTCTCCAATTCTCAAACTCATATTTTGTATTATTAAAATTATACATTAAAGCATTTTGCCAAAAATGTTGCTGCTTTTCTAATACAAATCTACGAGGGTTATTAACGAATCGCCAATTGAAAATATTAATTTAGGATAACCTAAGGTTATGACACCTACAGGGGGACATTTAAGAAGTTTACCTAAAATGTTAGTGCAGGTAATGAAATTGATCGAGTTTGCCTTATATACCTCAAAAAACCTAAATAATTAAAAATTATGGTTTCGGCTTAAAAACTGAATCAATAAGGCGGATAATCCTCCCTCGGGGCCTTGTGGTGTAATAAAATAGAAATTCCTATGGATAGGGAGCTTTTTGATCTCGATGATTTTCAATACCCCACTTTTAAGCTCCTTAATGATGGCATGTAAGGAAACGAATGCCATGCAGTCCGAATGTTGTAGGTAGGATTTGATGGCTTCCGTACTGCCCAATTGCATTTCCACCTTAAGGTCGGCAAGACGGATACCTTTTTGCTTTAGAGCATCGGCAATTACTTCAAGCGTTCCTGAACCAGGTTCCCTTAAAAGCAGGGGAATGTTTTTTAGATTTTCCAGCTTAATTTCGTCTTTTGAGGACAATGGATTTTTGCTGCCGCATACCAGGACGATCTCATCCTTTAAAAATGGGGTATAGTGGATTTCGCGTCTTTTGGATTTGCCCTCAACAACTCCAAGCTCTATTCTCTTGTTGAGTAGGGCCTGCTCTATCTGTTCCGAATTGCCACTGAGCAGCTCTACCTTTACATCTTGATGAATGCTATGGAACCGTGCTAGTAGGGGAGGCAAGATGTACTGCGTAATGGAAGTGCTTGATCCTACATGCAATACCCCTTTAAAGGCCTCATTAAACTGATTTAAATCAAATTCTATTTGCCTGTAGACCTCTTGAATGTTTTCGGTATGTTTTAGCAGTACTTCTCCCGCAGGAGAAAGAACTACCTTGTTTCCTCTTCGATCAAAAAGTGCAAGATTAAACTGGCTTTCCAGTTCTTTTATGTGTTTTGTGACAGCAGGTTGGGATATTAACAATTCTTCTGCAGCCTTGGTAAAATTGAGCCTTCTTGCAACCGTATAAAAAACTTTCAGACGAAAATCGAACATATACAATATTACTCATATTTTTAGAATGGAAGGCTGAAGTAAGAGAAATCTGGATATAACCACTAAAATGAGCATCCCCCTTTAACTTTAAAGTAATTTACATTAAAGATAACTTACCGTAATTTATTTAAATTACATTATAGCATAAAGTTTAAAAGTTGTGATTTTGATAAAAGATTTTTTGAATATCCGTTTTTTACTCATAAACCTGTAATGTTCGCTATCACCAGCATGTCGAATGGTCTATCCCCTAAATATCTACTGTTGAGTTATGGTTGTAGGTATTTCCTTTTTATCTTATTGGTAGTTCCCTAATTAGGTTGCGCTTTGCATTACTTATGGTAAAATGTACCCATTTCAAGGTATCCACTGTGGTTACCCTATTGCTCTTTTCTGTGATGTAGAGTTCCACGAAGTCTACGAGGTATTCTTGTCCGTAAAATCGATGCTTTTCTCGGCGAGAGATTCCCTGACAGTATCATTTATCCCTTGCTCAGTATGATCTTCCATTACCACAGAATTTAAAAGGCCGACAACTTCTTTAAGGAACGGTCGCAGGGTAATTTTTACTTGATCTTACGAAGCGCCACAAAAGGAACCGAATTGTCCAGTAGTCATTGCAACGACAGATTCCTTTCTCTCTCGTCCCGTCATTCCAAGCAGACCAATGTACAATTAGTAGAGAGAAGGTTGAACATGGCTAATCCAATTCACTTACAACTTTTGAAAAGGGGATGTTCCAGAATATTATACTCATAGATAGGATTATTAAATGTTCATTATTTTTGAAATCCAATAACAAATATGTTCAACAAAAAAAGAAAGCATTCAAAGAAATTAATATCTATTTAAGTATGGTCCTCCATGGTTAAATATTTTGGATTGCAATAGCAAGAATATCAATGGATCTTTATTATGGCCAATATCAATTCAAGATATATGAAGTTAACCAAATTCTTAAACCATGATTATCGCCATTTACACAACATTTAATGCACCCTTGGCATCTTTTATAGTTGCAGGGAATGTTATTTAAGTAGATTGTCTATGATTTAACCTCACAAATCACTCATTATGAAATTAAGAAGTATAATTGTAGACGATTCGTCTATGCAGCGCATTGCGGTAGCCAAATTAGTGAACAATCATCCAAACTTAGCAATGGTAGGCGGGTACAGTAATGCCTTGGAAGCAAAAAACGTCATCTTAAATAAAGACATCCATCTTATTTTCCTCGATGTGGAAATGCCTATCATCAGTGGTTTCGATCTTTTGGAATCCTTGGAAAACCCACCACAGGTAATTTTGATTACAGGCAAACCTGATTATGCACTTAAGGCTTTTGATTATGACGTAACCGATTACCTGCAAAAACCTATTACTCTGGCCCGTTTTGATGCCTCTGCTAAAAGAGCTATGGCCAAATATCAGCAGATGCAAAAGGTGATCGAAGACGACGAGTATATCTTCGTAAAAAGCAACCTAAAAAAGCACAAAGTTGTTCTTAACGACATAAAACTGATCGAAGCTCTTGGAGATTATATTAAATTAGTAACGGATGAATCCAATATCGTCATTCTTTCTACCATGAAATCTTTTGAACAACAGTTGCCGGAGGATAAATTCCTAAGGATTCACAAATCATATATCGTGAATTTAGAAAAAATTGAAAAATTTAATAAAAAAAATGTTGAAGTCGGAGGACGACAGGTGCCAGTGAGCCGAAACAGAAAAACCGTATTGGCAGAGGCGCTAAGCAACATTTAAATATTATTCTCGGCATTTAGATGCCCTTCGTTAACAGGAATCATCAGTAATTCTATTGTTAATAAGGATGAAATTTATTAAAGGACTATCTCATAAAAAAAACGAATTGGCGGAGGAGCTTTTATAATGTTCAAAACTCATCCGTGACGATTGGATTCCGATATATCAAAAATGATATTCTCAGATTTCATGTAATATATCAGATTTTATATTTGAGATTTCAACCTATAGATTAGGTTAAACATTAACCAATTTTTATTAATCCTAAGGTTTATGATCTAGAAGGTGAAACTAGCACCAGGTATCCTTATTGTTTCTCTTTTGATTTTTCATTCAATTCCTACCCTTTTAATCAATTAGGGACATTACTTGATCGGAACGGTTTAACTATCCTCTTTTTTATTAAGGGGAAGTGTTATAAATTAAGGTTTAATAGGGTATCCTTATTTTTTTTGCAATATTTAATGTTAATAAAGAACTGTTACCCGAATGGCGTTTTAATACGGTTTAGGTATTTTAGAAATTGACTTTTTACTCTACATTTATAAGCTAATCAACTGATTTTTAATTTATTACCATAGCCAGGGAGAAGGTGGCAAAACGATTAACACTCCATCTTCCTCCTTAATTCTTCAACTTTTTCATTGGTAAGCGGTTTCTCAATATAAGCGATTACGCAGGAATAATTTTCTGCTTTTTTCTTTTCGTGCGGGCGTGTAGATGATGTGAGGATGGCAATCTTCACGTCCTTGCAAGAGGCTTTGGACTTCTTTTCCTCCAGGAATTCCCACCCATCCATCACGGGCATATTGATATCTAGAAAAATAATATCAGGGCATTCCTTTTCAATATGTTTGAAGGCTTCCATTCCATTAAACACCTCATTAACATGTTCAAAACCAGCACTTTTAAGAATAATTTTAGATATGAAATTTGTTGTTTCATCATCTTCAACAAGTAATATTTTATTCATTTTTTCCCTTATTTAAATAAATACTGAACATTGCCCCTTCCTTGGGCATACTTTTTACTTCAATTTTTCCACCGTGTGCTTCTACAATGGAATTAACAATATACATTCCAACGCCCTTTCCCTCGACATGCGTATGCAACCGCTTGAATAGCCTGAACACCTTTTTACTGTATTTCTCACCGTCAAATCCGAGTCCATTGTCTTCTACGGTTAGGCAAACCCGCCCGTTGACTTCCCTTGTTTTTACTTTTATTTTTAATACCTTATTAGGGTTTCGGTACTTTAAGGAATTGGTCAGTAAATTCTGCATAATGCTCTTTAAATGCAAGGGTGGGTAATGGATTATAGAACATTCTGAAAAATCAACGTCTATGGTAGTATTGGACTCTTTAAATTGCTCACTAATGCTCTCCTCTATTTCCTTGAATACATTCTCAAATTTCAAACGTTCCTTTTTGTCTCTAAGCGTAGTTTTAAAGTTGATGACATCGTTCAGGATGAAAACCGTTTTTTTAACTTGTTCTATGTTATTTTTCAATTTATTGAACAGTTGGATGTCTTTAGAATTTACCATCCCGTCCAAATTTATCATATCTTTAAGAACATTGAGGTTGGTAATGGGGGCTTTCAAATCGTGTGCTGCCACATAGGCAAACTCTTCCAGTTCTTTGTTTTTTATTTCAATTTCTCTGGCATTCAATTCCACCTTGGCCATCTCCACTTGTAGTGCCGTATTCACCTCTTGGAGCTTCTTTTCTGCCTGTTTGCGTTCTGTGATATTTTGAATGTGGACATGAATGATAGGTTTATCTCCAACCATATATTTGCAAGGCGTAACTTCAGCCATAAAAATGGAACCGTCTTTGCGCATAAACCTTGTCTCGGCACTCAACTTATTTTTTTGCTTCATCTGTTCTAGAACTTCAGCTGAATGCTCAAGCTCGTCCTTAGTATGAAGGTCAAATATTCTTTTATTTAGAAATTCATTTTTTGTAAAACCAAATTCTTTGATGGCACTATCATTTGCTTCGATAATATTCATATCCATGTCATGGACGATTGTTGGTAATTTAGAATATTTGAAAATCTGTTGATAGATATCACCACCTTCATCAACTTGTTGAAAACCTTTCCATGGATTTGATACGTTTGAATTATCCAATTTATTACTATCTATATTCATACCCAAACTATATTCTTTCCAATTTCAGCTTGCTTCCAAAGGTCTTTTTAAGCATTAGTCATGGTTCAAGCATCCAATTTAACGTGAGTTCGACTTAAGAAACGAGTATTTTACTTTGCAGAAAAATCAGAAAATTGGTATATTTAAGTGTCTAATATTCAAATATTTAACCAATTATCCGCTTATGATCTCTACCGATAAAATTACGGAAAATTTTTGTCTTATCGACGATTTTTGCATAGAATTGGATCAAGTTCTTGACAAAAACGGAATCGATGATGGTTCGGAAAAGAAAAGGCGCAATAGAGCCTGTAAAATGTCGCAAAGCGAGGTGATCACCATTATGGTGCTTTTCCATCAAAAGGGATACCGCTGCCTTAAACATTTTTATCTGGAGCACGTGCGTAAACATATGGAAGACGACTTTCCCCATACGGTATCCTACAATCGTTTTGTGGAACTTCAGCAAAAAGCCATAGTTCCGATGGTACTGTTTTTGCAAATGTGCTGTTTGGGCCAATGTTCGGGAATCTCTTTTATGGATTCCACTCTGATAAAGGTATGCCATAGCAAAAGGGAAAAACAGAACAAGGTATTCAAAGGAATAGCGGAAAAAGGCAGGGGCAGCATGGGATGGTTCTTTGGGTTCAAGCTCCATATCATCATCAACGAAAGGGGGCAGATCATCGATTTCCTCATTATAAAGGGCAATGTGGACGACCGCCAGCCCCTCAAGGACAAGACCTTCCATAACAAAGTGTTCGGAAAGATATTCGCCGATAGGGGCTACATCGGAAAGGACCTGTTCGAAGAGCTGTTCGTGGACGGCATACATCTGGTGACCAAAATAAAAAAGAACATGAAAAATACACTGATGCGCCAATACGACAAAATATTGCTCAGAAAAAGAGCTGTAGTCGAGAGCGTCAACGACATCCTTAAAAACCAGTGCCAAATCGAACACACCAGGCACAGAAGCTTTGGCAACTTCATTACAAATATGATTTCCGGACTCATTGCATATGCTTTCTACCCCATTAAACCCAACATCAATATCGACAACCTCCAGAGAATTGGGTAATCCTTATATCTAACTCACGTTATTTACACACTTTATGAGATAGTCCTAATAACATAACCGTTTTAAAGTAGGTGTAAGTGATGTTAAATTTAAGATTCTCGGATTAGATGAGGATAAAAATGTATCGCCTATGAAAAATAAGTCCACAGAAGAAAGAGTCCTTGATGATTATTATATTTCTAACAAAATATAAGCAACATGATAAAACCGTTATTAGGTTCACATAAAAAAATAGTGTCTGAAAACTTAACTGTCAATTTGATTATCGTCTATTAACAATGCGTGTTTCATAGTGATCTCTTTTTTTAATTAAGTCCCATCAATCGATTCGGAAGGGTTACAATAATTTTTGTTCCTTTTGTTAATTTCGAATCAATATTAATGGTGCCGTTAAGCTTTTCAAGGGTTTCCTTCACAATATACAATCCAAGGCCGGAACCATCAGATGTCTTGGTAGCCCTATAAAACATTTCAAATATTCTATCCTTATCCTTTTTATCAATACCAATACCGTTATCTTCTATCATTATAATGGCATGGTCATTACTGCATTTAACATCGATACTAACATATGGGTTTTCTTTTGTAGGGTCCATATATTTAATGGCATTGGAAAAAAGATTGTTCAAAATTACGTTTATCCTTCCCAAGTCCGAAACAAATTTAAAATCCTGTTTTATTTTAACGTTCAGTTCAATTTCCGTGGCTCCCTCCATATAAATGTGCCCAGTGATAATATCCTGAATGGTTTGATTAAAATCAATGGCTTCTTTAGCTACCTCGGTACGGGTATTACGTGAGTAGCTTAATATATCCCCAATAAAGTTATCGAGTTTTAGGATACTGCTCTTCATCATGTCCATCTGTTTTACTTCAACGGTGTTTTCCTGTTTTATGTCTTCTATGATCATATCCGAAAGACCTAGTAATGATTTCAAAGGAGATCTCAAATCGTGTGAGGCACTGTAAACAAAGCGGTCCAATTCATTGTTCGTCTTCAGAAGCAGTTGGTTCGCAATTTCCAAATCTTCAAATTGTTGTTTAAGCCTATTCCTTATTTCTTTCCTTTCGGTAATATCTACAATACTGGCATAAATTTGTGGGCTGCTTGTGCTGGACAAGTACGCAAGATGCACTTCACACTCTATTTCATTTTTGTTGGCATCAATATGTACCCATTCAAAAGCTACTTTCTTACCCAACATCGCTTTTTCAATATACTTTTTTGCTTTTACTTTTGACAATACGCCGTCTGGCTGAAATTCCGGACTAATGTCTACCGGTCCCATACTAGTTAATTCATTAATTGAAAACTTGAACAGTTTTGAAGCAGTTTTATTGGCTTTGATAAATTTTTCTGATGCAATGTCAAGGACAAGGATACTTTCTGGAGCGTTTTCAAAAAGATTACGAAACCGGCTTTCACTTTGCTTAAGTCTTTCCTCGCCTCTTTTTCGTTCGGTAAGATCGTGTATAGAACCAATAAGCATGGTGCAATTATTGTTCTCATCAATAATTGGGGAAATACTAAAATCTCCTATGAGCTTTCCTATTTTGTAATCAACTTCTTCTTCCCAACGAACTACCCCTTTTGTTTTAATGGCTTCATCATATTTGTCAATCGCAAAATCCACTGATTCTTTCGGAATGACGTCCTCTACTCTTTTCCCGACTACTTCCTTATAATCCAGTCCAGTTGCTTTTAGATAAGCTTGGTTCACCTTATTAAACCTATAGTGGCCATCTTTTTCTATATCTAAAACAAAAAGAATATCTGCAACGGTATCAAATATGGAAGACAATTCTCTTTCCCTAGCGGCTAATGTTTCAGTTCTATAATGTACTTTTTGTTCTAAATCAACATTGAACTGTTTGATTTTTTCTTCTAATATTTTATTTTTAGAAATATCCGTTCGAATAGCTATATATTGATAAGGTTTCCCTCTCTTATTCAGTAAAGGAACAATTGTACTATTCACCCAGTAAAATGTACCGTCCTTTGCTTTATTCATTATTTCTCCTTTCCACACTTTTCCTTCGGAAATGGTTTCCCACAGATTGCTTATAAATGCTTTACTATGATAACCGGAGTTGACTATACGATGGTCTTGTCCGATTAATTCTTCCCTGCTATATTTAGAAATATTACAAAAATTATCATTTACCCGATTGATAATCCCTTTGCGATCTGTGAAGGCTACTATGGCGGATTCATCCAACGCATATTTATAATCAGAAACTTCCTTTAAAGTACTCTGTAATTTTTTCTCTGCCTTTTTTATATCACTAATATCCCAATTAACGCCTATAAGTCTTTGAGCCCTACCCTCTTTATCTCTTTCAACCTCAGCATGTGCCTTAATGGTTTTAATCGAGTAATCAGGCCAAATCACACGAAACTCACTACTATATTCTTTACCCTCATGTATCGATTCTTGAATCTCATTATGGCTTCTTTGGAGATCATCTGGATGAATGGTATTTTTCCAAGCTTCATAATCTACTTTGAATGTTCCCGCTGTTAAGCCATAAAGATTGTACATTTGGTTATCCCAAAAAAGTTGGTTGTTAACAACATCTAATTCCCAAACACCAACATTACCTGCCTTGGCGGCAAGTTGCAGGCGTTCAGATGTTTCAATTGTAATATTCTCCGCTAATTTTCTTATTACATCTTTTTTATTAAGTTCAAATGCATAAAACCAAATAATTGAAATAAAAATGGCCATATTGAACATTATAAGTAATCCAACGCCAAATTCATCGCTCACTAATCCATTATGCTCTAAATATAGTCTTGCTGAACCAAGCATAATTGGAAGAATAATTGCTGGGGGGAGCAGTTTTCTGGCCATTGAAGAGCCTATATTGGATCCGGAAATAAGACCTATAAATCCTTCATTTTTATTAGAAAAAAAGATAGCAAAAGTAATAAGGATAAAACTTAGGGCCGTAGAAATAGCCATAGGAAAGTATTTATTAAAAGAATAAAATTCCCTAACACCATAGATATATCCAATTACTGTTGTCATTGCCACAAGACCAGTAAATAAGGCCAATAATTCGGAGGGAATCCACCGACGGCCAATCCCTTTATCTGAAATTAATAATGCCATTGAGGTCAATAAAAAGCAAAGGGCAGTATTTGGAGCCATAAAATTTATTGGTTTGCCTACAGCTCCAGAGACAACTTTACTGTTGAAGAGCAATGTATCTATTCGGAATTTTAAATCAAAAATTATTTCGCCCAGAACGACGACAGCCAATGTAAGAACTACTGCTGCTAATATTTTACTTGCATTTTTTAAATAGCCAGTCTTTCCAAAACTCTTAATTAATATAAGTGAAATACTTAGTAAAATAAAGCATATTGCGGTAAGAGGATTCATAGCAACAGCCCCAGAGACAGGTTGGTATAACACTTTAATGTTGAAAGTCCACCCTATTAGAACCAATATAGATAATATAATGACAATTGATTCGATTATCGTACTTGTTCCCTTGTGACTTATCTTAATTTTATTTCCCTTTAGCATCTCTTTAAATTAAAATAGACTCCGAACTGTTAGCCGAGGAGCTTTTTAGTCTTAAAAATAGTAAAATCCATTCACTTTAGTGTATTTCACTTTGTCTTAAAAAAACCTTGTCTTTGTTTTATATCAAAGTATAGATCGAATGGGCAAAGCGTTTCAACGCCTTCAGTCCTTAAATTTTAGTGCGAAGTTCGTTAATTTGTATTGATTGGAAATGTCCAGATTCGATGTAGCATCCTTTTGACACAGGTATATGATTTAGTAGACATTTAGATTATAAAAGAGGTTGTTTCTAAAGTTCATATCCATTTAGCAAATGGTCCATCTCTGGGTTTAAGCAATTTGATAAAGAAACTCAGAGGAAAAAATTCAAGAAAGCTTTAGCTAGATTATCAAGAATGGGAGAATTGGTATTGGGGAATGTAATATTAGGGTATAGGTTATGGCTGTCGGGGAACAGGAAATTTAACTGACTATATGGCCAACGAAAATTTTGAGTATCATAGAACGCAAGGTAATGGAGAAGAAACAAATCATATTACAGAGCAATAACCATTGGGCAACTTTAAATTACCTGTCCGAAACTATGGTCTTTAGTTTCTTATAGGTTCATTTTTTGTTCTCAAAGCACGGTAGAGTGTTTAACCTGTAATACAAAAAAATGTAATATACGCTTTAAGTGAGGACTATCTCATAAAGTGTGTAAATAGAAAATAGCTGGGGCATGCCCCAGCTATTTTTTTGTTTAATTTTAAATATTTACACATTATGAAAAAAGAAGAATTATTCGATGATGAATTTTTAAAGCAGTTCAAGACCGGGGATGAGCTCAACGGTTTTTTAAAGGAGCTCCAAAAGCGGGGTATCGAGAAGATGCTCGAGGGAGAGCTGGATGGTCATTTGGATTATGACAAGCACCAAAAATCAAATCAGAGCAATTCCCGAAACGGGTTTTCCAAAAAGAAGGTACGCACTTCTTTCGGGGAATCCGAAATAGCCGTACCAAGGGACAGGGATGCTTCCTTTAACCCCATGATAGTGCCCAAACGCGGCAACATGGTCGACGGGATCGAGAACGTTATCGTATCGCTCTATGCCAAGGGGATGAGCAACAGCGATATCGAGGAGCAAATAAGGGAGGTCTACAACTTTGATGTCTCCACTTCGACCATATCAAGGATTACGGACAAGGTATCGGGCGATATCGTAGCCTGGCAGAACCGCCCGCTGGAACCTGTCTACCTTATTGTTTGGATGGATGGCATTGTATTTAAGGTACGTGAGAGCTCCAAGGTCATCAACAAGACCGTTTATATTGCCGTAGGCCTGCGCAGGGATGGTACAAAAGAAGTGATGGGACTTTGGCTCGGCAAGAACGAATCGGCCGCTTTCTGGATGAGCGTACTGACCGATATCAGGGCGCGAGGCACCGAAGATATCCTCATTACGGCTACCGACAATCTCAATGGGTTTACGGACACCATCAAGAACGTATTCCCGGAATCCAGGACCCAGATATGTGTGGTACATCAGATAAGAAATGCTTGCAGGTATGTGGTCTGGAAGGACAAAAAAGCATTTACCGTTGACATGAAGCAAATTTACAACGCCCCTACCCAGGAGGCTGCCAAAGCGGCCCTGGACGACTTTGCAGGGCAATGGGAAAACAAGTATTCCTACGCCATAAAAAGTTGGAGGGACAACTGGCAGGAACTCACCGTATTCTTCGAGTTTCCCTTGGAGATCCGTAAGATCATCTATACGACCAATCTTATAGAGAACCTCAATGGAAAGATCAGAAAGTATACCAAAAACAAACTTTCGTTCCCTACCGACGATGCGGTGATGAAATCCGTATATTTAGCAACAAGGGAGGCGACCAAGAAATGGTCAATGCCCATCAGGAACTGGGGCATTATTTTAAATCAGTTCCTTACGATCTATGAAAAAAGGGTCAGACTTTAAATAAAAGTCAAACCCTAGTTATTTTTAACTTACACAGTTCGTGGGATAGTGTCTTTAAGTGCAATTTTAAACTCTCAATATTTGACTTTAAAGGGATGTCGCTTTGTATTTCTAAAATGTAGACATCTATTTGAGTGTACTTAGAAGAAACAATGCGCAGTGCTATATATCCACCAGCATGCTGGATACTAATGGTTTGGTCAGGAATTTTTTAACGAAGGGATATTGAAAAGATTGGTCAATATCCTGTTGATCGTCAGAAGACGTAAGCATTATCACCTTACATTGTCCATGGATGGCTTCCGGAAATTTCTTAAACTCTTCAAGAAACCCAAATCCATTCATTTTAGGCATCTGAATGTCAAGAAAAATACTCTCAGGGAATTCTTCCGGATCGTTTTTTAGGGGCTCTAAAAACTCCAGGGCATCTATGGCAGAGTTTTGTACGCTTATTTTCTGTGCAATTTTACTTTTAGTGATGATATGTTTGGCAATATAACTGTCAATTGGATTATCGTCTATTAACAATACATGTTTCATATTGATCTCTTTTTTTAATTAAGTCCCATCAATCGATTCGCAAGGGTTACAATAATTTTTGTTCCTTTTGTTGATTTCGAATCAATATTAATGGTGCCGTTAAGCTTTTCAAGGGTTTCCTTCACAATATACAATCCAAGGCCGGAACCATCAGATGTCTTGGTAGCCCTATAAAACATTTCAAATATTCTATCCTTATCCTTTTTATCAATACCAATACCGTTATCTTCTATCATTATAATGGCATGGTCATTACTGCATTTAACATCGATACTAACATATGGGTTTTCTTTTGTAGGGTCCATATATTTAATGGCATTGGAAAAAAGATTGTTCAAAATTACGTTTATCCTTCCCAAGTCCGAAACAAATTTAAAATCCTGTTTTATTTTAACGTTCAGTTCAATTTCCGTGGCTCCCTCCATATAAATGTGCCCAGTGATAATATCCTGAATGGTTTGATTAAAATCAATGGCTTCTTTAGCTACCTCGGTACGGGTATTACGTGAGTAGCTTAATATATCCCCAATAAAGTTATCGAGTTTTAGGATACTGCTCTTCATCATGTCCATCTGTTTTACTTCAACGGTGTTTTCCTGTTTTATGTCTTCTATGATCATATCCGAAAGACCTAGTAATGATTTCAAAGGAGATCTCAAATCGTGTGAGGCACTGTAAACAAAGCGGTCCAATTCATTGTTCGTCTTCAGAAGCAGTTGGTTCGTAATTTCCAAATCTTCAAATTGTTGTTTAAGCCTATTCCTTATTTCTTTCCTTTCGGTAATATCTACAATACTGGCATAAATTTGTGGGCTGCCTGTGCTGGACAAGTACGCAAGATGCACCACAACCTCTATTTCATTTTTGTCGGCATCACAATGTACACATTTAAAATAATAACGTACTTAATTACCTTTTATTGCATTATTGCTTTTTAAGCTATACCTGAATTTTAGCAATTCATAGCTTAATTATCTTGGTCGATTGCAGAAACATTATGTTTGGCATTCGGGCGATTTCGAAAAGGACAACCAGAAGCCGAGGAAGAGTTTTTCGGTATAGTTCTTTCTGCCTTACATACCTCTAACTTACTAATTTCCGAACGTTTATAAAAACGAAAGCTAATATTTATCGGAGTTCTGCAACAGCCACGTTGGGTATATGGAACTATAGTAAAGATTGATTATAGGGGATTCTCTCTGATATTTGGTATAAATGAATAATGGCAACTTTGTAATGTTTTAAGAATTATATCCTACCTTTCTATTGAATATGTTATCTTTTTTGTTATAATTCAAATAGTGGTATAATGAAACCCTTTCAAGGTTATGGTGTGCCGACTATAAAATATAGTGCTCATGGTAAAGTCGAATCTAGAATTAAAAGAAGTGTACCTGAAAAAACTGAAGGATATCCAGGATAGTTGTGATGTCTTGGTTGAAAAAGTTGAGTATCTACAGCTAGACCTTCACAAACACCCTGACTGGCCATTGGAAAAGGCATTGGGACAATTGAACAATGATTTCTCCAATATCAGAATTTTCATTTCAGAACTATGCCATGATTATATTCAACAAGTTGCGGATTTAAAAAATTAAAAAACAATAAGACTATTGTATTAATTTTAACAATGTGTTTGATTATCGGGTTCTCTCTTCAAAACACTGCTATAACCGATAATAAAATTCTGTTTAGTAAATTTACATTTCATGCCGTTCCTTTATTATAAAGATCTAGCGTTGGAAATTCTAGTCTAAAAATTAACATAAGAAAAAGAGAACCTTTTCGGATTATTAATGAATCAGCCAGTCTCCATAATGACCGTTGTCCAATATTGTACTCAATGCTTGAGACTAAAGAAAGTTGCTATCTAACGAATTTGACCCAAAAGTTTTTTTTGTAGTGATATTGAATCAACAAGAGGTGTAAATAATGACGTTTATAAGAAAAACCTGCCAGGATATGTTTAGAAAAAATCAACTATAATTACCTTTACTTTATAAATAACTTATATAATATTAAGATTTTCCGTGTTTTTTTTGATTTTTTTTCGTCTTTATTAACTTGGATTCCGATAGTGATGTTCCCAGAAGTGTTTTTAAGTTTTCTAAAAACAATGTAAATAACTGTCAATCGCAGATAAGCACCATTGTCGAGACTACTATTATCGACATTACTGACGGTATGCCATATTCCGAGACAATAATATCCTCCCCGACAATTAGTTCTGTGGAGCTATCCACGAACTGTTACTTACACAGAATCATCGCATCAAATTCAGCTTAAACCTGTTTTACGGATGCAAAATTCTATATCCTATTGCCAAACCATTGAGTTGGGCCAGTTAAATCCAATTGAAGGATAAGCTTATATAAGCGTCTTATCCTTTTCACGTTTACGCGGTACCCAAGGTCAAGGTTCAGGTAATCGGTCATACGTTCCGCCCCGTAGTAGGGGTGTTCCAAAAAGCAGGCATCCATTTCCTTCA
>Ga0163216_100972_pt1 | contig 25259 bp, 20 predicted proteins | sample SynspAceP_FD_167610 | JGI IMG/M metagenome (GOLD analysis project Ga0163216, IMG submission 167610) | Saline lake microbial communities from Ace Lake in Antarctica - Synechococcus sp. Ace-P (Illumina Assembly) | ecosystem: Environmental > Aquatic > Non-marine Saline and Alkaline > Saline ...
AAGATGGTGTGACGGCTCTGTGCCGCTCAGGACGTCGACCGGTCCTTGGCAATGCGGACACTTACGTGGGGCAGGTACATCGACGGCCCAGTCGTAGTGGGCGGGCATCGGGCGAAACCAACCGGGACGAAAACAAAGGGGTCAGGACTCAATAACGAGTGAACTACCATCTGCACCGGAGTGAAACGACTCTGAACGAGGCCACCGCGAGGTGGCCTTTTTCGTTGGTGGGCAGGATGCCCGCCACACTCTTCGGCTGGATGCCGACCATCCGCATCTTCGGTTGTGAACCGGGGAGAGCGAAGCGACGACAGGATGCCTGCCGCACTCTTCGGCACGATGCCGCCAGTCTGGATAGATCGCTGAGCAAGCGGCGACATGGATGTCGCCGCATGACGAAGCCCGGTGGCAGGATGCCACCGGGCGAACGCGGCATGGAAGGCAAGACGCGCAGCCGTCAATGCCGACGCCGCGTTCGCCGGGGCGCAGCGACCGAGCGTCGTAAGCGGAGCGGCAGATTCGGCACAACGGCAAAGATGAGAGAGATCGGCAAGGGGAATGAAGATCGAATCATCCCGATTGGTAAACGGGTGTTGTTATGGGTTACCGTCTCCATCGAATTCGCTCGCGGTACACTCCTCGCGGGCGTCAACGACGCCGCCGCTGTTCCTGACCAACGAAGGCGAACCGATCAACCCCGACAGCCTCACCGAATATGTTCGCCGTTACGTCGACGACAACGGAATCGGCAAACGAGGTTCTTGCCATCTGTTCTGTCACACGATGGCCACGCGAATGCTCGAACACGGAGCCGACATCCGTCACATCGAGGCGATGCTGGGCCACGCCAAGCTCACGACAACGGAAATCGACACTCAAGTCAGGATCCGAAAACTGCATCAGATCTACGGCGCCGACAGTGAACCGGGCACCTGAATCGAAATGCCCATGCCCGCGAGATCGTGCATTTCAACTTCTTCCTTCGCTGCAACGAGCCCGCCATTACTAAAACGACAGGCTAGAAACCGACCCCACTCACTCAATCGACGACGCGGAGCGTCGCGGCACTCGCTTCAGCGTCCCAGGCATGTTCCATTGGATGGGCTGGCGAAACGACTCAGGCGATCTTCCATGCTGGCCAGGTCCTTTTCAATCCAGCCGCCGAAATCGGCAGCGAACACGTCGCTGTCGAAACGAATCGAAAGCAGTTGCCAATTCAGGTGAGCGAGTGTCACGGAATCGCACTCGCTCCCTGAGCAGCCTGGCTTCGTATTGGATGTTTTGGGATCGGAGACGGACATGATGGGCTCCTAAAAAAATGCGAATGATCAACATGAGTAAGATGCACCGACCTGGAAGAAAGTTCGGCAAATTCGGTGGCTAGAAACCAGTCCGAACGTCGTTTTGGCAGCGGTTCTACGCAATGGATGGCCGGTTTCGCAGAATCAAAGTCAAAGAACAAGTGATTTTTCTTGCTTTTGTTTCAGAGTGTGCCCCCCGGACGGCTTGAGGGAAAACGGGGTCTGCGAGCAATTTCACGCGATAAAACTGCTTCGATTCGGAATTTGCGTTTTTTTCGCGCCACCCTGCCAAGATTCCCCGGCCTAGAACGAATGATCCTTTAGAACCACGGTACTCACCACCAACTCTTCGAACTCTCCCTAGGGGAAAACCATCATGTTACGCAAACTCTTCATGGCCGGGACCGCGCTGACGCTGCTCTCGGGATTGACCCTCGCCACCCCGATCGGTTCCTACGCCCGCTGCGGATGGAACTATCTCACCGACTCGGCCAGCGAATCGGTGCCGTTGGAGTGGGAACTCAAACGCGCCCGTCAAATGATCGTGGACCTGCAACCGGAAATCCAAGACAACGCTCGCCGGATCGCCCGCGAAAAAATCGAAGTCGTCAAACTGGAACGACAACTCGGCGACACGGACCAACGACTCGCCAAAGCCCAAGACGAAATTCAACGGCTCACCGACGACCTTCGCGAGGACAGTCCGAACTACTCCTACGGCGGAAAGACGTACACCTCGGTGCAAGTCAAATCTGACCTGAGCAACCGATTCAAACGATTCAAAACACGCCAACAAACCTCCGATAAACTCCAGGACATGTTGTCGGCACGTCAAGCCTCGTTGCGAGCGGCGAGCGAGCGGATGGAAGCGATGCTCGATGCCCGACGTCAACTCGAAGTCGAAGTCGAAAACCTGCAAGCCCGAGTCGGTGCGCTGCGAGTGGCTCAAACGAGCAGCCAATTGCACCTCGACGACAGTGCCCTGTCCCGATCGCGGGAACTACTCGACGAAATCGCCACCCGTATCGACATCGAAGAGGAAACGATGAAAGTTGATGTCGAGTACTTTGGCGAAATCGATCTCGACGAACCGTCCGACGAAAACTTGCTCGAAGACATCACCGCGTACATGAATGGAGTCAACGGCTCCCAAGACGACGCGTTGGTTTCGATCGATCTCACTGACGAATCGTCGCTGTAGCGTACGTCAGCCTTTCCAGGCTGACACCCAACACCCATTTCAGGCTGAAAGCCTAACGTACGTCCATAATCACTGAACCGGATCGATCGATTTCGCGAAGAAACTGAAAGCACCATGAACTTCACCCACTCACCCAACGAAACCGTCTTGGACCGGTACACGATCCGTCGTGGCGTCGGGATCGGTGGATTTGGTGAGGTTTATTTTGCACTCAGCCAAGCGGGCAAAGAAGTCGCGCTCAAACGGATCCAGCGAAACCTCGCCGTCGAACTCCGCGGCGTCTCACACTGCCTCAATTTGAAACATCCGAACTTGGTTTCACTGCACGACGTTTGTCGTGACAACGACGACCAAGCCTGGGTGGTGATGGAGTATGTCGCCGGCAAGAACCTCCGTGAGGTGCTCGACGATGCCAATCCGAGTGGCCGGGTGTGCCGCGCCACCGTCACCGGTGATGCCGCCTTGCCGAGCGGATTGACGATGGGTGAGGTGCGACGTTGGTTCAGCGGGATGGCCGCAGGGACGGCTCATCTGCATTCGGCTGGGCTCGTTCACCGAGACCTCAAACCGGGCAACCTGTTCGACGATAACGGGATCATCAAAGTCGGTGATTACGGTTTGAGCAAGTTCATTTCCGCCTCCCACCGCAGCGGACACACCGAGAGTGTGGGGACGCTGCATTACATGGCCCCAGAGATCGGACGCGGGCAATACGGATGTGAAATCGACATCTATGCGATGGGCATCATCCTGTTCGAATTGTTAACCGGCGAGTTGCCGTTCGATGGCGAGACCCATCAAGAGATCATCGTCAAACATTTGACCGACACGCCTGACCTGTCGAACGTCCCGATCGAATTTCGTGCAGCGATCGCGGCTTGTTTGGAAAAGAACCCTGACTCGCGTCCGCAGAGTGTCGCGTCGTTGATGAGCATGACGCCGTGGGCCGGTGACGACTCGCACCCGGTGACGTGGTCATCCAATGCGCAGGGAACGTTGTCCCCGGAAACCGGTCCGGCAGCTCGACCGACGGCCAACGCGAATTTGAACCCACCCACCAACCCACCCACCGCCGCACCCATGCCGGCGACACCATCGCCTCGCGTCGTGTTGAGTCACCCCTCATCGGAAGAACCGATCGCACGGGCGGTCCGCAGCAGTTGTTCGGACCTGAAAGGTTGGTGGCAAAACCTGGAACGGTCGGCGGGATCGAAAATCGTGATCATGATCGCGACCATCTCGATCTTGTTAATCAACACGCACTGGTTATTGCCGCTATTTTCGCTCGTCGCGTTTTTCTATGTTCCGTATTACTTGATCCGGCACCTCGTTTTGCAAATCGCCGAACCCGATACTTACGCCCGAACTCAACATCACCCGAGCGCTCCGACGACACCACGCTCGCAACCGACCATGACTCCGGTGAGAACTCCGTCACCGGTCCCCGTGCGATTAACTAAAACGCAAGTCCGACAAATGTTGCGTGAGTCGCTTGCTCAGCGCACTCGATTGTCCATGGCCGCCGAATGGACGACGTCGGGCATGATCTCGTTAGTCGTGGCGGCCACGTTGTTGTTGATTTCCTCGGTGATTGGCCTGCGGAACTCCGAGGTCAGCCCACTGGCGGTGGCGCCGTATGTGTGGATGGCGTGCGTGGTTTGGATCGGCTCGTTCGGATTGCTCGGTCTCGGCAAAGCCTGGGAATCGAGTGAAGGCGAAGGATTGACTCGCCGGTTAACGTCCTCATTTCTCGGCGCGGGCATCGGCGTGATCGCCTACTTGCTCGCCGACGCGTTGATGGTGCCGTTGGATCAGGGACTCGGTCGCGACATTGATGCGACCTCGTTACCGGTGACGTTTTACCAAGACAGCGGCATCCCCAAAGCCGCCGCCATGATGGCTCACTTTGCAGTCCTGTTCGGGCTGATCCGAATGTGGAAACCGGTCGATCCGCTGCGTCGTGCGAGGTTGAGTTTATGGGCCGTCTCGGTCGCGGTCGTGGGCGAATGGATCGTTCATCAAGTGATCCCCGTACCGCAACCTGCGGGCATGTTGATCGTCGGCGGCATCATCGTGATGACGCAAATGTCGGCCCCGTGGGTGAAAACCGATTCGGTGTCGGCGATGACACAAACATAAGATGCTGCTGCTGTGTTTCGGTCTGGCTTCGTTTTAGGTATTCCCCATGATGACTCATCCTTTCAAACTCGTCGCGGTTCTGTGTCTCGCGTTGCCGTTTTCCTTCGGCTCGCCCGCAGTCGCCGATACAGATGACGGTAAAACCAGCAAGGGCGACCAAGCGCCTGCGGAACTCAGCGTCGCGCCGCTCGACCATATCGACTACCCGCTCGATCGCCCGCCGTGGATCGAGGACACCGGCGACTATCTCGACGCCAGTGAAGGCAAAGACGTGTTGATCGCCGTCACCTCCGGCCCCGCACCTTCGCCCGAAATCGCCGTTGAGATAATGCACGTGATGGCTCGCGGGGCGGTGGAAAATTATGTCGATCGACTCGGCCAAAATTACTCCGAACCGATCGATACCGACGCGATTACGATTGACATGGATTGGGTCCGCAATGAGTTGATCGGCCGCCAATACGACGGCACCGTGACGAGCGGTGAGTTGGTCCAGTACGAGAGTGCGTGTTTGTTACGCATCGACGCCTCTCATCGTCAAACACTCGATCGATTGGTACAGAACCAACGTTTGATGCACCGCATGGCTGCCGTCGGAGTGGTTAGCGTGCTGTGCCTGCTCGGGCTCCTCGGCGGATCGATCTTCTTCGGTTGGGCCTCGTCTCGCCAAAACACCAACCGAGCGGCAACGCCCAACCCGTTGGTCTGAAGCCCACACCTGATGCTATTTTTCCAACGTGAACAGCCGTTCCGGCGATAGCCACCGTTGTCATTGAAACAGGAAACTCATCGACGCTTTGCGACAGCGAATGAATAGCCTGCGTAGTGGACGAGGCCACGAGTCCATCGCACTCCGGGAATCACAGGGATTCGTAGCCTCGACCACTACCATTCAACGCGTCTTATTGTTTGATCACACCTGAAGATGAAGTCTTGACGACTTCCGCTGCGGTCAAACTCGCGTTTTATTGTCTCGCTGTCGCTTACCGCCGGCTGCGCAGGCGACACTCGCATGGGATATGATGGGCGGGTCGTCCGTGAACTCGTGCCGAGCCGATTTGCAGTGGTTTTTAATTCCCGTCAACACAGTGAAAGCGAATCCAGGGTCGACCCTTCGTCCATGACCGGGCTCGTCGTGGCCTCGAAGGCGGGTGACAATGAGGCGTTCGGATCGTTGCTATCACGGTATCACGGTTACCTGTTGATGCTGGCCCATCGCTATTTGTCCGATCAACTTCGTCGCCGGATCGATCCCGCCGATGTGGTGCAAGTGACGTTTCTCGAAGCCAAACGCGACCTGAATGCGTTCCGAGGTGAAACGCCGGCGGAGTTCGCCGGGTGGCTCCGCGGGATGCTGAAAAACAACGTCGCCTCGGCCCTCTCACATCACGTCATGACGCAAAAACGCAGCACCAAGAAAGAGGTTCACGCCGGACCGAAGGACGGTGAATCGGAATCGGCCGGCAACTGGATCGCCCAACTGCCCGGCGGCATCACCAGCCCGAGCGGTGTGGCCGTTCGCGAGGAAGCCGTGCTCGCGATGATGGACGCACTGCACAAACTGCCCGAAACCCAAGCCGAGGCGATTCGGTTGAGATACATGGAAGGTTTACCACTGAAGGAGATCGTCGAACGAATGGGCAAAAGTGACACCGCCGTGGCTGGGTTGCTCAAACGTGGATTGCAAAAAATGCGAACACTCCTCGACGCCGATAGCAGCAGTGCATGGTGGCCAGTATGAACGAGCCCGACGAGTTGAAACCCGACGAATCCAACCCCGACGAAGAATCGCAGATCGACGACGCGTTCGCGATGTACCTGCGGGCCTGTGACGAGGGCGAACTGAATTCGCGTGAAGAGTTCTTGCAACGGTTCCCAAATCTCTCCGGACGACTTCGCGAACTCATGCAGGCCGCCGACCTGATCGGCAGTTACACGCAAACCGGCAACCAACCACCGAAGACTCCTTCGAACGATACCAGCGAGACGCCACCGTCACCAAACTCCGGCGAAGAAACCGCGAGCAGTTTCTTGGATTTCGCATCGATCGATGATGTCCCGGCACTGCGTGCCGATGGGTCGGATGAGCCGGATGGGTGGCCTCAAGATCAATTGTCGCAGTACCCATCGCCTCCCTACCGATCCGCCGACGAGGAAACCGTGGGTTTGGACGAGTTCGGTACGGGGGAAACAACGGTTGATTTCTCTGGGCTCGATCCGCACGCGGCGTTACCGGTAGCGAACCGACCGCGGGGTGATGAGGGGCCGTCACTTCCGTTTGAAATGGAGGACTACACGTTATTAAAAATTCTCGGCGTGGGCGGCATGGGCATTGTTTATTTGGCAAAACAACGCGACCTGGAACGACTGGTCGCCGTCAAGATGATCCGCAGCGGCATGTTGGCGGGCAGCGATGAGGTCAAACGGTTTTACACCGAGGCCAAAGCGGCCGCCCGGTTGCGGCACCCGAACATTGTTCAAGTCCACCAATTCGGACGTCGCGCCGGTCACCATTTCTTTTCGATGCAGTACATCGAGGGCAAAGACCTGCAACGGGTATTGAAGAAAGGACCGCTGCCACCTCGCCGGGCCGTCGAAATCGTACGCGACGTGGCCCGCGCGATCGAGCACGCTCACAGTCGCGGGGTGCTGCATCGCGACCTCAAACCGGGCAACGTGATGATCGATTTGCACGATCAAATTCACGTGACCGATTTCGGGTTAGCCAAACACGTCGACGCCGACAGCAGTTTGACGGGCACGGGCGAGGCCGTCGGCACGCCGCATTACATGGCTCCCGAACAGGCCGTCGGTAACAGCGACGAGGCGACCGCGGCGAGCGACATCTATTCGCTCGGTGGGATCCTATTCGCCGCGATCGCCGGACGCCCGCCCTTGGTCGGCGATACCGTCATGCAAACGTTGATGCGGGTCGCCCATCACCCCGCACCGCCGCTGCGATCGATCTGCCCGCACGTCGACGCGGACCTCGACGCGATCGTGGAGAAGTGCTTGGAAAAACGGCCCGCGTTGCGATACGCGACGGCGGGGAAACTCGCCGACGATCTCGACAGTTATCTCGCCGGTCGATCGATTCTCGCGCGGTCCAAAGGTCGCCTCGGAAAGATTGTTCAGTGGACCCGTCAAATCCCTGTCGTCGCCGCATTCACCGGGCATCCTTCGACCGACGCCCCGATCGGTCAACGCCGGGCACAATCGGCCACCGTCGTGATGATGTTCCTACTCCCGATTCTGTTTCTACTCGGGATGTGGTGGCGGCAACACCAATTTGCCGCGATGCCGAGGGAGATCCGATTGGCCGGCGGTTTGGAAGGCGGGCTGTACACCGAAGCGTCTCGTCATCTCGCCGATGCGATCTCGAAGCAAACCGGCGTGCCGTGCAGTGTCGTGGCCTCCGGTGGGACGTGGGACAATCGCGAACGATTGCTCGCCGGTGAATTTCATCTTGCACCGATGCAAGCCTCCGCCGTCGGTGGCGAACAACTCGCCGTCGTCGCGCCCCTTTTCTACGAAGCCGTGCATGTGCTCGTGCGCAGCGATGGGCCGGTACGTTCGATTGACCAACTCGCCGGACACGCGATCGCGGTCGGCCCCGAGGGCAGCGGTTCCCGCCGCGCCGCCGACCTCGTGCTCGATTCGTTGGAACTCGATGAAACGGCGTGCCCGCGAGTCGTGATCGAGTGGCTGTCGTTAAAACAACTCTCCGGTGCAGAAAGTGGTAATCGACAACTGCCGTCGGTCGCGATCATTTGTATCGGCCCCGGCAGTCAACTCGTTCGCGATCTCCTCGACGACGGGAGCTGGGAGTTGATTTCGTTGACGGACAGTATTGCGATCGCGCTGCAACATCCGACGCTCACCCCGATGACGCTGCAACGATCGGTGTACCCGATTGCCAAGGTCCGTGGCGTGGACGCGGCGGCGGGTGATGCGGCGATCGAGACACTCGGCACGACCGCGTATTTGGTATGCCGGCGCGACGCCTCGGATGTCCTGATCCGATCCGCCCTCGGGGGGCTGTACCGGGAACCGACCCTCGTCGGATTGATCCCCGTCACACGAGCGGCCGAATGGCAAGGGCTGGCCTTCCACCGCGCCGCCCGAGAGTATTTTGACGCGTTACAGTAGAGCAGGCTGCCAGCCTGTCCGTACGTCAGGCTTTCCAGCCTGGCACACACGGATGTCAGCCTAGAAAGGCTAACGTACGTTCGTGGTCGTGGCGGGTGGCACGAAGCCCAAATCCACGCAAATAATCTGTCAACACCCACCTTTTCATTGCCCAAACCCGGCATCGTCCCGTCGAATCCGGCCCCCGGTTTCCCCCCGCCAAACTCTGCCCTACAGAAAAACCACTTGACAGGGTACAACACGCAGTCCGCTGCGGGCGTTCTGCGGCCAAATCTCATCGGTGCCCCCCACTGCAACCGTTCGGAGTGACCTTTCATCGTGATGGCGAGAATCGGAATCGTTTTCGGGCTGCTGCTGTTCGGCCTGACCGTAACCGGGCTCAGCCTGACGGTTCAAAAAACCTACACGCTGTTCATTCCGATGATGTTCGGCATCCCGATGTTGTTCCTCGGGGTGGTGGCGTTGAACCCTCACCGTCGCAGAGAATCCGTCAATGCCGCGTTGATCCTGATGCTCGTCGGCATGGTGCTCGGCGGCGGGCGGTTGATTTCGCTGATGATTTCGTGGTATTTCGGTGGCCACGTCAACTCGTTGTCGTTCCAGCTCGTGACCGGCATGACGATCGTTTGTGCGGTGTACGTGATCGTTGCCGAGCGTTGGCGGCGGGGCCGAAGACGCGACGACGCGAAGCGAGCCGAGCTGACGGCGACGTTGCGGGAATCCACATTTGAAGGGGCGAACCCCGACCCTTCGGACTCCGTCACTCGTGTTCGCACCGACAACGACAACCCCTATCAACCACCCGTGATTCTCACCGATCCCACTCCCGCCTCCACCCGTCAACCGACCGATCGATCCTCGAAATGACCACCACCGCAACCCCGACGTCCATCGTGATCTACGACACCACCTTGCGAGACGGGTCGCAAGGCGAGGGCGTGAGTTTTTCGTTGCAAGACAAACTCAACATTGCCCAGCGTCTCGCTGAGATCGGCGTGGACTTCGTCGAGGGCGGCTACCCCTTGTCCAACGAAAAGGACGTTGCGTTTTTCGAGAAAATTCGCAGCCTCGACATGGGCAAGACCAAGGTGTGTGCGTTCGGGATGACGCGTCGCCGTAGCATGAAAGCGGAAGACGACCCCGGCATGCGTGCCCTCGTCGCCGCCCAAACCCCCTGCATCACGATGGTAGGCAAAACGTGGGACTATCACGCCACGCATGTTCTCAACGTCACGCTCGAAGAAAACATCGCGATGATCGGCGAGAGTACCGAGTTTCTGGCCCGGCACAGCGACGTGTTGTACGACGCCGAGCATTTCTTCGACGGCTATAAAGCGAACCCCGAGTACGCGATCGAAACGCTCCGCGCCGCCGCCACGGCGGGCTCGAAGTGGTTGATCATGTGCGACACCAACGGCGGGTCACTGCCCGAGGAGATCACCGCGATCACGGTCGCCGCCCGCGAAGCACTCGCCGATTACGATGTGCAGTTCGGCATCCATTGTCATAATGATTGCGAACTCGCGGTCGCTAATTCCCTCGCCTCCCTCGATGCCGGGGCGACGCAAGTCCAAGGCACGATCAACGGCATCGGCGAACGATGTGGTAATGTCGATTTGATCGCGATCATCGCCAACCTCGCTTTGAAAAAATCGAACTACGAAGTACTCGGCGGACGAGCGTTGACGAGCCTCACCGAATTGAGTCGGTTCGTTTACGAAACCGCCAACCTGCAATGGCGCGGCAACCAACCCTTCGTCGGCCAAAGTGCGTTCGCTCACAAAGGCGGCATGCACGTTCACGCGATCAACAAAGCCGCCAAGACGTACGAACACATCGATCCGGAACTCGTCGGTAACGAACGCCGGATCCTCGTCAGTGAATTGTCTGGACGCAGTAACATCGAAGCGGTCGCGGGCAAACACAACCTCGGCGACGACAAAGAATTGATGAACAAGATCCTTGCCGAGGTCGTCCGTTTGGAAAACCAAGGCTATCAGTTTGAATCGGCGACGGCGTCGTTCGATTTGTTAATCAAACGGGTCAGTGGCACGTTTCGTCCGCACTTTGAAACGATCAAATACCGAATCGTCGCCGGAGACCGCGACGTCGAGAACAACGTCGCGTTTGCCGAAGCGATCATCAAACTGAAGGTCGGCGAGACGTTGTGGTTCGACGCTGCTGAAGGCCACGGCCCGGTCAACGCACTCGACGCAGGACTTCGCAAAGCACTCACGGGAGCCTACCCGCAACTCAGTGAAATCAGTTTGATCGATTACAAGGTCCGCGTCGTCGATTCCTCCTCCGGGACCGCCGCCTCGATCCGAGTCAACATCGAAAGCACCGACGGCAAGGAGACTTGGGGCACGATCGGCGTCAGTGACAACATCATCGAAGCGAGCTGGAAAGCGCTCGTCGACAGCGTCGAATACAAATTACACCGGGAGAGCTGAGAGGCGATTGGCGATTAGCTATTGGCTTTTGGCTTTTCGTCGACCGATCGCTTTGCGATCGCGAGTCCCAGCCGATGCCTGCTTCGGGCGGGGCGTCCGCCAACCGCCAACCGCCAATCGCCAACCGCCAACCGCCAACCGCTAACCGCTAACCGCTAACCGCCAATCGCTAACCGCTAACCGCCAACCGCTAACCGCCAACTTTCAACTCATGATTCCGATTCGTTTTGACCACGCCGCTGCCGCTGCCGGGATTCTCCAACAATGGGAGGAAGGGAAGTGCTCGCGCGCGGACGCCGACAGTGGCAAACCGCCGTTTTCCATCGTGATCCCGCCGCCCAACGTGACCGGCGCTCTGCACCTCGGCCACGGCCTCAACAACACGTTGCAAGACATTGTCGTTCGCCGCAAACGAATGCAAGGGTTCGAGACGCTGTGGATGCCCGGCACCGATCACGCGGGCATCGCAACGCAGGCCGTCGTCGAAAAACGGCTCAAAGAGAACGAGAACCTCACACGTCACGACCTCGGCCGCGAAGCCCTCGTCGAGCGCATCTGGCAATGGAAGGATCAATACGAACAACGTATCCTCGAACAACTCAAACGAATGGGTTGCAGTTGCGATTGGAGCCGGTTGCGATTCACGCTCGACCCGATCTGCGCCGCCGCCGTCCGGGCAACGTTCTTCGACCTGTTCGGCAAACGACGGATCTACCGTGGCAAACGGCTCGTCAACTGGGACACGTTCCTACAAACCGCCGTGTCCGACGACGAGGTCTACAACCAAACCAAAAAGGGCCACTTCTATCACTTGCGATACCCCGTCATCGCCCCTCAACCGGGCGAGCCCGAGACGATCGAAATCGCGACCACTCGCCCCGAAACCATGCTCGGTGATACCGCCGTCGCCGTGCATCCCGACCCCGCCGCCGCGTTCGACCATCTCGCAGCCGGGTTGAGAGAAAAACTCGCCGAGGCGACCGACAAAGAACGACCCGCGTTCGAGAAACAACTTGCTGCACTGGAGAAACGCCGCGCCGAGATGCTGCCGGCGCTGATCCAGTTACGCGACATGGCACGCGACGGACGGCTCGTGCGGTTGCCGCTGATCGATCGCGAGATCCCGATCGTTGCCGACGAGTGGGCGAAACCGGAGCTGGGAACCGGGTGCGTGAAGATCACCCCGGCTCATGACCCGAACGATTACGAAGTCGGAATGCGATGCGAACTGCCGATGATCAACGTGCTCAACCCCGACGGCACGATCAATGCCGAGGGCGGCAAGTACCAAGGTTTGACGATTCCTGTCGCTCGCAAAGCCGTCGTTGCCGATCTCGACGCACTCGGATTTCTCGGTGACGTCGAGGACCGCGACATTGAGCTGCCGATCAGCGATCGTAGTAAAACGCCGATCGAACCGTACCTCGCCGACCAATGGTTCGTCGCCATGGATCAATTGGCACAATCCGCGATGGACGCGGTGAGCGACGATCGCGTGAAGATTTTCCCCGAACGATATCGTAAAGGCTATCTCGATTGGCTGAGCGAGAAACGTGATTGGCCGGTCAGCCGTCAATTGTGGTGGGGGCACCGGATTCCGATCTGGTCTGCCGCCGGATTGTCGCAATCCGACGCGAATGGCTTGTCCGCCCGGCTCGAAAAACTCGCCGAGCAGCATCCTGATCAAATCAGCCATCGCATCGACAGCGACGGTGACGACACCGTTGCCGTGTTCGTTTGCGTGCGTGACGAGGACGCCACGGTGGAGGCCGATGTCGCGGCACTCGGGTTGGAACAAGACCTCGACGTGCTCGATACCTGGTTCTCGTCGGCGTTGTGGCCTCACAGCACACTGGGTTGGCCCGCCCCAACCGCCGAACTGGCGAAATTCTATCCCACCTCCACGCTGATCACCTCGCGAGACATTATCACGTTGTGGGTCGCTCGCATGGTGTTGATGGGTTTGAACAATGTCGGCGAGATTCCCTTCAACGAGGTCTTCATCCATCCGAAAATTCTCGACGGGTTTGGCGAAACGATGTCGAAATCCAAAGGCAACGGTGTCGACCCGAACGACGTCGTCGATAAATTCGGTCCCGATGCCCTGCGTTTCGGTTTGGCACGCATGGCGGGCGATACCCAAGACGTTCGGATGCCGGTGCAGTACGAATGCCCCGCCTGCGAAAAACTGATCGATCAAACGAAAAAGAATCGCTCGCTGCCCAAGGTCGAGTGCCCCGCGTGTGGGAAAGCTTTCTCGACCCAGTGGGCGGAGACGGACGAGGACAAGGCGTTGCCCAAAGGCGCCGTCGTGAGCGAGCGATTCGAGACCGCGCGTAACTTCGTCAACAAACTTTGGAATGCCTCGCGATTCACGCTGATGAACCTCGAGGATTTTCAGCCCACGACGATCGACGTCGCGTCGCTACCGATCGAAGACAAGTGGCTGTTGAGCCGATTGGCCAGCGTCACGAAAGAGGTCAGCGAAGGCATCGACGGATATCAATACAGCGAAGTGGCACGTGCGCTCTACGATTTCGCGTGGGACGAGTTCTGTAGTTTCTACGTGGAGATCGCCAAACCTCGACTCAGCGATCCGGAACAAAAACAGGTGACGCAAAATGTGATCGCTCACGGACTCGATCAATTGTTGCGATTGTTGCATCCGATCATGCCCTTCGTGACCGAATCGGTATGGGGCTACCTTGGCGAACTCGCACCACGCCGCGGTGTGCCCGAACCGATTGAGGTCTCGCGTTTCGTCATGACGAGCGAATGGCCGATCGCGTGCATGGAACATCACGACGTCCAAATCGAACGTCAATTCAGTGAGTTCCAAAAGATCGTCGCCGCGATCCGGCAAATCCGTGCGTCGCAGAACATCAAACCAAGTGATACGGTCCCGGTGGCGATCCGATGTGACGCCTCGTCGCGTGAACTACTCGAACCGATGACCGCGTATTTTCAAGGACTGGCCTCGGCCGAAATCGTCGCGATCGGGGGCGATGTCCGACCGTTTGAAACCGACGCGCACATCGGCTTGCCCGAGGTGGACGTCGACGTTCACGTCGACCTCGAAAAATTCATCGACGTGGCTGCGGAACTCGCGCGACTCGAAAAATCATCCGGTCAACTCACCGGACAGATCACTGGCAAAGAGAACAAGCTCAACAACGAGAGCTTTGTTAGTCGGGCCCCGAAGGACATCGTCGACAAAGAACGCGAATCGATCGTGGCGCTGCGAGAGCAATACGCCGCAGTGCAAAAAGACATCGAACGAATGAAAGCCAAAGCGGGTTGAAACGTACGTCAGCCTTTCCAGGCTGACATCCAACGCCCATCCGGCAGAACCGTTGAACTTCAATCAAAGCTCGATCCAGGGGATGCCGGAGCGGCGCCAAAGCGGCTCGCTCCAGCCTACGCGGCTACTCGACCATGACATCCGAGACGAGGCGGATTTCGAGGGTGTCCTTGCTGGGTACGGCGCCCGGTACTCGCGTATGATCGCCGCCGTTGCCTCCTCATCGCCGGGGATGGTGTGGGTTTCCGGGTCGAACGCAAGGGTGCGTCCGAGCGTCATGGCGGAATTGGCGAGGAAGCACGCCGAACTGCTGATGGGGCCCTGTTCGATGTCCGCGACCGGTTTGCTGCGGTTGTCAACGGCGTCTAGGAAATCACGCATGTGACCTCGGATCGCCGAGGCGACGTGCGGTTCTAAACGCCATTGTTTCACGTCGTCTTCGTCGCTCGGGTCTTCGTCGAATTCGATCAACGCCTCGCCGCTGAGTTTTTGTCCGCCGCCACGGGGTTCGAAATCGAAACGGTTGACGCTGAGTTTGAGCGTGCCTTTGTTACCGTACAGAATCGCCGCCCACGGGTACTGCGGGTCCGGCGGGCTGCCCCAACTGCGATGCGTCCAAACGACATCGAGATCCTCGAAATCGAACGTCGCGGTCTGCGTGTCGGTGATGTTGGCGATCGAGTCCGTTTGGACTTGGATGCCGCCGACGCTACTGATCCGGGTCGGCCAACCCAGATCGAGTTGCCAGCGAACGGTGTCGAGCGTATGAACACACATGTCGCCGACGATCCCGTTGCCGTATTGCATGAACGCGCGCCAGGATCGGGGGTCGCGATCAAGACAATGTCGAGTTCCTGTTCGGCCAACATATCGGCATTTTTTGCGTACGTTTGCGGCCGTTTTTTGGAGGCTTGGCGGCTCGCAACCAAATCGGCACACTCGGCCAACATTTTTGAATCGACGTCGCATACAGAAATCACCTTCACCAGCTCGATGTTGATGAGTTGCAACAAATCACATTTGCCGTACCAACCATAACCGATCAATCCGACACGTCGCGGTTTCGAGGGGGAATCCGCATAGGCTCGCGTCGTCGAAGCGGCCGTCGCGGCGAGAGTCGATTGAGTGAGGAAGGAGCGTCGGTCCATGGGATTTCAATACCAGGTGAGAGCGTGGAAACAGGGGGCCGCCGTAGCCTGACTCTCCGATTCGGGCGTGAAAAAGGCAATAATACTCGACTCACAGAGTCGAGCTACGCAAAAGCGTCGGGTTACCAAACAACACGCCGAAACCAACGGCCCCCACTCTACCCGAAAACAATCAGGGACTCTCGCACAACGGCTGAATCGGACTGGCCGATTCCACCAGTTCGCGGATCGTCACCCCTGCGAACGCCGCCTCCGTCGCCGCGTACGCTTTGTCCAATTCCGCGTGCAACGGGCACAACGCCGTGTGCGATTTCAGACCCAGCGGGCAGTCACGGATCCGTTCGATCGGGGCCACCGTGTTGACCACATCGAGTATCGTCAATTTGTCCGTACTCTGGGTTAACTCATAACCACCGCCCGGCCCCGGCCGCGAACGGACCAAACCCGCCGCCGCTAAATCCTGCAAAACCCGAGTCAAATAACGGCGGGGAACTTTGGTCTCCACCGCGAGTGAATCCGCCGAGACCGGCGTCCCCACCCGACTGCCCATGCAGGCGACGGCTCGCAATGCGTACTCGGCGGTCTTGGAAAGCATCGGATATTCGCGAAAAAGAGGACTCGACTCAATCATGCACCTTGACGTGCAGATAACCATTCTGTACCATCGTGTGTAGTTATAATGATACCTCGAGAGCGGGTTTTCGGCAATGCGAAAAAATTCGTGCGACGAGCTCGCTTCGATCTAGCGTACCATCCGAACAGCCCGCCTTTTGATCCAGCCCCACCGAAACGACTGGAGTCCCCCCGCCATGAAACGCTCGCTAAAGTCCGCTTCCGCTTCCCGTCTGGCGATTCACCTCGCGGCTTGCTTCGCTGGCATTCTCTGTTTCGTTACCGGGCCGAGTGTCCAAGCTCAACGGAGCGGGTTCGAGCAGCCGCCGATCGATTACCTCAACACGCCGGTCCACGATGCGGTGTCGAAATTGGCCGAGCGAATCGAATCGGGCGAGACGAAACTGAAATACGATTCGACGTTCGGTTATTTGAAATCGGTGCTCGCCGAACTCGAGGTCCCGGTCAGTTCACAAACGCTCGTTTTTTCAAAAACTAGTTTGCAACTCAACCGCATCTCCCCCCGGCGTCCGCGTTCGTTGTACTTCAACGACGACGTGTATATCGGTTATTGCCAACGCGGGGATGTGCTCGAATTCGCGGCCACGGACGCGAAACAGGGAGCGACGTTTTACACGCTCGAACAATCCGACGACGGGAAACCGAAATTCGTTCGCGACCGGGGCGGGTGTCTGTCCTGCCACGCGTCGAGTCGCACACAGAACGTCCCTGGGTATCTCGTCCGCAGCGTCTTCGCCGACGCGGCGGGACGTCCGAAATTAGGCAGTGGCACATTCACGACAGATCAAACCAGCGATTTCCACGACCGTTGGGGCGGTTGGTACGTGACCGGAAACCATGGCTCGATGCGGCACATGGGTAACACGATTTGCGTCGACGATGAAACCACGTTCGACCGTGAAGCCGGTGCGAACGAAGACGACCTGAGCGATCGATTTCGCACCGAAACCTTCTTGACCCCGCACAGTGACATCGTAGCGTTGATGGTGCTCGAACATCAGACTCAAATGCACAACGCGATCGCATCGGCGAACTACGAGACCCGTCAAGCATTACATCAATCGTATCAAATGAACGGGTTGCTCGATCGTCCGAAGGACCACATCAGCGACAGTGCTCAGCGACGAATCGCGGCGGCGTCGGAGCGCGTACTGACTCATCTGTTGATGTGCGACGAGTTTCAACTCACCGACACCGTGACCGGATCGACCGCGTTCGCTGCCGATTTCACTGCTCGGGGCAAACGCGACAGTGGCGGGCGTTCGCTACGCGATTTCGATCTGCAAACCCGTTTGTTTCGCTACCCTTGCAGTTACCTGATCCACTCCGGTGCATTCGATGGTCTACCCGATGAGGTGCGGTCGAAGATTTTAACGGGTCTGCTCGATATTCTCGAGAACCGAAACGACTCTCCCGAGTACGCGCACCTGAGTCCTGCGATGCGTTCGGAGATCCTGGCGATCCTACGCGAGACGATGCCGGAACTCGACCGGGTGACGGTGGCCACGAAGTAGCCATGGTATGCAGCACCCGCCCGCAACGCGATCGTGCCACTTTTTAAGTATCGAATTCCGGGGTGTTGACGAATTCACCCTCCCGGCGAAGACTGTTTCACAAGTCGGATACGGTCATGGCAACGCAAGAATACAAGCCCGACGCGCGAGCGAGTGACCTGTTGGCCCCCTCGCTAGCGCGTCGGGCTTGAATTGCAACACTCTCCGGCGACGTACCACGCCGGGAGGGTGAAGACGCCGTTTTAAACGCCGCACGACTTCTTCGCGACGCGGAGCGTCGCGGTACTCTCCTACGGTTCCTCTTCGCTCAACACGTCCGAGAGTTTGCCGCGGGGCCGGAGTTCGTAACTGGCGCCGTTGATTTCCAACGTGACTTGTTTTGCGGTTACCTCGGTGACCTTGCCTTGGACCGTGCCGATCTCGAACTCGTCGCCGACCTTGAGTTTCAACGTCTTGCCCCGCGTTCGCACGTTCATCCACGCGGCCCATTCACCGCCCCCTCGGACCAACCCGGTCAAGAACGTTTGTGTCGAATCATCGAAACCTGGTGGCTTCGTTTCCTCCGCTGGTGGTGGCGGTGAGGCTTGGGTTTTCACAACGAGGGTTTGCGTCGTCTGGCGATGCGGGTAACCGTTGTCCGTCGCGATCACCTGGATCTCAAACTCCTCGATCAATGCGGGTGCGTTTTCGGTTTCATCTTCGGTAACGATTGCTTCGGGAGGCGTCACCACTAAATTCCCACGCTCGGCATCCCACTTCGCCCACTCCGGCAACTCGCCTTCGAGGCTCAGATCGATTCCATGTTTTTCAGGATCGCTGAACGAAAACGCCAACACATTTTCTTTGCCGCGAAAGGCCACGAGTCGCTCGTCACCGAGGTACTCCGGCGGTTGGTTTGGCGGTTGAAAAAAGTTCCTGTTCAAGATCGTGTCACGTGATTCGTCGAGCGTCCGAGTAATCCGCCATGAAGGCGTTTCGCTGGGCGCCGGTGGCGACGCATCGGCGAGGTTCAACGAGACCGCATCAATGGACAACACGACACTGAGCTGTTTCGACGTGTCACCTTCGACCCCATCGGCACGCCGGGCACTTTGCCGCAAGGGCGCGAATTGCATTTCACGAATTCGGTGCAATTGATCGCGGGCCTGGATCGCGTAAACCAAATCCACCAACCCCGGCAAATCGGTTTTTCCCGAAACGCGAAAACCAAACTTCGTATACAACTCGCCGACCGGCACGTCACCGACCGGGTCAACGACGGCATCGGCGACACCGACACGGCGTACCGTTTCGAGCAACCACGATTGATACGAACTCTTGGCCACCTCACCATCGCTCGACAACGAGCGGATTTTGTACTCGCCGAGTTGTCGTTCGGCGCGGGCACCTTCGAGCCACTGGGTTTGCAAATTGTCCGCTTCGTTATTGAGCGTATTCAATCGCGTCGTGCGAGAACGAATCGCTGAGCGGTATTGGTTGAACGCCCACTGGAACGCGATCGCGAGAAACAGACCGCCGATGATGATCGATAAAAAACGTTCGCGTTGGCTCATTTCGATGCCTCCTTCTCGGCGGCTGGTTCGGACACGAGCGTCCGTTCGGGCAGCGATTCAAATTGTTGATAACGTTTTTCTCTGACCGCGCCCGGCGCCACCGCGATCGTCTCGATCATCTGCCACCGGTAGGAATCCTCGGTCGGCAACTGCGTGACTTTGTCTCCCGTCACCTGATGATCCCCGTTTCGCATCGCGGACTCGAATTCATCGATCACCTCGGGCGACGTGACCAAACCCGACACGACGATTCGTCCACCGCCATCGCGTGGATTCGAAACCGCTGTGACCTCTTTGAGAATCAACTCATCGGCCGGCGGCATCGAGCGGGCGAGTCGTTCGAGTTCGTCGAGCCAATTGACGTCGCCGTCGAGAAACTGGTCGATTCGTGCGGTCCGCTCGATCATCTTGTCGGATACTTTCATCTTCTCTTTCAATTCCGAATTCGCGCTCGCTTGCCGTTCGATCTGCACATCGAGTCGGGTCATGTTCCCCCACAACATCCACACGATCGCCGCCGCGAGAGCGACGGGGATACCGATCATCACGGCGATCTTTCGCGTGTCTTTTTTCGGTTCGATTGTTTCCCGAGGGTTGAGGAAATCGATCAGTTCGTTCGGGTCACCCGCGTCGGCGACTAGCAATCCGACCAACGGTGCCAGCCGTCCAACCATCGATCCGGTGGACGCTTTCAACTCCGGTGCAGCCCCGACCAATTCGAGCGGGTCGATCAACCGGGTTTCGCAGGCGACGTCCTGTTGTTTCCCGATGCGTTCGGCGAGCAGTAGGATTTCCTCGCCGTGCCGATCTTCGGTCCCCCACATCACCACGTTGCACGGCGAACCGGCCGCACCGCAGGCGATCAGACTGCGCCGGATTTCACCGGCGAGCGAATTCGTTCGGGCGGCGGTGCTGGCCGTCGCGTTGGGAGCGGACGACGCATCTGGAGCCGGCAGGCGAACCGATCGCACAAACACGACCTCGCCGCCTCGCAGCAAAACGATCTCGGCTTCGTCACCGACCAAATCGATCAACGCCGTCGTCGGTGATGACTCCACGTCCGCATCCGAACGTTTGGCCGTGCTCGATTGCACCTTCATTCGGTACAGCGCGGCCGCCGCGACCGGACGCAGCGCGACCCGGTTCAACGTCCATCCGGCTGCCGCGATTGTTTTGCGAATCGGGTCCAACTGGGTCGGTCCCGCCGCCGCCACAATCGCTTTAATTCCCTCCGAGTCGACACGCGTGGTCAGGAAATCGATCGCGGCGTTCTCACCCGCCGATGCGAATTGACGAATCGCTTGGAACCGGACAATGTCTGGTAACTCCTCGATCGGGACCGGCGGGAAATCCATCTGCCGCAGCTCCGCGCGATCACGACCGATCGCGACCAAACACTCACACTTTTCCAGCGAATGTTCGCGGATTAAATCCGCCAGCGTCGCCTGCAATCCGTCCTCCCCGATCGACCGCACCGCCGCGGCGCGCAATCGAAACTGACGCGCGTCCACGTCCGCGGCCACGAGGCGAATCTGTTCATCATCCCAATCAAGAGCAAGACGGATCATAAGGTGTGGTTTTCAGGTGAAAGAAAGATTGGCCGAAGCCCGCTAGCCCCCGTTGCCGGCGTGAGAACCGGAGCTAGCGTCCATCGGCTAACTAAATCGACAGCCCGCTTACGCCGTGCCGCGACGGAGTCGACGATCGACCGGGATTTCGGCACTTCGTTCATTCTAATCGGGCCAAGATTCATCATTGGGAAAACCCTCCTAAAACGGAGAGATCGAACCCGCGTCCGAGGTGCGTCAGATCGCGGTACGCGATCACTCGCGGCGCGTCACCGGTGGCATCAATGATCGCTTCGCCCCGCGCCGCCAACCCCGTCGATTCATCGAACCCGACGACTTGCGCCCGGTACACATCGCCGCCTGCGGTCACCAGCGGTAACAAAGCCCGCATTTGGTCGAGCGTGACGATGCCTTCGGTCAAGGGCCACGTCGCGTGCGAGCGGTCCGACGACGATCCGCCGCCCAATCCCGCACCGCCGGCGCCACCGCGGGCCTCTAAAATCGCCGCCATCGTCTCAAAATCCACCAACGAGATTCCCGCCAAAATATCGGCCGGTGCCTCATTCAAATTGATCCGACCCGGCAACACCTCGACATCCTGCGTCGCCAATTGATCCATCAGCAACGGCAAGTACTCGGCCATCAACGCCGGGTCACCGACAAACGGTGACAGGTACTTCACCGCCGCATCACCGCTCCCGATCGATACCTCCGCATCGATCAAGTCGAGCACCTGACTGATCTCCACGCCCGCACCGGCGGTCAAATCCAGTTCATCCAGCGCAGCGGGCACCCAAAATACTTTGTTGGAATCGTCCTCCGAGTCACCACCTGCCGGCGCAGTGACTTCATCGCCGCCCGCACCGGCCGTCGCTGCGAGAATCGCCTCGGAATCCCCTAACGACGACTCACCCGCGATCCGGTACGCGACAATGAAGGAGGCAAAACTCTCATCGCCGAGCGCCGCGAGCAACTCTTCATAGAGCAACTCTAGGTCCTCGCCGTTGACGTTCACACGCAGATCACCCGCCGACGTTTTATTGTTCTCTCCACCATGAACCGTTAAAAACGACGCCCACCCCAGCACTCCGGCCGTCTCGATACTCGACATTGTCCGCTGCTGCTCGTCGAGATCCAACACGCCGTTGCGATTCGCGTCGGCGCCGAACAACAACTGCGGCGTCACACCCCGTACCAACAACAACTCCTCGACGCTCTGCAGCGGCCCGTTCGGACACGCGTAAGGCGAGGGCAGCGACAGGTAATGATCGTCTTCGCAACCCATCGGTCGCGCTTCGCTATCGGTATCAATCCAATCCAAAATCGCATCCGCGATCGACGGGTCCATGCCCGGCAACGTCATCAACAACTGCAACGCGATGTTGTCCGCATCGAGCGTTTCGGAATCACCAACGCCGGCACCGGAGCCTGATGCTGCGGCCGCCTCCTCGCCCAGAATGCCACCCAGATCCATGCCCGCACCGCCGCCCGAAAGCGTCGTTAACATGCTGATCGCATCCGAGTTCTCCTCCAACACCAACAACGCGTTGACGTTCAAACGCGCCGACTCGTTTTGCAATCCGAACCGGATGCCGCCGAGCGACCCGGAATCGGTTAAACCTGGCGCCAGCACCGTGAAACGTTGGACCGGCCCGTCGGCAATGTTGGTAATCGCCACGCCGCGAAACTGGATCGCGTTGTCGTAAACACCGCCCGCCGCATCCCGTTCCGCCCGCGGGCTCATTAGCATCAATTTGATCATCTCAATGCCGGAATCCACATTCAATCGAGACTGCACCAAATCGCCTTGTAGGTACGCCGTCTCATCGAACGCCAGCATCAATTCCGAGAACGAGTAAACCGCCATCGTCGCGACCGCAACAACGATCAAGACGAGCACGAGAAAGAACCCTCGGCGACGACGCATTTTCATGTTTTTCATATTCATTCCAAACTCTCCATTGCCTCTTCCTCCATTCCTTCTTCCTCCTCCCCATCCTCGGGGAAACTCATCGGTAAAAAGATCACATGCGTGAACGTTCGCACCGATTCGGTACCCAGTTCATCTTCCGGTTTGAGTTGCAGCGTCACACGGATGGCCGGCGGTAAGAACCCCGTTTCGTCGGTATTGTAAAACATCAACCAATTAATACCGTCGAAGTACTCGAAACTGATCGCGGCCACCTCGGGACTGATCAATTCGCCCGCCCCGGCGAGTCTCGCGACGCCGCCCGTGGAGGCCGCGTGCGTGCTGATCGCTCGATCGAGTTCCCGCCGGACCAAACCGCCGCTCGACGTCGTGCTCGTTTTCATCCCACTCGCCGCGGCGAGTTCCTCGACCGCGTCCACGCTGCCGCCCATGCCAGGCTCCTCGACGAAATAACTGATCGTCTTGATATCACTCGGTCGGTCCAGCAATCGACCATTGGAAATCGCCAATGCCGGATCGATCATCGTCTGCTCCAAACGCGGCAACCGACTAACGTCGATCTGCAACTGCGTCGAACTTCCGATCAACCCTGGCGACTGCAGAACCATGCCCCCGAGACTGATGTCGAGCGTCGAGCCATCGAGCGGATCTTCTCCGAATTCGTCGCCCTCTTCTTCGGAAACCGGATCTTCCGGCGAGGCATCTTCTTCACTACCACTCGATGCACCGGAGAGTCCTAGCTGCGCCAGCGGGTCCGCCGCCGCTGACAAAATCTCAGCCAACGGCGCCGTGTCGATCGGACGCGTCGTGAGACTCATCCGTAAATCGTCTTCGATCATCTGCAACACCGCTGAAGCGACTTGGGATTGCCGGAACTGCGTCTCAGCGCTGCCCATTTCGCGAAGGTAAAACGTCATCGCGCTACTGACCAACATCATCAACACCACGCACAACGCGAGCGTCAACAGCATCTCCAACAACGTGAACCCACGCGTGGCACGGCGCACGTCGTTGACAACGGGCGACTCGCGACTCAAGACTTTATTCATTGATCAGCTCCTCGATCGGATCGATCATCCATCGTGTTGCCGAGTACGTCGCGATCGGCGGCCCGCCCCCGGCATCAAGAGCACGCACGGTGACGCGAATCGCCAGCATGCCTTGCAACGGTGCGGCGGCCACGTCGACTTGGTATTCAAACGGTGTCGTCGCCCCTGAATCCATCGGCTCGGTCGGCATCGGCGGCACCGAAGCCGGGATCTGCTCACTGGCCAACAACACCGCCAACCGGCTCTGTGCCATCAATCGCGCCTGCACCAAATGATCGGCCTCCTGAGCCGCGTCCGTCCCCGTCATCGCGATCTGTGACAAAATCCCCAGCGACGCACCCAGGATCGCCAGCGCTAATAGCATCTCCAATAATGAAAAACCGGCACGCATCAAAGGTTGCCTCGCAAAGTCACATCGCCCGTCAAACCGCGAACTTGAACACGGACCACATTCGCATCCTCACTCAAACCGGCACGCCGCTCCGCACTCATGCTCGCTGCCGCGTTACCGAACGTGATGATCGCGTTACTCGTTTGCCCTGTCGGATAAAAATAAACCATCGGCAATTCACCCGTGAACGATTCATCTGTGGATGATTCACCATCGGTTGCACCGGAGTCCATCGGTGTCGAGCGATTGAGCAGACTCGCTTCGACCGCCGACGCGCCCCCGACCGCTGAGGATACGACACCCCGCACGACGATGCCCTCGGGTAATTCGATCGTCCATCCTTCGGCGGACGCATCGTCGGTCGGTACGATCACACCCATCGCCTGATCAGCCCCGGATAACAGCGCCGACGGAGCGCCCGATCCGCCCGCACTTTCGATCGCATCGTTGGACGAGAACATCGGAACCACACGCAGCTCACCGGATTCTGGGTTGCACTGCAACGTCATCACGCGACCTTCGCGAACCGCATGGACCCGCAACCGAGTTAATTCGCCGCGAACCTGGTCACCGGCGCGGACCAATTCCCGATCCGACAGCAATCCCGCCGCGAGTGGAATCACCACCGCCGAAGCCGCCGCAAAAACGGCCATCGCGAGGAGGAGTTCGAGCAGAGTGAAAGCGGGACGCATGGGAGTTGGCGGTTGGCTGTTGGCTGTTGGCTGGTGGCTGTTGGCTGGTGGCTGGTGGCTGTTGGCTGTTGGCTGTTGGCGGTTGGCTGGTGGCTGGTGGCTGGTGGCGGTTGGCTGTTGGCTGTTGGCTGTTGGCTGTTGGCTGGTGGCTGGTGGCTGGTGGCTGGTGGCTGTTGGCTGGTGGCTGTTGGCTGGTGGCTGGTGGCGGTTGGCTGGTGGCTGGTGGCGGGTGGCGGG
>Ga0163216_100973_pt1 | contig 25222 bp, 25 predicted proteins | sample SynspAceP_FD_167610 | JGI IMG/M metagenome (GOLD analysis project Ga0163216, IMG submission 167610) | Saline lake microbial communities from Ace Lake in Antarctica - Synechococcus sp. Ace-P (Illumina Assembly) | ecosystem: Environmental > Aquatic > Non-marine Saline and Alkaline > Saline ...
GCTCTTTCTGCCTGGTCTCACACCGCATCTCGGTTACGAGATACAATCGTTCTAGTCGCTGGCGTTGAGTTCCAAGCCAGTGCTCGGCACCACGGCTCGACAAACTTCAACGCACGATCTATCCGCATGTCAGGCGTTTTAGCTCAACTGAGAAGTTGAGTTTTTTTTCGCCTGTCATGCGGATAGATCGCAATTCGTTATCCGACTGGAATTCCATGTGGAGCTTACGATTTCTGGCATCTCTTGGCGCCCTCATCTGCTGCGGTTGCCAGCCCGTTCCTGTTGCTCCGTCCGTTTGTGCATCGGGTGGAATCGATGACTCGTGGCTACACCTGACATCCGAGAACTGGGATTACACGACGCTAACGCCATGGCTTGTGGAGGAGTATCGTTTCAACGGCGGCGGAATAGTGGTTTGTCAATTTGCTCCCAATCAATACTCGGATGTCTCCCGAGACGGCTCACTCTTCTACCACGTCGATTCAAATGGCGATCTCGCTATTTCTGGAACCGTGAATGGAAAGGCTCGTTGGGTATTTCGACTCGTCTCGCTATCCGCTACAACGGCTGATGTCGCCGAGTTGACCACCGGCACACAATTGCGATTTTCCCGGCGATTCCTTGACCGTCGATACTGACTCAATTCCATTACATGCCCATACCGGCAGCTAACCAATGAGGATTTGACTTCGCGTCGACGCGACGGTTGAGTCCCTTTATTTTATGACTGCTTCGTTCATCGCGACCCGGAACCACGGTCGCCTAGCCGAAGCTCAAGTCCTATGTTCAGGAAGCCCGGTGACTTGCTTAGCCATTATGGATTTTGCTTCGAGGCTCGTCTCTCCGGTGTACACCAGGGGTGCGTGTTTTGAGCTGGTTCGCAGTCTTGCTGTGCCTAGCGGACGCTGATTGAACGTGAGCGTGCCTGCGAATCGCTGATGTACTAGCAAGATTCCCTGCTTTTGAGACGCTTGGGGCCGGTCCGTGCATACCTTCATCGCTCGCCCTTCTGAAGACGTTTTGTTATTCACGGTGATGTCAATTGGTTCGCTCATTTGCTACCCACTGTCGAAATACGTCAGGCCGTGCTCGGGTTTGATGCCCATTGACGATAGCGACGTGTAGGTGATCTCGATCACACGTATTGAACCGCCGCAGACGCGACACTTCATCGGGACCGTCAACGGTTCGGCTTGGGGTGCGTAACCGCTGCCCAGCCAGAACGTCCAGCCAAGCATGATCCACACCAACCACTTCACTTCCTCCACCTTGATCTTGCTGCCCGCGCTCATCCAACCGTAGTGACGGATCTTCATGAAGTTCGTCGGCAACACGTGTTGCAGGAAGTTCTCGACGAATGTCTCGCCACGAACCGTCTTCGTTCCGATTCGGTTGCCCTTGCGGCGGATTCGGTACGTCACGTTTTCCGCGTCGATATTCAGGATCCGGCTGTCGTTGATCGCCACCCGATGTACGTACGGAGCGAGATACTTCAGTGTCGGCACGCCGTGACCGACCGCTTGAATGTCCACCACCAACTTCACACCGCCGCCAGGAACGACGTAGTGAATGTGCGGATGATAGACCGCCGGATCACGACCCCACGTATGAAGCACTCCGAAGAACCCGAGTTGGCATCCTTCCAGGCTCTTGGTCGCAGCACCGACGTCGCGGATGCTTTGGGCACTGGCGTCGAATAAACAGCGGTAGCCTTCGCGTTGATGGATGCGCAGCACCGAGCCGATCTCCCTGGGCACCGTGAAAGTGACCAGGTCATGAACTTGATCAATCGTGAGCACCTCCGGTAGTGCGGTGATGTTCTGCAGCCTGAGCATCGCGAAAATATCCCAGTCCCGCTTGCATGTATGGGCGTAGAAGAACTTGACTCCTGAGAGCGCCACGCGGAGCGATCCGTAGGCAAACTCCAGATCATTCTTGAGATACAGGAAGAACCGCCTCACGTCCTGCTCGGTCGTCTCGGCGGGGGAGCATTAGATGACTGTTCATCCGATTCATTCGGGGAGTTGGGTTGTGTCATGCGACCGCCTCCGCGTGGTGTTGTTGCGATGCGTTAAGCTGCTTCAGACGTCGGGCGCAAAGCCTGGCTCGGTCGAGGTCATCGCAATCGAAGAACAAATTGGCAATGCGTTTGAGGCAACATCGACAGGTGACTTCCGACAACCGATCCGGAATCATTCGATCGACCACCGCGATAGCCTCGCCCTTGCGACCAAGTCGAATCAGTAGCGACGCAAGACCGATGCGAAAATGAAAGTTATTGGGAGCGAGATCGATCGCGTGACGAACCAACGCTTCGCTGATGCTGATCGGGTATCCGCAAAGTTGAGCGTAGTATCCCATTTGGTAGTGCACCTCGGGTATCTCTGGCGCCCGTTTACCAGCCTGCCGACAGGCTTCCATGGCCAAGCGAGGTTCGTCAACGGCTTCGAGCCCCGTCGCGATTCGCAGTAGTTGCGGTGGCTCGATCTGATCGGAAGTCGCCAGCGTCATCCGGTTCGATTGCGAGGGCGTATTGGGAAAACTGCACAGCCAGCGAGTATCGCTTGGCCTGATACTCCCTTCGGGCGAGGTTGAGATGGTCAGTCATGGCGGTTTGAAGAGTCCGGGTGTCAAAAGGGGAGAGCGTGAAGAAAAGCAGCAAGAACCGGCTGGTCATTGCTTGCAGTGGTGTCCAGTTTTGCCGCGAAGGTAGATGGCGAGTGTTCCAATCGTCATTGACGCAATGAAAAGCGTTCCGACCAAAGCAACGTGGAATGCGATCAGTGCCCATGCGTTCATCTTTCGCCTCCCATCTTGAAGCCAGTCTTGTCGTCCACAGACGGTTCAGGTTGCTTCAAGACGGTCACACGGTCATCGCAAATCTCCGCCAACGCATGCCGCTGTGTTCGGCGGAATAACGCGGCGATGCGAGACAAGCAAGTCGCGCACCGGGCCGTTTCAATCTGGCTGGCATCCAAACCGCCGAGTGCTTGGATCGTTTCCTCGTCACGATTCAATTGAATCAATAAAGACACCAACCCGATCCGATAATGAACATTGGCCGAGTGTTCTTCGTGAAGAAGTCGAATGACTTCGCGCGGTTGCCCGCGTTTGAACGCGGCACGCGCGTTCTCAAGTAATGTGTCTTGCATGATGACCAACCCTCAAGCACAGAATCGTGAAAGCTCCTTTCATTTGGGAGAAAGGAGCGACGAACGTGGCTGGCTAATCGTTGGACACTCAAGCCGAAACCAATTTCGGTGAGGTCGCAAATCGACGGCTCGCTTGCTTCGCTGAATCAATCGCCTTGTTGCGATTGATTCTCAATAGTATTAGCAAGCATCCTGCCTCGGTCAAGAGCGAGTCAGGCAGATCGAGATGTTTGTACAGTTCCGTCACAAACTACCCGACGTTGGGCGACGACTCCGCTTGGACCACCGTGGAAGAAGGCGGACCAATTGCGGTTTCGGCGTTTGGTTCTGGTATCTCGTATACAACCACATGGACGCCCGTAAAGTATTTGGACGGCAGGCGAAATGGCTCGGGAAGCCAGGGAAGGCGAGCCAGCATGTCTTCCTCTTGCTCCGGTACCCCTGAAAAAATGACCATACGGCGAGGTGACGTCTCAAGGGATTTCCGAATGTTTTCGTGCACCCTGTCCATCACCCGCCCATTGAAGGAGTTCCATAGGTAGATATTGGTGACTTCTGCGGGCAACTCATATTCAGCGGCATCACATTGAACAATCTCCACTGAGCCTGCCCTTACCTTTGAACCCACAATTGCCAGGTTCTTGTTGGCGATATCGCACAGGTCCTTCGAGTATTCGACGCCGATCACGCGTTTGAATGGCTGGAGGGCAGCGAGCACGACCGCACGCCCCTTGCCACAACCGTAATCGAGAAAAACATCGCGGTCTGGATGAATATCAAGGTGTTCGATGATTGAATCAAAGGCGGCGTAGGTGATCGGTTCGTAGCAGTGGCCACCTTCGGGCAACCCCAGTTCGTCGGCCTCAATCCAAGTTTCGGTTTCAATACCCAACCGACGTTCTCGGATTCGCCATGCGAAGTGTTCCCAAAGCCATCGGACCGCGTCCGTTGGCCCCCGCTCAAAAATACGTTTTACAATTCTGGCTGGCAGATCGATAATTTTGGTTTGCACTACGGTTCCTTTCAATAAGACGCGGGAATAGGAAGATTTAGGATCGGACTATTGGATGACCCAATACCGGTCCGTGTCACTTCGGTTAGTTTGCGTGTTGGCATTGCAGGAGCTGACTTCCCCGCTCGCTTAGAATGTAGACGTCTTCCACAACCCTGAGAAGCTCGGCGTGGACAAGCTGCCGAAGCTCTTTCTCCGGATCTCGCGGCATCCCACCGCATGGCTTCAGAGACTCTTTGCGATGCGAGGTTGAGACTTGAGAAGCAGGTCGCTATTTCGATGGGCGCATCGGGGCAACCCACCATTTCCAGAAAGTATTGGTAGGTCGCATCCACCGCAGCCCCACCGGCGATGAACAGTGACCCTCGCCGTGGGCCATTGGTTTTCCATTGGTCCGTCGGATTGTTCCAGCCGGCCGCGTCAGTGCGGTTCACCGCTTCGCCAAATAACGCGTCAGCACATTTTTGGTGAGTGAACATCTCCTGATGGCTGTGTGGAACGCCTTCGGCTTCGACGAGTCGCCAGTTACATGGCCAGCTGTTTTCCTCCGCAATTTTGTTGGCTAACTGGAACACTGCGTGTCCTCGCTGCCACCGACCCTCGCCCTGTTTCAGCGCCGGCTCGCTTTGGTCGAAGTAGCGATCGGCTTTGTTGTCGGCTGTGCCCAAGTAGAGCGTCAAGGGCGCGGCGAGGTAGCGTTGCAGCCGCTCGTCATTTGCCAGTTCGTTGGGTAAACCTCCGAACCCATAACCAAACGGCAACTCCCGAGACGGAAAAAGATGTGAACCCGGATTGGCCGCAACCAGTCGTTCGGCTCCCGTTTCGATGAACGCGGCCATCCGTGCGACAAACTGCCCACCAGCAGAGTGTCCGATGATCCAGTACGGAAGTTCTGGAAGCTGCTCGATTTTGCGGATTGCAGCCGCCAACGGAGGAATGAACTGATAGGTCCACTCTTGTTCAGGAGCCACTTTCTTGTCTTGGTTGAAAATCCCGCCGCGCTGATACCTGCGACTCGGGAAACGCTCTTTGTCAAACTTTGGAGCGACAATCAGCGCATTGAAACGGTCCCCCATTTCCCTCGCGTGATCACGGTAGTCATCCGCATTCCGCTTGACCCCGTGCATCACCATGATGACCCGCTTGCCATCGTAGCCGGCAGGCTTATACAGGAAGACTTCGAGCGGCGTATCCGCCACGTCAAGTATCCGGTGACTCGATCCCAAAACGATCGGTGACGTGTCACCTGCCTTCACGACCGAGCCTATTGGCAAGCAACACATTGCAAGAAGCACAGCTGGCAAGCAAAGTCGAGAAAACACTTGGCGGCTATTGTTTCGGGTGCGCAGCATTTTCATAAATCTCAAGCTCTTCTTTGAGGGGCGAACACGTGTGCAGGCGGTGGGGGGCACTTCACAAGATTACCCTTGTTAAAATTCCCACCGATTGCCTGAGCGATTCTGATTCTTAGGATTGCCGCAATTTGCGACTCAACGATTTGACGTGCCGCACGCGGGCTGTGGTCCGCATGGTAACCGTTCACGCGGCGGTGCAGGGAAGTTTCGGATGCTACGGACGGGGATAGCCAAATCGGTCCCAATGACTCAGTGAGCCACCCCAAACACCCTATCGAGTTACCGCCAGCGTGCTTGGCGCGAGCGTGCTTGGCATCGTGTTTGGGGACAAAGCGTCGCGTGTTTGGTCGAAGCGTGCTTGGGGAAGCGTGCTTGGGGACATAGCACTTTGCTGGGGATTGGGGCGTGCTTGGGGACATAGCACTTTGCTGGGGATTTGCTTTTTGACCGCCAGTACGCGGCAATTCGTTCAGTAGGCGTTTGATCGTTGTTTCCTCGGTTTTTGGGTGTGACATGGCTCGAATGGCTCGGTGCGAAGTTTTTGATCCTGGTGATGTCGCGATTGCTCATACTTGGAAGAGATAAGGTGTCAGCGAGGCACGACGCCCGCAGAGACGCCGGATGTATTGAAACGACTCGGTTTGGATCAACCGTCATGGTGCGAACTGGTGCAAGATTTTGGCAAGCTATTCAGCACGGTCGCCGGACGTCCCGAGTGCGTGGACGCACTGCGGAGTCATCGCGCGCAGCGTCGCTTTCACTTGCGGCAGCGCGGACCTGAACTGCTTTCCACTCTGGAATAGCTTGCAAACACGAGACCATCGAACAAGCCAAAGAACTCGGTAGCCCAGAAGGCTCACCGTCCGGCTCGCGATGCGCACGCAGACAGAAAAGCAGCCAAACTCGGAAAGAAGACAGCCGATAAAGCCGTATTAAGCGCGTCAACTCGCTGCCAAAGCATGAAGGCAAGAACCCGCCACGATCAAGCGACGGTCTACCCACCCATAAACGTGACCTGTCCCCGAGATCCGTAGGTGCACTTTCGCGAATGACTCAAGACGGCTCTGAAGACGTGAGTACGACGGTAGGTGCCGTCGGGATTTCGGATCTTCGCGACGGTACCGAAGTCGACTTGCAACTCTTCGCCGGGCTCGACTTCCATCCTGCGGAAGGGCAACTCGCGGTTGCTTCCGAGGGTCTTTGCAAACCGATTAACCGACCAATAACTGAGACTCGCCCCGTGGTCGGCGACGAGGTCTTGATGAATGCGACGGGCCGACAAACCGGCCTCTAGCTTTTCGCTGATGACCACGCGAAACGGTTCGCATTGACTGCTGCTGATGGCGGGTGAATCGGCGGCCTTGGTGGGCGTCGTTTCGCCGCCCGACCTGGTAGGCGCCTTGGTACTGTTTGGATCCGCAGACCCGGTAGGCGCCACGGCGCCCGAACCCGCTGGCACCTTGGTACCGTTTGGCGCCTGGCGGGCCAAATGCCGCCGAACGGCCCCACGGGAGACCTTTAGCGCCCGAGCGATCCGCCGCTCAGAGTACCCGGCGGCTCGTAAGTTGTTGACTGCAAGGGACTTGTCCATCGTCAGTTGATTCGCCATCGGGCACTCGTCGGAGGGTTTTCGGAAGTGAAAACCGACAATCTGACGCGAACCGGGGTTGCGGGATCAACTGGTACCGTTTGAGGCGCCAATCACTGGTACTGTTTGGGCGCAAACTGACACGGAAATCGCAGGGACACACACAATTCAGCTGCGACCTGATCACCAGCTCCGGCAGAATGTGGGTGGCCCCTTCTTTTTCACGCAGCCCATTGGCAATGATGGCGATGTTGACCGTTGCCCGTGGGATGGATGTCGTCCGCCGCTCGTTTTATGATCCGGCGTTGGCGTCCGCGTTCACGATCATGAGCAAACAGGTTCGTCGCCAATCGATTGTGATCATCACCGGGATCGCCAAACCGGTCTCCGAAGTCATCACCGCCCTGCTGCTGTTCACTTTCATGATGCAGTGGAGTGGCTTTCAAATCACGGCACTCTGGTGGGTACTGATTCTGCCTTGGTTCCTTGCCGCGCTGGCCGCGAATCGAATCCATCGCAGCGTCAAAACCGCCACGTGACTCCATTGCGTCCGCATGGTGAGAGGCGATCACGAGCGGCAACCGTTCCAGGCTTACCGCGCCGCGTCTTTTTCCACGACGTCCGATGGCAACAACAGACCCTCGGCAGTTCGGGCCAGGTTCGGCGGCACGGTCATCAACAGACGTTGCCCTTGGCTGCTTTGAAACTTCCAGAGTTTTCCGTCTTCGCCTTCCGGAACCGGCACTTGGAACCACCCCTCGTCGGCGTTGCCAAAATCGAACGCTTCGCGTCCCGATCCATCCAGCAGCGTACCCGAGATGCGCGGTGCCCAATTGTACCAAATACGTCGCGAGTAAAAATCGGGACTCTCGCTCGCGTCAACCGCCAGTTCAAGATCGCGCGGCTCCGGAATTACCTCCCATGTTGGGCCCGGAAAGAACTGCCGATAACCAAGCCGAGACAACAAGTCCCAAACGGCATGAGAGACGGCCAGGTCCGATCCGCCCAAAAGATACAGTCCGGTCGCGTGCGAGCGTAGCAAGTAGTCTTCACGATGAAACGGTCCCGACTCAAACACTAACTCAAACGGCAAGTCAGGAAAATCCGCTGGCCGACCGACGACGATCCCGCGACTGCCGTCGCCCGTTTCGACCACGAATTTCGCACCGCTCAACTTCTCCAGATAGCTGGCCAGTTCGTCGGCGAATTGCTGGACGTCGGTCGACGCGTTTTCGCTGAGGATGATTGGCATCGACGCGACGGAGTCTTGCGATAATGGGATCACGGGTGTCTCCGCCGCGGCGGCACCCGTTCGCAGTACCATCGCCAGAGACAGGTTGCGGAAAATGAGTTGGGCAAAGGAAGGCATCGCGTTTTGTTCCTGGAGTGAGTGTTTCGGTCACGCGGCTTTTGAAGTGTTTGAACGCGACATGTTGCAGCGCGACGAGGCACCCTCCCGCACGAGACTGTTGTATCAGGACCGCCGGAACAATCAGTGGCGGGTTCATTCGTAGCGGAAGTCATTGATCCGGCGGTCCTAAGTCGGAAATCCGTCAAATAGCCTATCAGATCATTATTTTATTCTACAGCAATCTTCTGTTCCCACGGCAAATCCTCGGGTAAACCAAGTGCCAAAGTTCGGCCTGAATACCACGTTCGTTTCAAGTTTGGGTATCAATGTGGATGCGTTAGGAGAAGATTCGGTTCGCGTTTTGTCGTAACCCTGTCCGTGAGACGACCCGACCTGAAAACGAAAGTCTTGACGACTTCCGCTACGATCATCATTGTCTCGCTGTCGCTCAACAAATTGGAGCCTGTTGTGCTCGTACTGAAAGAGTCCACTCCATGAATGCTTTTTTCGTTTTGCTTCGAACCGTGACCACGCATCCCAGTCGGTCGAGGAAGATCCGATCGGTGGCGTGGTGTCTGTTCGTCGCCATCACCATCGCCTACCCGCCCTCCGAGAGCGTAGTGCGTGCCGATGAGAGCATTGCCGCGTCGAAGCAGGCGGAGGCGGAGCATTTCTTTGAGTCGAAGGTGCGGCCTCTGTTGCTGGCGAAGTGCGTGTCCTGTCACGGTCCCAAAAAACAGCACGCAGGGCTGCGACTGGACTCGCGACAAGGAATCCTTTCAGGTGGTGACAGCGGCGCCGCCGTGGTGCCATTCCAACCCGACGAGAGTCTGCTGATGGAAGCGGTCCGTCGCGAATCGCTTGAGATGCCGCCGGACGAAACACTTCACGCCGACCAAGTCACTCTTTTGAGTCGCTGGATAATTGAAGGGACGGTTTGGCCGAACGACGGCAGCGATATGGTCACGCCCGCAGCACCCGACTATCAAAACCACTGGGCGTTCCGACCGATTCAACGTCCTGAGATTCCGCTCGTGAGCGATTCGCAATGGCCGCACAATGAAATCGATTTTTTTGTCCTTCACCGGTTAGAACGCGAAGGCTTCACCCCGTCACCTCCGGCGAGCCTGGACGTACTCACGAGGCGAATTAAATATGACCTCGTCGGGCTGCCGGTGACGTTCGATGAGATCGCGTCACTTCCGAAGGAACAGCGATCGATGGTGATCTCAGATTGGATTGACGAACAACTCGACTCGCCCCACTACGGCGAGCGGGCGGCACGGTACTGGCTCGACGTGGCACGTTACGCCGATACGAAAGGTTACGTTTTTTTCGAGAAACCGGAATTCCGAATGGCGTATTCTTATCGCGATTACGTCATTGATAGCTTCAACGACGACAAACCTTTTCATGAGTTCGTTCGCGAGCAATTGGCGGCGGACCTGATCGAAGGGATTCCGCATGAATCACTTGCCGCTCTCGGTTTCGTGACGGTCGGCGATCGATTCAAGAACGACATCCATGAAATCATTGCAGATCGAATCGATACGGTCTCTCGGGGGCTGATGGGAATCACGATCAGTTGTGCCCGTTGTCATGACCACAAATACGATCCCATCTCAATCGAGGATTACTATTCACTGTACGGCGTGTTTCAGAATTCGGTGGAACCGCTGCAGTTGCCATTTCGCGCCGGCGATGACGTCAGCCTGAAAGATCCGCAAGCTCTGGAAATCAGACAGGCAGCCGTCAACCTTGAAAACCACTATCGCGAGAAATATGAAAAGTTGCTCGCCGAAGGCCGTGAGCGTTTGGCTGAATACCTGGCGCTCGCCCAATCGCAACGAGGTGGCGTCGACGCGGCGGCATTCGATACGATTACCGAGGGTGATGACCTGAATCCGGAACTGCTGCTGATCTGGCAACAGTATCTTGAGGACAGTGAACGCGACAACGACCCGGTCTTCCTGCCCTGGCATCGGCGGACCGTCTCACATCGATACGTTTGATCCGAAACCGGCACTCGCGAAGTATCACGGAAAACCGCTTCCGAATCCGGCGCTCCCCACCGAGCGCAAGACTGCCGGGGCGATGGCGTCTCCGTTCCAGTTCCAACGTTACGGTCAATCCGGGATTGAGATCAGCGAATTGTTTCGTCAGACCGCCCAACACGCCGATGACATGTGCGTGATTCGGTCGATGCACGCGGACATTCCGAATCATGAACCGTCGCTGCTGCTGATGAATTGCGGTGACAACATTCAGGTGCGTCCGAGCTTTGGCTCCTGGGTGAACTACGGACTCGGATCGCTGAACGATAACCTGCCGGGATTCGTCGTGCTGTGCCCCAACGGCGTTCCTGTTGTCGGTTCGAGCAACTGGCGATCGGCGTTCTTGCCGGGATCGCTGCAAGGGACGCATATCGACACGTCCCAATCGGACCCGTCACGTTTGATCGAGAACATTGTGAGTCCGCAACACCCCACGCGGCAGCGAGGACAATTGGATCTCCTGCAATCAATGAACCAACGCCATCTGGCTCAACGTGGTGTGGATGCTCAATTGGAGGCACGGATTGAATCCTACGAGTTGGCCTATCGTATGCAGTTCGAAGCGACGGATGCGTTCGACCTGAGTCGCGAGCCGGCGTACATTCACAAAATGTATGGCGACGGGCTTCAGGCTCGGCAACTGATGCTGACGCGCCGGCTGCTGGAACGGGGCGTTCGGTTCACGCAGGTTTGGCACAGCGGAGGGCAGGCCTGGGATCACCACAACAACATTGAAGCGGGGTTACGCGACCTGTGCGGCCAGTGGGACCAACCGCTCGCCGCGTTCTTGTCCGACCTGAAACAACGCGGCATGTTGGACTCGACGCTGGTGTTATGGGGTGGCGAGTTTGGCCGCACTCCCGTGGCCGAATTGCCCGCGCTCGATGGACGCGATCACAACCATTACGGATTCACGATGTGGATGGCCGGTGGTGGAGTGAAGGGCGGCCACGTCCATGGAGCGACCGATGAATTCGGATTCGCGGCCACGGAGAACCCCGTCCACGTTCACGAACTTCACGCCACCATGCTCCATCTCATGGGTCTCGATCACGAAAAACTCACCTACCAATACGCCGGACGTGACTTCCGTTTAACAGACGTGCATGGAAACGTCGTGCAAGAAATCCTCCGCTAAGCGACAGCGAATGAATAGGACGCGTAGCGGAACTCGTCAAGAGTTTCGATCACACCTGAAAACGAAAGTCTTGACGACTTCCGCTACAGTCAAACTCGCATCTTATTGTTTCGCTGTCGTTAAGCGTCATCGTAGCAACAGACTCAGAAATTCGACATCGGAAAAACTGCGTGCGGCGAGACCGCCTTGGCGGACGATGACGAGTCGACGAGATGGGATGATGTAAAGACGTTGCTTTCCGGCACCGCAGGCGGCGACGAGGTCGCGAGGCAGTGCTTCTGAATTGGCAACAGCCGCCCATTCGCTCCTGAGTATGATGTTGCCGCGAACCACTTCAGGCGAGATTTTTTCCTTGAGCCACCATGTTTGTCCGTATGCTGGATTCGATTCGGTACCCTTGAAACAATCGGCAAGATGCTCAGCCGCGATGATTTGCTTTCCCTTCCACGAACCCTGCAAGCGAACGAACTCGCCGAACGAGGCCCAGTCGCGAGAGGTGATGAATCCGCCACCACCGACTTGTGGATTTCCGTCGAAACATCGCATTCTCCATTGCACTTGGATGCCGAGTGGATCCAGGATTCGCCGTTTCAAATAGGCCTCGAACGTTTCCGAATCGAGTTTCTGCTGCAACGCGAGGGCAAAAACGTTGAGTTGATTCGCTCCATACCCAAACTGCTCACCGGGTTTGCCAGTCATCGGTCCTGCGGCGGTGTCCCTCCACGCGGGTTGAGTGCGAAAGAATGCCCGGTCACTGGCTTTCAAACCGCTCGTCAGCGTCAACAATTGCCGATAGGTGATCCGCGACTTCGTTGGATCGTCCTTCCAATCGACAAGACTCCCGCAAACGAGATCGTCGAGTTGAATGATGCCGTCTTCGACTGCCGCTGCTGCTGCAACTCCAACGAAGCTCTTGCTACCGCTGGCCAGCATTTGCAAACGATCCGGCGAGCCACCGGCGGCGTAATGTTCGGCGACAATCTTACCCTCGAACATGACGAGGAACGTCTGCCCGTTGTGGCCCATGCTGTAGTCGGATGCTTGTTTGAGTGCCGCCCGTGACGGTGGCGCGACAATTTGCTCCTCCGCGAATGCCGCCGATGTCGCCCAGCAAGCAATTGCAAAAGCGATGCTGTTCGTGAATCGAGAGATCATTCGAGGCTCCGTATGCTGGCATTGCGAATTTGGACGCGTTCCTTGTCGCGGCTGAGTTCTTGGAATCCGATATGGCGGCGAAGCGGATGGACTTTCACTGCGGGAGCGTTTGTCGTGCATTCCAGCCATCGACGAGGAACTCGCCATGAACACCGCACTCGAACTTCAGCGGCTCTTCGAGACCGGCACGGCGACTACTTTGCTCGTTCTTGTAGCGGTCGGTGTCCGATACGTTTGTCAGGCGATTGTTTTCGATGATCGTACCATAACTTTCGTCGGTTCGCAGCAACGGGCGAGGTTGGCCGAGGCATTCAATGACATTGTCTCGAATCGTTATGGTTTTGAAGTCGCATTTCGAATTGAATCCAAACAAGCCTTCGGTACGTGGCGTTTTCGTTGTACGCGTGATGATGTGGTTGTTGCGGATTTCGAAGTTAGAGTATGGCTCGTTGATCCAGATCACTCCGCGACCAGGATTGTTGACCAAATTGTTGTGGAAACTCGCCGGTCCTTTCGCGGCTGCCTTTCCGAACGCTGAGATCAAGTTTCCGTGATCTTTCTGCACGTCGAAGTCGAACAGATTGTGGTCGATCTCAACGCCGTTGCGGACGAACTCAATCGAGTAACTGTCACGAAACCAGTTGTGATGAATGCGAAACGTGCGTCCGCTCTCAGGGACCGAGCCGCCAGCATGTTTGGGAATCGAAACAGTTCCAAAACAGATGTTATGGTCGATCTCGACGTCTTCATCGTTCTCGAATGGGAACTCGATCGAGAAATTGACTTCGATCGTGTTATGGTGAACGCGACAGCGTTTGCCTTGACGCACTTTGATGCCGTAGAACTCGTCGGCCTTCCGCATCTGCGTGCGTTCAAAACGATTGTGAGCGATCTCACTGTCTTTCATCCAGATCGCAAAGATCGCGCCGCCGGTGATGCCGCCGTCGATGCCCGGTTCGCCACCTCGTTTCCACCGTCCACCTGCGTCGATGAATTCGCAGTCGTGAATCTTTGCCCGTTGCATCGAAAAGGTTCGGATACCGCTCCACAACGTGTCTTGGATTCGCAAGTGATGCAGGTGCAGGTCTTGGTTGGCCCAACCGAAGATCGCACCGTGAAGTTGCGGGCCGAGCAATGTCAGGTTGGAAATCGTGATTCCGGTAGCGTCGTCTTGCAATCGAATCAGGTAGGCTCGTGTATCCATGCCATCCGTTTTCATTTCAGGATCGGGCAAGGTCGATGTCGACGGTTGCCACTGATCTGTATGAGTGAGGATGGTCTGATCCATTCCGGCTCCCTTGATCGTCATACCGGATTTCGGTTCCAAAGACGCATCGAGCAAGTACGTTCCTGGAGCGAGGTGGATCACCGCCCCTTCGTCGCCATCGCGGACTGCTGCGACAAGTGCCTGGGCCGTCTTGATCGGTTCAGCGACGGCGACCGACACGCTCAGTAATGAGACTACGAGGACAAAAACTCTCATGATGGCTAGATCGGGTTGGAGTCGAAAATGCTTTTGAATCCCATCCATGGACCGGTAAGCAGGTCATGCCAATTCATTCGGTGAAATCAGCGTTGTGAATTCAAAGTAGGGTGGGTCAAGCCGCTTCGGCGTCGACCCACCATGGTTGTAATAAATCTACCCATTTCACCGAATGATTTCCCACGACCTGCTTCGAAGTATCGCTGTGTTGTGGCTCATAAAATGAGTTCCGGCAATGGGCCTTCGCCTTCAGCGAAACGGTATGTCGCCAGGCTCGAAGATTTCGTCTCGTTACTGAGCGACGCCTTCTTCATGGGATTGGATCGTTCGATACTTTGCCGAACAGGTGGCGGATTCGAAGACGCTCGAAAGTTTCCCAACTCCGGTTCACTTAGTTCCAGTTTTGCACTTTCGAAGTGCTTATCCGGCGAGCGTCGCGAGGTAGTTAAGCGGGTGCTTGGAATGATCGTCGGGTGTCGTCGCCAGGGACACCACCGATAATTTATCTTCCCACGATTGACGGCGTTAAGTCGTCAGCATGTCCGCAAAGCTCGGTCCACGTTTCCATAATACCATGGTCGGTTCGGAAACTGCAAATCCGTGTGCCCTGCGGTTGCGTAGAACGCTGCCTTCGCATGGACCGGGTTAATGAGGTCAACGTTCTCGGCCGCCTTTTCCTTGGCTGCGGCCGCCTGCGTTACTTGCTTGGAGGGCAGCACGCTTTGGAGCGTCGGTCGACTTCCTCTTGCGTTTGCCTGTTCCATTGGAAATTCCTTGTTTGTTGCGATAAAGCCTCAGGATCGGTGCCCGATGAAGAGATCTCTTGCCGATGGAATTCGATTCATGAAGAGTCTCGCGAGGTGTGATACTTCGGCTTAGGCATCGAGGTTTCTTTCGCATCCTTTTTGACCTCCTTCATTAAAATCTTCACGGCTTTGTTGAGTTGGCGATCTTTACCTGCCGGAATTTCGCCCGGACGTGGCCAAAGCACGTTGTGGGGCATGGCGCCCTTGAGTTCCATATCCTCGCCGTCGTTTGCGGTGAACCAACCACGAAATGGCATTCGCATGGTTCCCACATCCATGATGCGGACGGATCCGGTGGAGATGACGCCGCCTGCTGTTTGCACGCCGACCAATTTGCCACGCCCCAGATTCCGAATCGCGTGGGAAAAAATTTCCGCGTTGCTGAAACTGTTTTGGTTGCACAACACGATGATGGGTTTTTGCCAAACGGCAAATACCATCCGGTCTTGCGGATACCCGGCGCCACCGTCGCGAGGAACGGTGATGGCGTGCTGCGGTTGCGTCAGTGCCGTTAACAATCGGTCCGTCGTGAACCCACCGCCGTTGTCGCGGACGTCGATGACTAATCCCTCTCGACCGTAGCCAACACGATACAGTTGCTTTTCAAACTCATAAAAGCTGCGGAGATCCATTGACCGGATATGCAAGTATCCGAGTTTTTTCTTGCTGCGTTTGGAAACGATTTCACGATTGTCGGCTAACCACTTGTCATACAACCTGGCCCGGGCCGTACCGAATGTAGTCGGACGAATCGCGATTATTGATTCTTCGTCTTGTTCGGATCGTTTAACCGATAAAACAATGTCGCGATCCAGAGGCCTGTTGAGAACCGTCGTCAAATCCATTTTGGAGTCGACTGTCGTACCATCGATTCGTTTGATCACGTCGCCGGGCATCAACTTGCTGTCCATGCGATCCGCCGGCGTGCTTGGCAACACATCAGCAACCAAAAGACCCGGGCCCTTGAAAGACGAATCGAACCTCGCTCCCAAATGAGCGGTGATGTCACTGAACGCGGGCCGAGGCGACGACGGTTCATCACGAGAAACATAAATATCGGTTTGTCCGTCTTGCACGCTGATGGTGACCAGGGCGTCGTCGGTCAAGACGGGTGATGATTCAAAACCCGGCGTATCCGATAGCTGAATGGGCTCCTTTAATTTCGTGTCCATCGCCGATAGATCACCACCGGTCGAGAAGACCATTTCCAATCCATCTCTGGAAAAGGTGATGTCATTGGCGCTTCTTAATTCGCGTCGCATCTCGTCGTCGATCGCAATGGCATCGCCAGTGTAGGCCAATTCAATCTTGGATGGCTTTGCCTTCTTGATCGGGCGTTTGCTACCTAACGGCAAATGGTAGAGATCAAACAGATGCCGAAAGATCAGATGCGATCCGTCGGCGTTGATGGCTGGAAAGACAATGGAGTCATCTTCAAAGTTGGCAATCTCATCGTATTCGCCTGATTCCAGATCAAATCGACACAGCGACGCACCGTTGTAGTCGCCTTTGGTGAAGAAGAACGCGTCGCGGTCACCGTCCCAAACGGGATGCCTGCAATCGACGCCTTCGTGAAGCAACTCGGTGAATTTACCGGTATCGATTTCGTAGAGCCAAATCTGTGCCGCCCGTTCACCGACGTAACCTTTTCGCCACCACCGTTCTCCTTCGCGAATGAACAGGATCCGATTTCCATCGGCGGCGACGGCGGGTCGGTCCGCGATTGCATCGACCAAGATCTCTTCGCCGGCACGCTCGTGGACCGGTACACGAATCATTCGGCGTGCGTATTTCCGGCCATGGTCGCGGCTGCCGGTCGCCAAGACGTGATCGCCATCGGGAAACCATCCGTGCAGTTCAAACCCTTCGCTGTGATAGGTGATCTGTTGAGGAGCGCCGACGCCGACAATGACTTGCTCGTCGGATCGTGCCAATTCCACAACGTAGATCTGGCGCGATCCGGTGCGTGAACTCACGAACGCGAGCTTGCTCCCGTCGGGGGAAAATCGGGGTGCACTCTCGTCGTCCGGATGGGTGGTGACTCGCATCAAGTTGTCACCAGACACATCGGCGATCCAAATATCGCTCGCCCAAGACATCGCAATATGATGTCCATCGGGCGAGATCGTTGGTGAGGCGACGAGTTGCATCGCCGTGGTGTCATCGGCCGCCATCGTGGACGTGCCCCATCCCAGCGTGAGCAAGAATACGAGACCCCGTCCCCAACAGAGAAACCGGCGTGGAAAACAGATTGCGGCAGGCAAAGCACAGTACCCGGAACAGATGGAGCGAAATGGACTCCCCCGAGTGTGCTTGGAAGACAGAGTCATTGCAAACGATCTGGCAAAAATCATTGGTCAGTGTCGGCGAATGATCTTGGGCGAGATGCCGATGCTGCGGGTCCGTGCGGGCGGCGACCCTTTGTGGAGATCCGATCCAACCGCTCGATCCACCTTGGCGACAGCGTTGCCGATCGCGTTGCCGACAGCGTTGCCGACAGCGTTGCCGATCGCATTGTGGTTTTCGAAAAAAGTGCGGAATCTCTGTCGCGCGAGGAAGTCTTGCGCGCTCTCCGTCCCCAAAGTGTCGCGTACGTCGGGAAACCGGCAATCACGAAATCGGTGCCCGACGGAATTGACGATCCGTCACATCCCTATCACGGTCCGGACACCGATCAACCATGCTCATTGTGCCTTGGGCGAATCCCGCATGAGTCAATCAATTAGTAACAACCGCGGTACGAACCGTAGTTTCCCGGCTGGTAACGGTAGTTCCCACGTTGAGGCACGAACGCCGGTCGTTGAAAGTTCTGTTGCGGTCGGGCATACCCGCGATATCCGGCACCGTAGCGACTCGAGACGCCGGGGTAGATGACCGGGCCGAAGGCGCGGTGGCCGTTATTGAAACCATTGTATCCACCATAGCCTCCGAATCCACTTGCGTAACGGGACCCACCGAATCCGGGACCAAAGCCGCCGCGACCAAAGCCGCCTGAACCAACGTTGATCGAGAAACCACCGGCATCGGCTTTGGATGTGTCGGTAGTTAACATCAACGCCACTGCGATTGCGGGAATGATCGCCCATTTTGTCATTCGAGACATCATATTCATTTTCCTAAAATCCGTTCGTCTCGCCGCGTGAAGCCGAATTGGCCTCGAAGTAGGTCGCGTGAGACACTTTCAGAAACCCAACAACGCAACCTTGGTGCCAATCGGTACTCAATCGCAAAAACCCACGTTAGTGCAGCAAAAAACGTTTTTTTTGACGATCCAACACCACAAACAAGTGTCGTCACAACGATGCTTCCCTGGTTTCATTTTGAGACGAAAGCAGCGATTTCGTGGAAAGCCAACGGCCAATCATCATCACCAAAACGAGGATGATGCTGCCCGACAACCAAAACGTGAGCGTCTCTCGAAAGCTGGCCGCCAAGTTAGCCGAAGCAACCGAGTAGCTGAACACAAGACCGTACACGATCAGGCACGCGAAATGAACGATCGCCCGAGAGAGCAGGCTACGAAGTCGTGTGGTCAGTGTGAGCCAAAGACAACTCAGCGACTGAATGCCGGTCAAGATGCCGAGCAGATTGAACACGATCAGTTCCTCTGAGTTCAATGCCTCGAACGACCATCGCCAGTGAATCCGTCCGTATTGCAAGAACCCGAATGCGAGTCCTGCCGCGAGCGTTGACATCAACATCGTACTCAAGTCAAACCGAAAGTAGCGTATCCAAAACGAGCCGGAACTGCGAGGTTCGTCCAAGATCCGTTTCGCTCGAGTGCCAACGAGGACGATACCCACGACCCAGGCAAACACGAGCATCCACTGACGAAGAAAAGGGGTCAGGACTCTTTGCGGCGAGGTTGAAGGTGGCTAAGCTTTGCGGATGCCCCGTCCCAAACGCGCCGATGAGAAGAATGCGATCTACCATGCCTTGTTGCGAAAACAAAGGTGACGGGGGTATTTAACGATGCAATTGGTCAAAACGACCCCCGTCACCTTTTCTGGCCCGTCACCTTTTCTGGCCCACGGACGTCAACACCACATTCGTCTACAACACCGCCGGCCTCATCACCTCGACAACGATCGCCGACGGTCTGGATTACCATTCCGCCTACACCGGTGCGGACGAGTCGATCGATCGCACGATCACCCACCGTTACTACGCCGACGGAACGCTGCGTCAAACGGGCGTCCTCGCCGCCGACGGCATCACGATGCTACCCGGCAGCACCACGTACTACATCGATCCCATCGAACAAACCCGCTGGACCGTCACCGACGGGATCGCGGGCGTCGACGGTGCCTTTGATGAAAAATCCATTCGCACCGAAACACTCGATAAGATCGGACGCGTGATCACCGAACAGGATTCCCTCCGTCAATTCACTCGCGAAAACGACCTGGAAGACAAACCACTCCACCAGACTTCGGTGACCTCCTCCGTTTCGATAGGCGACGTTCACTCCCATCAACAGAAATCGACCGTCGATGGCCTGGGACGCCTGAAGTTCAATCTGTCGGCAACCCAGCAAGGAAACGTGACCAGTTACGATGTGATCGGGTTGGTCAACAAAATCCACCACGTTGGCCACACCGACGCGCACGTCATCTACGTTACCAACGCCACGGGCGACGTCCTCACGCACACCGAAAATCGACTCACCCCCAACGGCACCGGCTACGACGTCACGCCGTACAACACGACGATGAAATACGACCAATTCGGTCGCCGCCGATCCGTTACCGACGCGGGAGGCGGAAGCAACGAGTCGACCGTCGACTATGCTTACGATACGCTGTTCGATGCCAACCGCGTCACGACAACTTCCCGCGAGGGTGTCATCACGATCGGATGGTTCGACGCCGTCGGACAACTCATCCGCGAGCAAAACGAACTGGGCGGAATCACGCAGTTCCATTACGATCCGGCTGGCTACTTGACCGATCAAACTTTCACGCCCGACATCACCAATGAAACGACCGTCCACGTTCAAAACCACCGCGACGCCCGAGGCCGCGTCCGAGGCATCGCCACGACCACCACCGGTACCGGCACCAGAAACACGTTCCAAGCGTTCGACTATTTTGACTTCGGCGACGACACCGCCGACGGTTGGAACTCGATCGCGTACGTGACCCTCCCCGGCGACGGCACCACCCCGGTCCCCACCGCGAACAAACACCACGCCCTGCGAACCCGCACCGACGCCCAAGGCACGCCCGTCCTCATCCAATCCCCCGATCCGGCCGACACCCCGTCGAACTCTGTTCCCACCACAACGCTCTCGTACACCTACGTGCCCCACGCCAGCATCGAAACCACCCTGGTTTCGGCGGCGAACGTCACCACCGCCGGTGCGGCAATCACGTCCACCGACGCAACCCAAACCCGTCGCTCGCGTCAAACCTTCAACGCCTTCGGCCAACCCCACCAATCGGAAGTCTTCGACGTCCACGTCGACGCCTCCGGGAATCTGCAGCCAGCCGCTTGGTTGACCGTTTCTGAAAACATCTACCACCCCATCACCGGTAGACTCGCCAGCACCAACGACGCGTTGGCCAACCAGACCAGCTTCACGTATGATACACTGACCGGCGCGCTCGCCTCCGTCACCAAACCCAACGGCGAAACGACCACCTATCAGCACGACTCGGCTGGCAACCGCACCCGCTTGATCTACAGCGGTGCGCCCTCGGGCGAACACGGCGACACCACCTGGGTTTTCGATGCACTCAACCGAATCAAAAACGAATCGATCGTGGGCGTCACCGAAAAACGCGAGTGGGACTACGGCACTTCACTACAAACCGTCTACAACGACGGAAACGATGTCGATCACACCACCACCATCGACCTCGCCGCGAGGACGTCAACCGTGATCGCGACCGTCGGCACCTTGACTTACGAACGGCGGCAGACGCTCGCCAGCGACGGGTCGCTGCGAACCGTCGAGGAAACACTCATCGAAGGTGCCGACACGATCTACGAATCGGATTTCGCATTCGATAGCGACATTAGCGACGGCGAGTCGACCGATACTTACGGCTTCCACTTCCAAGGCCATGACCTCGATCACGAACAAAGAATCGAACTCGACGACCGTGGGCAAATCGACGAGCGCATATTCGGTTTCAAGGGTTCCAGTGCCACGTCAACGGAACTGTGGCGTGACGATTACGACTTCGATTTCCTGGGTCGTCAAACCAGTCTCGAGCGAACGATCACAGATATTTCCGGTGACGTGTCTTCGATCTGGTCCAGCGTCGACGAACCGGGGAACAAACGCGTCGAGTACGGTTACAACGTCGACGGCTCCCGCACCGGCATTGACCGATTCGATTTATCGACCGCCAACAGCACGCCCGTCGCCACCAGTGCGTTCACTTACACCCTCGGCGGACGTGTCCAAGAAATCCTGCACGCCAACGATGCCGGTGGCACTTTCTTAGCGAAACACGGTTACCAACATGATGGCGCCGGACGATTACTCACCCAATCGGACCACTACACCAACGGCATCGCAACGGACTACCGCATCAGTGATCGCGTCTTCGCCTACGACGCGGCGAGTCAGTTAACGCAAGTCACCGAAACGATCGACGCCAATGCCGCCATCATTCGCAACTACGCCGACGGTCGAAGCAGCACCAGCACCGATTGGACTCTCGGCGTCGACAACCGCTTGGCCCAAGACGATCGCTACGACTACGAATACAACGGCGAAGGCCAGCTCACCAAGCGAATCTCACGTCTGCTTTCTTCCTTGGGCGCCAACGACGCCTTCGTCTGGGATCCCGCCGGACGTTTGATTCGCGTCGTCCAGCACGACACCAATGACGCCGTCATCCAAACGATCGAGTACGGCTACGACGCCAACGGCCTGATGCGTGCCCGCCGCGTCCTCGCCGCCGACGGGACGACAATCACGTCCAGCGCCGGCAACCTCCGCGACGGCCTGCAAATTCTGGCGGAACTCGACCTGATGACCGCCGCCCCGGTCATCACCAAACTCTACCTCCACGGCACCGCCCCCAACGAGATCGTCGCCACGGACGTCCTGGACAACGGTGCTTACGAATCAATCTGGAGTTTTACGGACGCCCTGGGCAGCCTCAGCACCGTCGCCAGCCAGTCCCTGGGCGACTGGAAAGTCGTCCACAGCACCACAACCGAATACGGCGGTTCGCCACTGCAACTCGGCGACACTACCACCACCTACCTGATGTCACTCGAAATCTGGGCCGGCCACCACCGCGACCCCGACACCGGCCTCATCGAAGCCAAAGCCCGCTGGTACGACCCCAGCACAGGACGGTTCGTCAGCAATGACCCCATCGGCTTCGCTGCGGGGGATGCGAACCTGTATCGGTATGTGGGGAATGGACCGACGACGAAGACCGATCCAAGTGGAATGAACGAGGAGTTTCCATACGTTCCTGAGTCAGGTGGAACTTGGTCTGGCGGTCGCCCAGGTCACGGCATTTGGCATCCCGATAAGCTTCCCGGAGTTGGAATTCCTTACATCAATGGTGAGCCGCAGTTCGACAAATGGGCGAAGATGCACAACGGAAATCCCGTCGTTGTAGAAATTGATATGTTCAACGAATTGAGTGCCAGCGACGCAACGCGGCGACGCAAGGACTTTGAACGTGCGGATAGCGTCTTCAAAGGTGCTTGTGATGATTGGAAGCGAAAAGGGTCCGACTATACCTGGCACCACTTATCCGTTGACTCGCAAGGGCGTGGAAGGTTGATGCTCGTCGAAACACGGATTCATCGTGCCGCAAGTCACGCGGGCGCATTTTCGGTTTGGAAGAAAATCCAGAACGCGGCGGCGAGTGGTGACACGAAGTTATTGAAAGAACTAAGGGATCTCGCAAAGCATTCGCGATACTTGAAGGTGATTCCAGGCGCTGGAGCGGTGCTCTTCGTTTTCTCGGCGAATCAAGCCTATGGAGCTTACAAGCAAGACGGCGCAGCAGGTGCCGTTCGCTATGTAGGTCGCGATATGGCGTGTGCTGATATTGTTGAAGGTGCCGTAATGGTTCCAGTTAATAATGTTGGTGAAATTTTCATGCTTGATGACCAAGGCGACAGATACCGACGCCTTAGGGCACCCTTCAAACATGGCATCAAGAACGGTGGCGCTGACGACGATGGATTTTGGCGCCCGTTCCAACGGTAATCGCCCTTTGTCGTTGGAAAAATCGAATGTTGCAATCTGTGTCACAACTTCACCAACGGTACATCTTCGTTTTGGCGCTTTCAGTGCTTGCGATCGGCGGATGTTCCGAAAGAGATATTCTTATGCCAGATGACTTTGCTCCAGCTTCGCTCGTCGTTGATGGCAATTCTTTGGTTGGAAATGGACGAATCGCTTGGCTGAATGATTCAGTGGAAGTGATAGTTGCGCGAGACTCAGACGCCGCTAACGTTTCGCCGCTTCAGAGAAAGGTTCTTGGATCGTTGGTTAAGCTTCCAATTTCCAAGAGAACGCAGCTTGAGAAGTTTTTGGCTTCGCACTATCAAGCCGAAGTGTTTGGAACGCTTTCAGGTGGTGAGGCTGTAACGCCTAAGCTAAGTAATAGCTCCGAAATCTGGCGGTTGATTCGTTCTCCAGTTGTGTGCGTGCCGTTGTCAGAAGACATTGACGACGATTGTAAGTTTTCAATAGGTTTCGAGTGCAACTGGGATCCTGAGCATGGAATCGAAATTCGATTCGACTCGAACGACGCACCTGTTGAGGTTGGATCTCAGGGTGATTTTTTCTAGTGCATCGGTCAGTTCCGTCCACAATCAAAGCGAATCTCGCAGCGGGGGAATCAAATGGGTCAAACCTCTTTAGTGAGTAATCCAACGCCTGCACCGGAGTAGAGCGAGGCCGCCGCAAGGTGGCCTTTCTCGTTGGCGGGCAGGATGCCCGCCGTCTCTTTCGGCTGGATGCCGCCCCACTGGACGACCGCGCAATCATCGCGCGTCGACCGGGAGCGAAGCGACCGGAGCGACGACAGGAAGTCGTCGCAATCTTCGGCAGGAAGCCGCCATGCTGGATAGATCGCTGAACGACGGCGACAAGGATGTCGCCGCATGACTAAGCCCGGTGGCAGGATGCCGCCCGGCGAACGCGGCACGGAAGGCCAGCGCAGCGAGGCCGACGCCGCGTTCGCCGGGTCGTAGCGACCGAACGTAGGGAAGGCGCAGTGACGAGGAACGAGGAACGGAGACCGCAGCGACCGAGCGGAGACGTAACAGTTTAGTCCCCCGGTCCCGTTTGCCGCGCATCGCGTGCCGAAATTTCATTGACGACGAAATGGCGTTTGCCGGCATCTTGGCTTCGTCGTCTCTGTTCGCTGCCGCAAGTATTCGTGGGTGGTGACGATATTTCCGATGGGGGCATCGCTATGCCGAGCGACGCGCAGCACACAACCTCGTTCATCAAAAAAATGAACGATTTGTTCGTGGGGTCTTGCCACCGCGTTCAGAGTGATCGTCCGCTCTTACCGACGAGTTGGCCAGGATCGAGAATCACTCGATCGGTTACTTCGCAGGCGTCGATGCGTCTGCGTACAGTCGTTGCATCACCTGATCGGGAGGCCGTGTGAGCAACTCAAAATAGATGTCGCTGGCGCGGTGTCCATGACGACGTGCCGTCTCGGCAATGGTCATCAACTTCGCCATCGTAGTCGCGGTGGGAAACGCTTCGCGTGGGGTCAGGCTCGGGATTCGGGTTTCAGCCGAATGAACAAGTTACGAAGTGACTGTCGCGACGACACGAAGTCGTCGCAACTTTCGGCTGGATGCCGCCACCCTGGATGAATGCGCAATCTCCGCGCGCCGTGTCGGGAGTGAAGCGACCGACAGCGACGACAGGAAGTCGTCGCCATCTTCGGCACGATGCCGCCGTCCTGGATAGATCGCTGAACGACGGCGACAAGGATGTCGCCGCATGACTAAGCCCGGTGGCAGGATGCCGCCCGGCGAACGCGGCACGGAAGGGGAAACGCTTCGCGTGGGGTCAGGCTCGGGATTCGGGTTTCAGCCGAATGAACAAGTTAGTAACAGTTTAGTCCCCCGGTCCCGTTTGCCGCGCATCGCGTGCCGAAATTTCATTGACGACGAAAT
>Ga0163216_100979_pt1 | contig 24931 bp, 25 predicted proteins | sample SynspAceP_FD_167610 | JGI IMG/M metagenome (GOLD analysis project Ga0163216, IMG submission 167610) | Saline lake microbial communities from Ace Lake in Antarctica - Synechococcus sp. Ace-P (Illumina Assembly) | ecosystem: Environmental > Aquatic > Non-marine Saline and Alkaline > Saline ...
GCAGCATCCGCTTCAGAACAGCCGATTTTCGTTCTGGTGAGTATCCCACGTCATTGTCCTATCCCGCCCACCTGAAAGTTAGAGAAAAGTAGAGCAGCGGACAACAACCCTGACAGAGGGGGGATACGGACGTTTCCTCGCAATGATCGCAACCTCGACGGTCGTGATGTTCGGGTTGATGTATCTCAACACCTATGCACTCGATCATGTTTTCTTCTCGCAGACCCGCATGTGGATGGCTCTCTACATGGGAGGGGCCATGGCCATCGTGATGCTCGCATTCATGCTGGGCATGTATTCCAATAAACGCGCGAACATCGCGATCATCGTCGGCGCGCTGGCAGCGTTCGCAGTCGGCGTCGGTCTTGTTCGCACGCAGTCAACGGTAGGCGATGTGGCCTGGATGAAGGCGATGATCCCGCACCATTCCATTGCGATCTTGACCAGCGAGCGCGCCAACATTTCCGATCCGCGTGTGCGCGCACTCGCCGATGCGATCATCGACGCGCAGCTCGCCGAAATTGCAGAAATGAAGCTCTACATCTCCGATATCGAAGCGAACGGAGATGCGCTTGCGGGCACCCCCCGCGACGAGCAATACAAGTGACCGACATCAGACAAATGGAGAACCCGTTATGGCGGCAACAGATATGATAGACGGCCCTAACACCGCACGCACCAAGAGCGAAGGCACGGGAAAAACCGCATCCCTCTATCGGATGGCCATGCCAGGTCACCTGTGTCCCTTCGGCCTGAAGTCCAAGTCCATGCTGGAGCGCAAGGGTTACACGGTAGATGACAACCTGCTCACGACCCGCGACGACGTGGACGCCTTCAAGAAAGCGCATGGGGTCGCGACGACACCGATCACCTTTATTAGCGGTGAACAGGTTGGTGGCTACACTGATCTCAAGAAACACTTTGGTTACAAGGTTCTGGGAAAGGACGACACGACCTACACGCCGGTGACCGCCATCTTCGCCTCCACGGCGCTGATGGCACTGGCCATCGTTCTGAACCTATACGACGGCTTTCCCTTCCTCACGTTCCTCAAGTGGTTTTTCGCAGCCTCGATGGTCGTCCTTGCGATCCAGAAGCTGCAAGACGTCGAGGGCTTCGTGAACGGCTTTCTTGGCTACGATCTGTTGGCCCGAAAATACGTCCCCTACGGCTATGCCTATCCTTTCGCCGAACTCTATGCGGGCGTGGGCATGATGGCGCTGATCGGCACCGGCAGCGCTCTGGTCTGGCTGGTAGCCCCAGTGGCCATCTTCATCGGCACCATCGGCTCCGTCAGCGTCATCAAGGCGGTCTATATCGAAAAGCGCGACCTAAAATGCGCCTGTGTTGGCGGTGGATCAAATGTGCCGCTCGGATTCATCTCGCTCAGCGAGAACCTGATCATGCTCGGCATGGGCCTCTGGATGCTGGCGATGTGGTTCGCAGCCTGAAACGCTCCGCACCTACCCATTTCGAAATGATAGAAACAGAAGAATTCAAAATGAACATAGTAAAGCCGGTCTTCGTAACTGCCCTTGCGGCGTTTGCGTTTTCTGCACCGGCTTGGGCGCAGGATGCCAGTTTCCAACTTCCTGAACAGTGCACCGGCATGTCTGCTAGGAGCGAAATGGATCATTCTGCCATGGGCCATGGAGATCAGGCGAGTGACATGGGGTCAGAAATTGCTGGTTTTGATGCCATGCCAGAGCATGTGCAGGAAAACCTGCGCAGAATGGCTACAACCATGCCTGCGATGGAGGAAGGCATGATGCAGGAAGATGCCGACGTGGCATTCGCTTGCGCCATGATAGCCCACCACCAGGGGGCAATAGACATGGCCCAGGTTCTGCTTGAGTATGGCGATGACCCACAGATGATCGAACTTGCAGGCGAAATTATTGCCGCGCAGGTCGGTGAGATTGATGAGATGACCACCTGGTTGGTCGGGAACGCCAAATAATACGGCTCAGGCCTAATGGTCCAGACTGTGGAGCCAGAACCTCGCCATCTCTAAAAAAAGGACAATTTTGTAGCTGTGCCGAAAGCGGACCTTTAGCCAAGCGGAGCTAAGGCTTTCTTTGTCCGCTGACCGGACCTTGATGCTGCAAGATGCATGAACGGCTGGTTCTACGGGCCGCACCGCAGCATCTTGAGGTGGTGATGAACGGCAGCTAAGGGCCGGAAGTGTCTCTTTGCGAATTCTGAGCTGTAGCAACTGATGACATCGCCTCTATGGCGCTATGCAACTTAGTCTGGTTCGACATTGCTGGCTGCCCCCTCCCGCAACCAATTATACCTCGCAATATAAATATGTTACCAGCCACCTACGGGTGGCTTTCTGCGTCGGGACTGCTGGTGTGGAAGCGCCGTGGAGCCACGGAGCGTGAAATCCCAAGTGTGGCGAACCGGACACGCGAGCAGGACGGCCAAACGCATCCGCTAACACTGATCTGCGAGTCTCCTCGAAAAGCCCGATTGCGCTCCATCGCTGCGCTCCGCGTGAGTGATCGCTCGGCGGACGAAGTTGCCATTCGCTGCGGGCGCAAACGCCCGGGCAATGCTGCCGCGTGTTCCGTCGTGGAGAGCGGAAAGTGGACATTCGCTTTGAACGCGAGCGATGATTTGCGATGCCATCTGTTCGATTTTGGCATGAACCACGACAGCCAGTTACTTCATCCGATATTTGCTCAGATGTGTCGGGCCTACATCATCAAAGGTTGAAACGCCAAGCTGCCCTAAGGCGCGGACCAGTTCCAGATGTAGGATCTCGAATGCCTTTTGTGCGCCAGCGTCACCACCCGCGCCGACGCCGTAGGCAAACGCGCGGCCTGCGAATGCAAAGTCTGCGCCAAGCGCCTTGGCGCGCAACATATCAGCGCCGCGCCGGATGCCACTATCGAGTATGACGGTCATGCGCCCCGCTACTGCATCTGCGATGGCGAGGAGTGCTTCAATCGTGGGTGGGCCAAAATCCACCTGACGCCCGCCGTGATTGGACACAACAATTCCATCGCAGCCCAATTCTGCGCAGGTCACTGCGTCTTGCGCGTGCAAAATGCCTTTGACCAGGAGGCGACCCTTCCAGCGATCTCGCAATCGTTTGAGGTCATCCCACGTGAACCCTGGCGTGATCAGGGTTTTCTGCACCTCCGCATAGGAGGTCGCGCCTTGTAGCAGGTTTGCGTAGTTGGCGACGTTCGGTGCGCCATATTTCAGGCTCCTCAGCGCCCACCGCGGGTTCATCGCGCATTGCAGTATGACGTCGGGCGTAAAGCGGAACGGCACGGCAAGCTGGTTGCGGATATCGCGGTCGCGCTTGCCTGCGGCGGGTACATCCGCCGTAACCATTAAGGTGGTGTAGCCCGCAGCTTCTGCCCGAGCGATCAGGCCTTCTGTTACTGCCGCATCGCTTGAGACATAGAGCTGGAACCAGCCGTTGCCGTCTGCGGCTTCGGCCAATGCCTCTAACGTGGTCGAAGAAGCCGAACTTGCCACATAGGGGATGTTCTGCGCCTTGCACAGCCGCGCGAGCGTCAGATCGGCTCCGGGCCAAAAGGCGTTGAGCATACCGATCGGGGCCATGCCAAAAGGCGCGTCGTAGGTTTGGCCAAAGACAGTCGCGGTTGTGTCGATCTTGGACACATCCACCATATAGCGCGGGGTCAGTTCGACCTCTTCAAACGCCTCACTATTGCGACGCATATTGCGTTCGTTTTCCGCACCGCCATCGACCAGATCAAAGGCGAAACGCGGAATTCGGCGTTTGGCACGCAGTCGCAGATCGTTGATAGAAGCGGCGCGATCTAGTCCCATCAGATCGACCACCCGCCATCGACAGCAAAGGCTTGCCCTGTGGTGAAAGCTGCCATGTCTCCGGCCAGATAACACACCATCTCGGCGATCTCTTCGGGTTGGCCTAGGCGGCCCATGGGTTGGCGTTCCTTGAAGGCGGCAAGGGCCTTGTCAAAGTCACCGGTGGCGGCAAGCCGGTCGTTCAGCGACGGGCTTTGCACGGTGCCGGGACAGATGGCGTTGCAGCGGATGCCGTCTTTTACGAAGTCAGCGGCAATCGCCTTGGTCATGCCGATGATCGCCGCCTTTGATGCGCCATAGGCAAAGCGGCGTGGCGCGCCTTTTTCGCTAGACACGATAGAGGCGATATTGATGATCGACCCCGCGCCCTTGTCCAGCATCCCTGGAAGCACCGCTTTGGTGATGCGATACATGGCCTTGGCATTCAGGTTAAACGCACGGTCCCAGACGGCGTCGTCACAATCAAGAATCGTGCCGTCATGCACCCAGCCTGCGCAGTTCAACAGAATGTCCACGGGTGCGACAGACGCGACAAGGGCTTCCACCGCCGCGGCATCCAGCACGTCCAGTTGCATGCCTATGATGTTGGGTGACGTATCAGCCAGTTCAGCAACCAAAGAGCCATCCAGATCGGTGGCGATTACCTGCACGCCGCGCGCCGCGAGCGCTTGCGCGCTGGCACGGCCGATGCCTGCACCCGCGGCGGTAATCAGCGCAGTTTTGCCTTTCATTGAGTGTCCCATAGAGTTCCTCCTAACGGGCGAGCCAGCCGCCATCGACGGTGACGACGCTGCCGTGGCAATAATTGGCGGCGTCAGACGCCAGAAAAACCGCAGCGCCTGCGATCTCGGACGGATCGGCAAAGCGGCCCGCCGGAATGCGTTCCAACAGCGCTTTAGATCGGTCGGAATCGTCGCGCAGCGCCTGAGTGTTGTCTGTGGCGGTATAGCCGGGTGCGATGCTGTTGACGTTGACACCGTATGGCGCCCATTCGTTGCACAGGGCCTTGGTTAGGCCGACGACCGCATGTTTGCTGCTGACATAGGCCGGCACGCGCAGGCCGCCTTGGGACGCAAGCACAGAGGACACGATGATAATTTTGCCTGACCCTTGCGCCACCATCAGTTTGCCCGCCGCCTGCGATAGCAACCAAACGGAATCGAGGTTGACCGACAGCACGCGCTGCCAATCTTCCAGCGGCATATCCGTGCTGTCTTCGCGATGGATAATCCCGGCGTTGTTAACCAGAATATCAAGCCCGTCTAAGGCATTGCTGGCAAAGTCGACGACGTCTTTGGCTGCAGCCTGATCCATGCCGTTGAAATCTGCCTGCACGGCGAAACCTTTGACGCCCAACGCCTTAATTTTGGCGAGGGTGTCGTCGGGTTGGTGGGTGCGATAGGTCAGCGCCACATCGGCACCGGCGGCGGCAAGGCCGAGGGCAATGCCCTCGCCGATGCCAGTTGCCCCGCCGGTGACCAGTGCTTTGCGGCCGGTCAGGTCAAACGGGTTGCCCATATCAGTACCGGTTCGCAATCGGCAGCTCTTCGGCAGGGAAGAGGCTGATGACCTCGCAACCATTTTCTGTCACCACGACCTCTTCCTCGATCCGTGCGGCAGAATAGCCGTCGGTTGCGGGGCAGTAGGTTTCCAAGGCGAAGACCATGCCGGTCTTGATTTCCATGGGGTGATCCATCGACACAGCACGGCTGATGATGGGCCGCTCATGTAGCGCCAGACCAAGGCCATGACCGAATTGCAGACCAAAGGCTTGATCTTCATTCGCAAAGCCAAGTTCCTGGGCTGTTGGCCAAACCGCTGCCACCTTGTCGGTGGAAACGCCCGGTTTGATCATCGCGATAGAGGCATCGATCCATTCGCGTGCCTTGGTGTAGGCGTCGGTTTGCGACGGTGTCGCGCGGCCGACGTTGAACGTTCGGTAGTAACACGTCCGATACCCTTGATAGGATTGCAGGATGTCAAAGAACGCCTGATCGCCCGGTCGGATTAGGCGGTCGGTAAAGTTGTGTGGGTGCGGGTTGCAGCGTTCGCCGGAGATGGCGTTGACCGCCTCGACGTCGTCTGATCCCATCTCGTAAAGCAGCTTGTTGGACAGCGCGACAATGTCGTTTTCGCGGATGCCCGGCTTCAGCTCTTCATAGATCATGTGATAGACGCCATCGACCATCGCTGCCGCTTGCGTCAAAAGCTGAATTTCGTCTGTATTCTTGATCTCGCGCGCTGCCAGCATGATCTGTTGGCCATCGACCACGTTAAGGCCTTCTTGTTGCAGCGCGTGGAACATCGCGGTTTCAGCATAATCCACACCAACGGGCATATCGCCCATACCGGCATCGCGGATCAATCCGGCGATCTGCTTGGCATACTTCTGCATCAGGCCGAATTCCGGCGGGATGGTGCCGCGCATGCCGACGACACCGGCAAGGCAATGGCTCGGCTCCAGCCAGTCGGAGTGGCGCTTGTGGTGCTCTGCAGCAGAGCCGAAATCCCAGACATAGGGGCTGTCGTCACCTGTCAGCAGGCAGAAACGGCACATCTTGTCGCGTTCCCATTCGCCGATTTTGGTGGCCGAAACGTAACGGATGTTGTTCACATCAAACAGCAGCAGTGTGCCCGCCTCTGAATTTTGTAGGGACTGGCGGGTCCGCGCAAGGCGGTAGCGACGCAGGCGGTCGTGGTCGATACGGCGTTCGAAATCCACGGACATGTGGCCGTGCGCTGGCAGTTTGTCGCGCCATTCCCAGTTGGGTTGAAGATCCATTGGGGTAAGCAGGTTCGGCATAAGGGCATTGCCCGGACGTTCTGACATGGAAGTCTCCTTCGAGGCGCAGGGCCCCTTTTGAATTTAAATTTGAAAAGGGCTGGTCGTTACTGGATGCACCAGCCGCCATCGACGTGGATCATCTGGCCGGTCATGTAATCGCTGTCGTCGGACGCGAGGAATGATGCTGTGCCGACGATGTCTTTGGGATAGGACACCCGCTTGATCTGCAGTGCATCGCGCACGATGTCGTCGTAGGCTTGACCTTCTTTTTCCTTGAAGCCGATATCGACAAGGTCCTTGTCCAGCTGTTCCCAAAGCGGTGTGACAACAACGCCGGGCGCGTAGCCGTTCACAGTGATGCCATGTTCGGACAGCCCGATCGCGCCACAATGGGTCAGGGCAAGGCAGCCGTATTTCGAAGTGCAATAAACGGTGACGTCGACCAGCGGCTTGCGCGACGCGATGGATCCGACATTGATCAGCTTGTAAGGATGGGCTTCCATCGGGCCTTGAGCGATCATCTGGCGGGCAGTTTCCTGCATGCCCAGCCACATCGCCTTTGTATTGACGTTCATGATCATGTCCCAGTTGTCTTCATCGATATCCATGAAGAAGCGGGGCTTGTTCAGGCCAGCATTGAAGACACCAACATTGATCGACCCAAAGGCGGCGACGGTTGCCGCCACGGCAGAGGCATTGTCTTCACGCTTGGTGACATCCATTTTGACCGCGATGGCCTTGCCGTTGCCGGCTGCATTAATCTCGTCCGCGACGGCCTGCGCCATATCAAGGTCCAGATCGCCGATACAGACGTTTGCACCTTGCTCTGCAAAGGATCGGGCGTTGGCCTCACCCATGCCGCGGGCGGCACCGGTGATAAGAATGTTTTTACCTTTGAGGCGGTTGGGGTCCATGGGTGTCTCCTCCTGACGTCATGACTATGGTGGGGATAGGGTTGCGTCGGCTCTCTCCTGCGCGCGGCGCAATGCGTTTTGCGGGCTGATGATCCCGCGCAGCATGTCGTGAAATTCTTCTCCGCAGATCTGGATGATCTCGTTGATTTCGGGGATCGGGGGGCGCGGCCAGAACTGCAATTCGTCGCGCCAAGACATGGCATCCACGGCTTCGAATATGGGTGAAAGGCGCCGTACATCGGGGTCTGCGCCCACGGAATAACGCGGGTTTGTCCGGCTGCCGTTCTGCACATACAGCTTTTGTGCTGGGGCGGATGTGAAGACCAGCAAGGCCTCTACCGCTGCGGGGATACGCTCTTTCGGCAAGTTGGCGGGAATGCCCATCACATAGCCACCGACGGGTGCAATCGCGGCCCCATTCGGGCCAGCGGGATGAGGTAGATATCCGGTCTGATCCTTGGCGGGCGACGCGTCATCAAGCTCGAAATAGGGCGCAAGAAGCGTGTAGCCGTAAGCCATCGCAATGCGCCCGGCGGCGTAAGGACGAATGCGTTCATACCACGACATCGACAGGATATCGGGGGGCGAATAGGCCAGCAGTTCTTTTAGAAACTCAGCCGCTTGCAAACCCGCTGGCGTATCAATCGTGAACCTGTATGCGCGGTCCGCTAGACGCTGCGTATCATATCCACCTGCATTCGGTGTCAGGTCAAGAATGGGTTGTCCAAAGTCGGCCAAGGTCATCAGAACGGTGTGGCCCAAAGCGGTCCCGCGTGCAGCGTTCCATGCAATGTCATGCAGGCCGCGTTGTGGATCGTGCAGCGCCTTTGCCGCTTCTAGCAGGCCCTGGGTTGTGGTGGGCGGGACAAGACCCGCCTGTGCAAACAAGTCCTTGCGGTAGAACAAAAGCTCTGGCGTTGTTTGGGCCGGGATGCCGTATGCACGACCGCCCCAATGGGCTGCTTGCCAACCGGCTGTATGGAAATCCGATGGATCAATGCGGGCAATATCCATTATTTCATCAAGCGGCATCAGGACATTCTGTTCCGCAAACCCACCGACCCAAGGAAGGTCAACGGCGATGATGTCGTAACTGCTCGACTTGCGACTTGCGTTGCGCATGGTTTCTTCGTGTAGGCGGTCAATCGAAAACGCGCGTTGGTGAATTTGCGTGCCGATTGTCTGTTCGAATTGCCGCTTAAGGTTTTCCATCACCATGAAGGTCGGATCACCATGCACCAGAACCCGCAAGCCACCCGCAAGTTTAAGCGACTGGGCCAGAACCTTCATCGGGGGGATCGATTTGGCGTTCAGGTACGACCCGCCAAAGTAGTAGTCGGCTGACTCTGACGATGCTGCATCACCAAACTGCGCAGTCGCAAGGCGTCGCACGCGGTTTGTCAGCTGGGTCCATTGATCCAGCAAAACAACACTGGGATGCAGGGAAAAGCTTTTCCCTGTCGCCGTGCGGGGGCGTTGGTCAATCAGGCCCGCCTCTTGCATGTCCTTGATGCGGCGATTGGCGGTTGCATATGGCGCGCGGCTGGCACCGATCAGCGATGTCATCGTGATCAGCCGGCCTTCTAAATGGCCGCGGATCAGATGCAGTGAAATGCGCAGGTTCGGGGTGGATGCAAACAGGGCGGATGCGTTTTCCAGCTCGTCGCCTAGGTCCTCAATGAAGGACAGCGTGCGAAGCATGTCGGCCTTCGCCCGAGGCGGCATGAGTTGATTGAAATGCTCCCCCCTCATGACGTTCATACTCCTGATCGCTGCCTTCCCTTTGGCGTGGCGTTTGCCGCGCGGTTTATTCAAAACGGATGATTTTACAGTCTTCATGCGTTGCACCTTATATTGCGGTGGGGGTGGCCTTAGAGAGTATCGCAAATATATCGAAAACGGATATAATTTCATCCAGAATGAATAATATTGGAGGGGCCAACCCTAAACGGCACCGGCATGGTAACGGTGATCATACCGGTTCGCCGGGTGGTGATTCCCCCTTGGGAGAGAGTGGGGGAGAGGCTTAAACGTCTAATAAGTTCTTGGAGGAGATCACTATGACACTACGCACAGTCCTGACCGCCACGGCTGCAACAGCAGCACTGACCGTTGCAGGTGCAGCACATGCAGAGGCCCACGGCCCGATGCGCATCGGCATTACGCAGAACAACGTCGGCGTCGACAGCTATCAGACGACCTATGAAAAGGCGTTCATCGCGGCCGCCGAAGCCAATGACAAAGTCGAAGTCGTGGTTCTGGACGCGGGCGGCGACGTCGCTCGTCAGATCGCCCAGATGGAAGACCTGATCCAGCAGGAAGTCGACGCAATCATCATCTGGCCAACAAACGGCGAAGCGGTCATCCCCGCTGTGCGCAAGGCACATTCTGCCGGTATTCCGGTCGTCGTGACCAACTCTAATATTGCGGAAGCCGGCTTTGACTTTGTCGCGACATTCTCTGGCCCGGACAACGTCACGCAGGGATCGCGCTCTGCCGAGATTATGTGCGATCGCTTCAAGGCGCTGGGTATTGAGAACGAAGCCCAAGTCGTGCAGATTTCCGGCCAGCCCGGCTATACCACAGCGATCGAACGTCAGCAGGGTTTTGACGATCGTCTGCCAGAAGTTTGCCCGAACGTGACGCTGGTCGAAACGCAGCCTGGCGATTGGAACCGTGAAAAGTCCCAGCAGGTGATGGAAGCTTTCCTTGTAAAGTATGACAATATTGACGGCGTCTATGCGGGCGACGACAATATGGGCGTTGGCGCGCTGAACGCAGCGCTGGCAGCAGACCGTGCCGAAGGGATCACCTTTGTCGGCGCGACCAACTTTTCGGTCGGCTACGAGGCGATGGAACGCGGCGAGTACTGGGGGTCGATCTACCAGTCTCCGGTTGATGACGCCGAAGCAGCGCTGCAGTCTGCCATCGAACTTGTCAGCGGTACGGAACTGCCGTTCCTGAACTACTTTGACACGCCCAAGATTACGCAGGACAACATGTCAGAGTTCACAAAGCCGGTGTTCTAAAGAACCCAAGTTTTGCGGGGCGCTGTAGCGCCCCGTTTCCATTCCACACTCACCATCGTTTTACGGGGGGATGCGTCATGGGACGTGTAACTGGACGGTCATGTCTTGTGACCGGCGCAGCGCAGGGCATTGGCCGCGCCATCGCAGAGGCGCTGCTGGATGAAGGTGCCGACGTTTGTTTTGCGGACATCAACGGCGAAAAGGTCGCCCAAGTGGCCGGGGCGAATGTCGACAGGGCCAAACAGCATGGCGGAAAGGTGACCCACGCACGGGTCGACGTGACGGACCGCGCGTCCGTGAAAGCGATGATCGCCCACACGGTGCAGGTCTTCGGCAAGCTTGATGTGAAATTCAACAATGCTGGCGTAAACCGCCCGATGAATTTTCTGGATATCACCGAAGAGAACTGGAATTTCATTATGGGGGTCAACGGCTTGGGTTGTATGATCGGGATGCAGGAAGCAGCCCTTCAAATGATCGCCCAAGGCACGGGCGGCAAGATCATTAATACTGCCTCCATCGCGAGCCGGCAGGGGTTTGACAACGTGGCACCCTATTGTGCCAGCAAATTCGCCGTCGTGGCGCTGACCCAATCGGGCGCGCGCGATCTGGCGAAACATAACATAACTGTCACGGGCTTTGCACCCGGGGTGGTGGCCACGGAAATGTGGGACCAGGTCGACCAGGATCTGATGGAGATTGGCGCTGCCGAAAGGCCAGGTCAGGCCATGGAGGAGTTTTCGTCTGAAATCCTGCGCGGGCGTGTTGCAAAAACTGAGGATATTACTGGGACGACGACGTATCTGGCGTCGAAAGACAGTGACTACATGACCGGACAAATCGTGATGATCGACGGTGGGATGACCCTAGTCTGATCAAGGGGTCAACAATGGCCGGGGCCTGGCCCGTAGGAGGGGAATATGGCGAGCATGTCGAAAGCAGACATCGGACGCATCTTGGCACGGCAGGGCATTTTAATCGCGTTTGCAGTGTTCATCATCGGTTTTACACTGGTCAACGAACGGTTTTTAAGCCCTGACAATGTGATGGGCGTGGTGCGGTCTTCGGCCATTCTGGGGGTCATGGCGCTAGGCGTGACCTTTGTCGTCATCAGCGGCAACCTTGATTTGTCTGTCGGGTCGATGATGTCGTTTTCGACCATCGTAGTTTTAGATTTGCATGACAAAATTGGTCCCGCGCTGGCCATTCCCGCCATGTTCGCAATGACGCTGTGCCTTGGGGCATTCATCGGATTTCTGGTGGGCTACCTCAAGCTGAATTCCCTGATTGTGACGCTTGGTATGTTGTCGGCGATCCACGGCCTGACGCTGACCTATTCGGGCGGCCAGAACATGGACATCGTCGACAAAGAAGGCACTTGGTTCAGCGTATTCGGCCAAGGGTCTGCACTTGGAATTCCGGTGCCGATCCTGATTTTCGTCGCTTTGGCAGCGCTTTTGGGGATCATTCTGGCCAAGACCCCGTTTGGGCGAAAAGTCTATGCTGTGGGCGGCAACGGTACCGCCGCAACCTTTTCAGGCATCAAACGCGGGCGCATCGTGTTCCTGTGTTACGTGATGTCGGCCTTTTGCGTGGCCGTCGCGGGGCTGATGCAAGCCAGCCGGTCGATGGGGTCGCAAAACACCGTCGGGCAAGGGCTGGAGCTTGACGTGTTGGCCGCCGTGATCCTGGGGGGCGCGTCGCTACTGGGCGGGTCTGGCACGATTTTCAAAACCGTCATCGGCGTGCTGATCCTTGGGTTTATCCAGAATGGTCTGCTGCTGGTCGGCCTTCAATTCTATGTCCAGTTCGTTGTGACATGGGTCATCATCATCCTTGCGGTCTGGCTGGATATTGCGGCCAAACGCGGCAAGCTTTGGTCAAACATCGCGTAGGAGGGCGGAAAAATGGAAGCTGGAAAACTGTCCAAATTTCTCAAGAACGGCGCGATATGGGGCTTTATCCTGTTCGAACTGATCTTCTTTAGCGTCGCGGGCGAATTCATGTCGCTGTCTGACAAGGCGTTTATGGATGTCGACAACATGCTGCTGCTGCTGAAGCAATCGGCGCCGATCGGCATCATCGCCGTCGGCATGACGATCATCATGATCAACGGTAATATCGACCTAAGCGTCGGTGCCATTTTTGCGCTTTCGGCGGTGATCTTGCTGGATAGCATGACGTGGCCCGTCTTTGCGGACCTTGGCGACTGGGTGATCCCCGTGTCATGGACGCTGGCGCTGCTGACGGGTGTTGTGTTGGGGGCCATCAACGGGCTGATCGTCTGGAAAACCGGCGTGGATGCCTTCATCGTGACGCTTGGTTCTATGCTGGGCTTTCGCGGTCTGGTGTTCATGTACAACGGTGAAAACCCCACATCGAGCCTCAACTGGACGCTGGTAGATTTTGCCGAGGCACAGTTTCTTGGATTTCACACCGCGACATGGTTTCTGGCCGTCGTCACGGTTGTCATCTGGTACGTGATGACCCGCACGGTCCATGGCCGCAACGCCTATGCCATCGGCGACAATCGAGAGGCGGCGGTAAACGCAGGCATCAAGGTTGGCCCGCACATGCTGATCAACTTTATGATCATCGGCTTTTTGGCGGCCTTATCGGCGGTCGTGTTCTATTCAGAATCCGGATCGGTCAATCCAAACGACGGGCAACTGTACGAGCTGTGGGTGATCACCGCCGTGGTGCTGGGCGGCACCAAACTGACCGGCGGGGCAGGGTCAATAATATCCACGCTTGGTGGCGTTCTGGCCATCCAGCTGCTGCGCAAAGGGCTGGGTCACATCGGTGCAGACACATCAACCGTGAACCTTGTGATCGGCCTAATCCTGATCGCGGTGCTGTTTCTGGATCGTCAGCTGAATACCCGGGGTAAAGAGGAGTTGAAGATATGACCGAGCAAAGACCCGCTTTGCGCCTAGAAGGTATCGTCAAAACCTTTCCCGGTGTGCGCGCGCTTGATGACGTTTCACTCGCGGTCATGCCGGGTGAAGTTCATGCCTTGATGGGCGAAAACGGCGCTGGAAAATCGACGTTGATGAAGGTCTTGGGCGGTATTCACCAACCCGACGAAGGCCGGATCATCGTTGAAGAAGTACCAACGGTTATGACCTCTCCCTTGCAGGCGAAATCCAAGGGGATCGTTTTTATCCACCAAGAACTGAGCCTTGCTGAGGAGTTAACTGTCGCAGAGAATATTTATCTGGGGGAATTGCCGCGCCGGTCTTTCGGGCGGGTGGACTGGGCGACGCTTTATGCACAGACCGATGCGATCCTTGCAAAGCTCAAGGTTAGCTTCAACGCGAAAACCATCGTTGGGGATTTGTCCATCGCCAACCAGCAAATGGTGGAAATTGCCCGTGCGCTGACCGTCGATGCCAAGGCTGTCATTTTTGATGAACCCACAGCATCGCTGACCGACGCGGAAAAGGTTGTGCTGTTTGATGTGATCTCAGACCTGCAAAGTCAGGGTGTGGGGATCATCTATATCTCGCACCGGATGGAAGAGATTTTCAAGATCACCGACCGGATCAGCGTGCTGCGCGACGGGTCCTATCGCGGCACACTGGTTACCTGCGACACCAACGAAGAAGAGGTCACGCAACTGATGATCGGGCGCGCGCTTGATCTGTCGCGCAATGAATCCCACCACGCCTTGGGTGATGTCGCGCTAGAGGTACGTGGCCTGTCGTGCGGTAAACTGTACAAGGACGTAAGTTTCTCGGTCCGCCGCGGCGAGGTTTTGGGCTTTTACGGTCTAGTCGGCGCAGGGCGCACCGAGATCGTGGAAACGCTGTTTGGGTTGCGCGACCCCGACGCTGGCGCGATCCTGTTAGACGGCCAAGAAGTGCGCGTGTCTTCCCCCGCCGATGCGATTAGCAAAGGCATTTCACTGGTGCCCGAGGACCGCAAAGGTCAGGGCCTTGTGCTGGGGATGAACTGCCGGGACAACATGACCTTACCGCAGATCGGTGATTTGTCCTCCGGTCCCTTCGTGTCACCTAACGCCGAAACCGCGATCTTCGATAAATACAAAGAAAAGCTCGATATTCGCACGCCCGGCTGGAAACAGATGGTCGGCAATCTATCGGGCGGCAATCAGCAAAAGATCGTCATCGGCAAATGGTTGTCGATGCATCCCAAAGTGCTGATCGTGGATGAGCCGACACGGGGCATTGATGTGGGGTCGAAATCCGAAATTCACAATCTGATCCGCGAATTGGCTGCACAAGGCTATGCCGTGATCGTGGTCAGCTCTGAGATGCCCGAAGTGTTGCATGTCAGCGACCGGATCGTCGCGATGTTCGCGGGCCGGGTGATGCGGATGTTTACCTCTGATGAAGTGACCGAAGAAAGCCTGATACAGGCAATTTCCGGCATCACCAGCACAGATAAGGTCGCGTAGACGCGCAATAAATTTGCCGGATCGGACCATGTGGATTTCGAATGGCGCTGCCATAAGTCCACGTTTCATCCGGGAACACACAGACGGAATAGAATAGAGGACAGGACATGAAACTTCTCCGTTATGGCGCGCCTGGTGCCGAAAAACCCGGACTTTTGGATGCCGCTGGCCGTGTACGTGATCTGTCGGGTGTCGTTGCCGATATTGCAGGCGATACTTTGCGACCCGCTGGCCTGAAAGCCCTGCGTGCGCTGGATCCGGAAACGTTGCCGCTGGTTGAAGGCACGCCGCAAGATGATTTGCGCCTTGGCGCGTGTGTTGGCAATATCGGAAAATTCATCTGCATCGGCCTGAATTACGCCGACCACGCCGCAGAGGCCGGTATGCCAATTCCGCAAGAGCCTATTATTTTCAACAAATGGACGTCTGCGGTAGTTGGCCCGAATGATGACATTCAAATCCCGCGCGGATCGGCCAAAACAGATTGGGAGGTTGAACTGGGTGTCGTCATCGGCGAACCAGGCTCCTATATCGACGAGGCAAACGCGATGGACCATGTCGCTGGTTTTTGCGTCATCAACGATGTGTCAGAGCGTGATTTCCAGCTGAATCGCGCAGGTACATGGGACAAAGGCAAGGGCTGTGACACGTTTGGGCCGACAGGTCCGTGGCTAGTCACGCCTGATGAAATTGCAGACATGGACAACATGGACATGTGGCTGGATGTGGATGGCAAGCGGATGCAGACCGGATCGACGGCGACACTGATTTTCAAAATTCCGCACCTGATTTCTTATTGCAGCCAATTCATGAGCCTGCAGGCGGGTGATGTAATCTCCACCGGCACGCCGCCGGGTGTTGGCATGGGGCAAAAGCCGCAGCAATTCCTACATGGCGGCGAAGTCGTGACCTTGGGCATTGCGGGTTTGGGTGCGCAGAAATCAAAAGTATTGCCGGCCTGACAACAGATTAAAGGCCCTTGATTGGCTGATAGCACACCGCGCATGTTTTGCTTGGCCGATGGCCCCATTTTTCGACCGATAAGACGTCGACGTGCAGTTATACTGAGGGCTTTGGTTACGTGAGACCATAAGGGGCGGCCTTGGTGAAAAACTGTTTGCAATAGCCTAAAAGACATAAGGTCACATCGCCATAAACAGCGATATGGCACCGACAAGAATTAGGCTGAGCGCCCAGACCAGGTCTAAATTGAACCAACTTCGGGACAGAAACTTCAGCCCGAACCAGCGGTAGACACCAAAGGCCATCAGGCCGCCGGAGAGTGTCATCGCCAAGGTATGAACCAGTGCGACACCCACTGCGATCGCGGCGGTGCTGGTCATCAGGGCTTGGGCGGCGGCGTGTCCTGCATCGGTGTCGACTGTCCGGCAGATGCCTAGGTAGATCGGCACCAACATCAGGCCTGCACCATGGGCCATGGCCGCAAGAAACGACCACAGCGCCAGTCGGGACGGCGGCACGCGGGCCAGAAAACGCGGATGGCGGCGGTTGAAGAACAGCCAGACGCCAAGCCCGATCACCAGACAGGCAGCCGCAATTTGGATTTCGCGCTGCCATTGCGCCACGAATAGCAAGGCTGTGAACGGAAACAGGATCGCCCCCATCGCCAGCAGATGCCCAGCTGCCAGGGCACCGACCGCCTTAAAAAGGCTGCGCTGCGACCTGTCCATCAGGGCGGCCGATACGGCCAGTGGCCACCCCATGCCCGGATTGATGCCGTGATAGATGCCAGAGGCCACAACGGCCCACCAAAGGGCCGCTGCCGTCGTCATATCCATAACGCCTTACACCGACGGATAGCAGAAACTATCGGTCGAGCAGTCGCCACCCTCGAGCCGGATTTGGTGGCTGCGATAGCCTTGCGGGAATTCAACGAAGAAATCCTCGGCCAAGGTCAGACCGCCATCTTCGCCGACATGGGCCATCACCATCTGCCCGCCCTCATCATCGGGATAGAACTGATCGTCCCACGTGGAATAGAGCGAGTTGGTCCAGTAGACACGCTTTCCGTCCCTGCTGATCTCGACCATTTGGGGCGCGTAGGCAAAAGTCTTGCCGTTGGGATGCTTCGTTCCACGTGCGATCCCGCCCAATTCAACCTTGCCGGTCAGTTTGGGGTTCATCGGGTCGGTGACATCATATTGATGCATCTCGCCCAAGCCCCAGCAGGCCACGTAGAGATATTTGTCATCAAGACTGAGGTCGATGTCGGTGACCAGCGGCGGCACCGCCTCGAACCCTTTTAGGAGCGGCGGCAGATTTTCCGCCTTTTCCGGGCGCGGATCGATAGTGATGGTTTTCTTGGCCTCGAACGTGCCGTCGTCCTTTTGCCACCACGTAAAGATCGCGCCTTGTAGGTTCGTGGTGTCGATCACCACGCCGCAAAAGCCGTAATCTTTTGACGGGTCGTGCGCGGGGCGGATTTCCAACGCCATTTGGTAATTTTCGCCCAGATCAATGGTCTGGACGTTCTTGCGCTGCCGCAGGTTCCAGAAATGGATCGAATGGCCGTATTTGTTGGCCAGAAGGTCCTCGGCGACGATGCCGTTCTCGAACTGCGGCGGCAGACCCCATTCGGAACTGATCATGTAGTCGCGCGGCAGATTCCACCAAAAATCATAGTGCTTGTCTTGGCTGCCGCGGTCCATTTCGTAGCGCCCCAGAATCTCGAAGGTTTCGCAATCCATGATAAAGATACCTGGCGGGCCGTCGGTGCCATCGACGCCACCGCCGCCCAGCGTCGAGACGTAGATGCCTTCGGGGCCGCAATGGATCGTGTGGGGGCGCGAATACCCGGTCTTTGCAAAGACCTCCTCTGGTTCGATAATTTTGTGGATCTTCGCCTTCAACGGCTCTTTCACGTCGATGATGTAGATCCGCGACGACCGGATGCCGGGGATGATCAGGTAGCGGCGTTCCAGAAAGGCATGGCCGGACAGGGGTGACAGGGACGACGAACAGGCGTTCCAGCCGAAATGGTGAAACTCGTCGCCGGTATTGGGCATGATCACCTGATGGACGATCTGGCCGTAGGTGTCGGATTTCGGGTCCACATCGACAACCGCCAGCCCGTCGGGGCGCGATCCGTCCGGGCTAAGCATCAGTGTGAAAGCCAGGGTTTCGGGCGGGGCTTCCATCGCAAGTTTCGGCGTCGCGTGAAATGTTGGATCTGGTCTCAGGTTCATTGGTCGTTCCTCCCTTGAAAAAACGTCTATCTTCCTGCGCGATCTCCTCGATCTCACCCTATCCCGGATTCAACCTGCGGGGTGTAATTTCTTAGACGCCGTGTCGGATGTATCGGGCGAGAGACTTGGCGCGACCTTTGCGGCCAGCGCCCGCGCTTGTTCGCGCAAAACGAATTTCTGGATCTTACCCGTTGTGGTGCGCGGGATCGGCATGAAAACGATACGCCCGGGCACCTTGTATCCCGCCAGTTGCATCCGGCACCAATCCCGAAGTTGATCCGCGTTCGGTTCGGCATCGGCACAAAGCTCGACGAATGCGCAGGGTGTTTCGCCCCATCGGTCGTGCGGCATGGCGACGACGGCCACAACGGCCACGTCAGGGTGACGATAAAGCACCTCTTCGACCTCGATCGAGGAGATGTTTTCGCCGCCAGAGATGATGATGTCCTTGGACCGGTCCTTGAGCTGGATATAGCCGTCGGGGTGCATCACGCCGAGGTCGCCTGAATGGAACCAGCCACCGGCAAACGCTTCCTGCGTGGCTTGCGGATTGCGGAAATAGCCCTTCATCACGACGTTACCGCGAAACATGACCTCTCCCATGGTCTGGCCGTCGCGCGGCACCGGGATCATCGTTTCGGGATCCATCACGTCCAGTTGTTCCAGCGGCAGATAGCGGACACCTTGCCGGGATCTCAGCCGCGCCTGCTGAGCAGGCGGCAGGTTGGACCAGCTGTCGTGCCAGTCATTCACGACCGCGGGACCATAGGTTTCGGTCAATCCATACAGATGAACGACATCGAAGCCCGCCGTCTTCATATCGGCCAGCAGTTTTTCTGGGGGTGGTGCAGCGGCGGTGAAGAACTGCACATTGCGGTCGATGTCGCGTTTGACCGCCGCAGGGGCTGCGATCATAAGTGACATGACAATCGGCGCTCCGCACAGGTGGGTCACGCCCTCATTGGCCAGCGCCGACCAGATTGGTTCAGCCCTGACCTGCCGCAAGCAGACATGGGTCCCGATGATGGCGGACAGCGTCCAGGGAAAGCACCAGCCGTTGCAGTGGAACATCGGCAGGGTCCATAAATAGACCGCATGTTTCGGCATCGAAGCCGTCAGCGCGTTCCCCTGCGCCAACAGGTAGGCCCCGCGATGATGCGACACGACCCCCTTTGGATCGCCCGTTGTGCCAGAGGTGTAGTTGATTGCAATCGCGTCCCACTCATCATCCGGCATCAGCCACGGGAAATCTGGGGCGCCCCCGGACAAAAAGATTTCGTAGTCCATCGCGTCGACAGCGACCGTCTGGTCCGTAAACTCCGGGTCGTCATATTGGATCAGCACGGGTTTGACCGTGGCCAGTGCAAGTGCGTCCTGCATGAGGGACATAAACTCCCGATCTACGATAACGAGCTTTGACCCGGCATGATCAAGCTGGAACGCGATGATCGCCGCATCCAGCCTTGTGTTGATTGAATGCAGGACCGCGCCGCACATCGGCACACCGTAGTGGCATTCCAACATCGCGGGCGTATTCGCTAGAAAAGCGGACACCGTATCGCTGCGCCCGATCCCGGCCTGCGTCAGCGCTGATGCTAACTGTCGCGACCGGCGATAGAAATCGGCGTAGCTGCGCCGCAGCACACCATGCACAATGGCCGTATGATCTGGAAAGACGCTGGCCGCGCGTTCCAGAAATGTCAGCGGTGTCAGGGGCTGATAGTTCGCCGGATTGCGATCTAATCCGGTGTCGTAGGGGTTCGCGTTCTTCATCTTAGGCATCCAGCCAAACGGGGGGCCGTTTCGCGATGAAGGCTCCGATGCCTTCTTCTGCGTCACGGGCCAGCATGTTGTCGACCATGACCTGCGTGGCGTAGTCATAGGCCTCTGACAGGGTCATGTCGCGCTGTGCGTAGAATGCGCCCTTGCCGGTCGCCAGCGTCATGCTGGATTTCGACGCGATCTTGCGTGCCAGTTCCATCACGGCGTCCCGCAGATCCTCGACTGCGGCGGTCCTGTTGATCAGTCCCATTTCTGCCGCGCGGTCCGCCGGGATCATGTCGCCTGTCAGCAGCATCTCCATCGCGTGTTTGCTGCCCACATTGCGGGACAGGGCGACCATGGGGGTCGAGCAGAACAGCCCGATGTGAACACCGGGGGTGCTGAATGTTGCCGTCTGGGCCGCGATGGCAAGGTCGCAGCTTGCGACAAGCTGGCAGCCCGCGGCTGTGGCCACGCCGGTGACTTCCGCAATGACTGGTTTTGGGCAGTTGACGATGCCCTGCATCACGCCGGAGCACTGCGTCAGGACCTGCGCAAAATAGGCGCGCCCCCCGTCCGCACCCGCGCGACCTGCTGTCATTTCCTTGAGGTCGTGGCCCGCACAGAAAGCAGGACCCTTCGCGGCAAGGATGATGACCCGGACCGCTGGGTCGGCCCCGGCCCGTGCAAAAGCACCCGCCAATTCTGCCAGCATCGCCTCTGATAGCGCGTTGCGCCGTCCGGGATCGTTCAGGGTCAAACGCAGGATGCCGTCCACGTCCAAGTCGTGCGTCAGGATATCACCAGTCAACATGGCATCAGGTCCGTTTGCGCGGGGTGCAGGATATTAATTTCGACGCTGTCGGCCAACGTGTTGGCGATGAAGCAGTAGCGGTGCGCGCGGTGCTGCATCTTTTCCAGCTCGGCATCCGACGGCGAAAATCCGGTGTCGAACCGCACGAGCGGGTGCAGATCAATCCGCGTCACCGACATCTGACCCTGCGCATTTTTGCCAAGGTGTGCGACCGCATGATCGCTATAGCTCGCCACCGGCCATGCCGCCTTCGCCGCAAGGGCGAGAAAGGTCATCATGTGGCAACTGGACAGGGCCGAGGCAAGCGCCTGTTCCGGGTTGGTATTGGCCGGATCGCCGCCCCAATCAGGGGCAGCGTCCACTTGGATGTCGCAATCGCTGTTGAATTGCACCGTATGTGCATTGGAATACTTGCCGGTCAGCAGCGCGGGTTCCGCACGTTGCCAGTGTAACTGGATCGAAAGGTCGGACATGTGTCAGGTCTCTTGATTGGCCGGGACGCTTAAGCGGCGGCAAGTTTCTTCTTGGGGTCGTAGAACGGACGCTCGACCACGGTCGCGCGGACCAGCCCGGACGGGGTCATGATGTCCACTTCGGTCCCGATATTCGCGTGCCCAACCGCCACCATCGCCAGCGCGATGTTACGTTCGAGCCGCGGAGAGTAGACCGCCGACGTGACCTTGCCGATGTCCGTGCCATCTTTGCTGATCGGCCAGAAAGTGGTGTTCGGACCTTTCATCGGTGCGCCGTCGACGATCACGCCGACTTGGATACGGCTTACGCCCTGATCGCGGATGCGGCGCAGCGCGGCCTTGCCGATGAACTCCGCCTCCATGTCGAGGTCCACAAGTCGGTCGAGCCCAAGTTCGTAAGGGTTCGTCTTGATGTCCGCGTCGGCATGGTAGGACAGCATCCCGCCCTCGATCCGGCGGATCGAGGAGGTGTGCCCCGGCTTCAGACCGAACGCCATGCCCGCCGCCATGATCCGTTCCCACAGCGCATCGCCATGGGTGCTGTCGCGCAGATATATCTCGTAACCCAGTTCGCTGGACCAGCCGGTGCGCGATACGAGGAGGGGGATGCCATCCAACTCAAGTTCGCGGTGCCAGTAGTATTTCAGATCGAGGATGCTGTCGCCGAACAGGGCCTGCATGATCTCGCCAGACCTTGGCCCTTGCAACTGCAACGGCGACACGTCCGGCTCGCCAATCGTGACGTCCAAACCGGCATGCACGGCCACGCCTTGCGCCAACAGCAGGATGTCGCTGTCGGCCAGGGAAATCCAGAAATGGTTTTCGGCAAGACGCAGCAGGATCGGATCGTTGAGAATGCCCCCTTCCGCGTTCGTAATCAGGACATATTTGCACTGGCCGACGGCCATCTTTGATAGATCGCGCGGCGTCAGCATCTGGACGAAACGCGCCGCATCGGGGCCCGTGATCTCTACCTGACGCTCTACCGCCACGTCGCACAGGATCGCATCGTTGACGAGGGTCCAGAAATTTTGTTCCGGATCACCGAAATCGCGGGGGATATACATGTGGTTGTAGACGGAAAATCCCTTTGCACCCCAACGCACAGTTGCATCGAAATAGGGTGATTTGCGGATCTGTGTGCCAAAGCCGAAGTCGTCTGCGTGCATCTTGTTCCCCCTCATGCGTCACCGGTCGGATAGGCCGGGATCGATTGAACCTGAGCGACTTTAGGTCCGAGCGATGCGCATGTTCGGTCTGAAAAAGTGGCATTTTCAGACCGGACGGGCTCATTTAGGGGCAGAGTTGAGACCAATCAGTCTGACCAGGTCAGCTGACGTTTTTCGCCGCCAGTTTGGCAAGGTTGGGGCGATTTGCCTTAACGATGCGAGTCGCGATGTAGGTCATGTATCGATCCACACCCAGCTCTGCTTCCAGCATCGCCTGCATCAGGGCTTGAAACGACATGAGATTGGAAGTGACAGCCTTCAGCACGTAATCCATCCCGCCGCCTGTGGCGATGCATTCCGTGATCTCTTCCCGGTCCATGACAAAGGCTTCAAATCGGTCGAAGTCGGCCTTGCGATGATGGGTCAGGGATACGGTGACCATCACCTGTGTCACATCACAGATCCGGTCTATTGCGATGTCACCGTGATAGCCTCGGATCAGACCAGCCGCCTTAAGGCGATCCAGTCGGGCCCAGCACGGCGTTGCGGAAATGTTGGCAATCTCAGCAAGCTTGGCCTTACTAAGCTGCCCATGCTGCTGCACCGCGCAGAGGATGCGAATGTCGGTCGCGTCGAGGCCAATCCTTTTCATCCGTCGGCTACCCACATTGCATCAAGGTCATGGCGGCAACACACCGCACGTTTTGACAAAGCTAACGCGCGAATCCCAGCGCGACAGATGAATTTGCGACGGGTTCTCCTTTGCCAGCGGCAAAGGATGGATTTATTCGGATCCACCAAGGATCAGAATGCGCAGCGAAGGGCTTTGGGGTGCTTGGCATGAATTTCAATTTTGGTATCTAAGCATGCATCGGTTGCTTGAACTCGCATGGTAGCTTTGCCGTCAGAACGACGTTTTAGCTTAGCAAATGCTGCGCGATGCATAGATGTCTGCAATGACGAGCCGCGCTACAGCATCTCTAGGAGGCGGTGAATGGTCGGTTTAGGCCGTCCATGCCCAACGGGCCAGACGCCTAGATTTCGATAGCTTCGGATATTGCCAGTGCATCTTCAGGTTCGACATCCAGGTATCTGACAATGCTGTCCAATTTTGTGTGCCTAGCAGAAGCTGAACAGCACGCACGATCCTTGCATACTGGCGCGTTGATGTGTGGAGCCACTCGTGGAAGCGGCCGGGCCAAAGATATTCGGACCCAGCCGTCAGTGAAGATGTCATCCACTTCATGACGGAAGTGCGGGTGCCTTCGGAAATCTCAAACCGGACCGGTTTTTGCGTTTTGCTTTTAAGGACGGGCGCTCGTTCCTTGATCTGGCCGGACGCCATGACATCGACGACCTTCATGCGGACAAGATCACAGCGGCGCAGTTTGCGGTCGATCGCCATGTTGAACAGAGCGAGGTCGCGATGGTTTTGGGCCAACTCTAGCCGCAGGCGGATCGCCCAGACGTGTTTGGGTTTCAACACTCGCTTCTGACCGACGATGCGGCCTTTGTTCCAAGCGGGCCGAAACGCACAAATGGCTGGTAAGTTTGGTGTTTGCATGAGGGATCGACCGATCCACCATACCCTTCCACAGCGACAACCCGACGTTGACGCAGCATCATATCACGAGATGCTGCGGCGCATCCGATGTCCGCTCTGAGCCCATTTTGACCGATACTGAGGCTTGCATGAATGGGAGCTCAGGTGAACGGTCGACTCATTTGAGGTTGCCGTTCATGAAATTACACACGCAATACTTTACCTAGTTCCCGAACATCAGACAGAACTCATCGGAACACATGATGCCCTTCCTCATGCTATTTAATTGAGGCGTAGAGCAAAGAAAACTTGAGCCCATGGCTTGCCGAGATATTAACGTCCTAAGCTTTCTTTAAATCAGCGACGTCAAATCTCGACCTTGCAACGACAGCCGGGATCGCATCGGGATGCATTGGCTTTGCAAATAGAAATCCTTGAACCTCATCGCAGCCGATTTCCGCAAGCGCATCGTATTGCTCTTGCGTTTCGATCCCCTCCGCGATCGTGACGTGACCGAGCGCTTTTGCCATTCCCGTGACCGCCCGAAAAATATCGAGGCTACTTTCGCGGCTCGTAATATCGAGAATGAGGGACCGGTCCAACTTCATAGACGTGTAGGGCAAGCGGGACAGTTGCGACAGGTTCGAATACCCGGTCCCAAAATCGTCGATTGCAATCTTGAGACCTGCGCTTCTCAACGCAATCATCTGCTCCTGTGTTGACTCGAAATCACCCATGGCCATTGTTTCGGTAATCTCGATCTCCACCAGATTGGGATCGACACGGTATTTCTTCAGGATGGTTAGTAGCCGTGGCACCAAGTTTGTATCCGCGAATTCTGCAGGGGACACGTTAACCGACACGGATAGGGAGAGACTGTAGCGCGACAATCTGCATGAGAGCAGCGCGACAATCAGGATGATAATCCTTGGCCGCGACGGGTTGAGATTGGCTGATCAGTTTGTCGCGGGCAAGTGATTTGTAGTTGTTGATTGTCGCGGAGC
>Ga0163216_100980_pt1 | contig 24800 bp, 22 predicted proteins | sample SynspAceP_FD_167610 | JGI IMG/M metagenome (GOLD analysis project Ga0163216, IMG submission 167610) | Saline lake microbial communities from Ace Lake in Antarctica - Synechococcus sp. Ace-P (Illumina Assembly) | ecosystem: Environmental > Aquatic > Non-marine Saline and Alkaline > Saline ...
CCGATCCGGCCAGATCAAGGCGCTTGCGCGACCACAGACACCGCTCAGGGCGAAAACGCTTGATCAAAGGGCAAAATCAGGCGATCTTGACGTCAGACGGCAGGCCACTTGGGGAATGTCGGCTAAAGTAAGCCGCATTTGACTGGATAGGGCTATTGCCCCCACAAAATGAGGCAGGGCAGATCCGGACATCCGGCTTGTCAGAGATCTGTCAGCTTGCCCAACGCCCGCTCGGCGGCGAAGGCCACTGTTTCGGACAGTGTCGGATGGGCGTGAATGGTCAGGGCGATATCGTCCAGTGTTGCCCCCATCTCGATGGCAAGCGTCACCTCGGCCAGCAACTCGCCTGCGTTGCGCCCCACGATTGTTCCGCCCAGAATGCGGTGGGTGTCGGGATCATAGACCAGCTTGGTCAGACCGTTACCGCCACCAGAGGCCAGATTGCGTCCGCTGGCCGCCCATGGAAAGCTGCTGGCCTTGACCTTGCGGCCGTCCGCCTTGGCTTGTGCCTGTGTCAGGCCGACCCATGCGAGTTCGGGGCTTGTATAGGCGACCGAGGGGATCAGCACCGTATCGAGTGCTGCCCTGTGGCCTGCAATCACCTCGGCGGCGATATGGCCCTGATGGGTGGCGCGGTGGGCCAGCATCGGATTGCCTGTGACATCACCGATTGCGAAAATATGGGGCTGCGCGGTGCGTCCGGCGTCGTCGGCAGAAATCACCCCTCCGGTTGCAGGGGGCAGGCCGGCGCGTTCCACATCAAGCTTGTCGCCATTGGCCCGCCTGCCGACGGACTGGATCACCGCGCCCGCCTTGATCTTGCCTGTGAAGGTACCGGTGCAGCTTAGCGTGACAGCGGATTTACCGGCCTCGACGGATGTGACCTTGGTGTCGGTATGGATCGTCACACCTTGCGCGGTCAGGGCTGAATGCAGGATCGCGGTCGCCTCGGCGTCGGCGCCTGTGGCGATCTGCGGGGCCAGTTCGATCACCGTCACGTCTGATCCCAAGGCTGCGTAGATCGTCGCCATTTCCAGCCCGATGATCCCGCCACCCACGATGGCAAGCGCTTTTGGCACTTGGCGCAGTTCCAACGCGGCCGTGCTGTCCCAGATGCGGGGGTCGTCAGGCCAGCCGCTCAGCCGGACAGGGGCGGAGCCGACAGCAATGACCGCCTTGTCGAAATGCAGTTCGCGCCCGTCAATGCTGACCGTGTTCGCACCGGTGAATTGCGCCGCACCCTGCCGCGTTGTGACCTTGCGCCTGCGGGCAAGGCCGCCCAGCCCGTCGGTCAATCCGGCTACGATCTGGTCCTTTTTGGCCCTGAGTTTATCAAGGTCGATCCGTGGGGCATCGAAACCCACGCCCCAATCGGCCATATGCGCCGCCTCGCGGATCACCTCGGCTGCGTGCAGAAGCGCTTTTGAGGGGATGCAGCCTTCGTTCAGGCAGACGCCGCCCAGCCGCTCGCGGGCATCGACAAGGGTGACGTCAAGGCCCAGATCGGCGGCACGGAAGGCGCAGGCATATCCGCCCGGTCCTGCGCCAATCACCAGCAGGTCGGTATGGTCGGTCATGACATTCCCCTTCAGATCAGCATGTTGCGCGGATCGGCGATCAGCTTGCAGTAATGGGCCATGAAGCGTGCGGCGTCGGCTCCGTTGATGACGCGGTGATCATAGGACAGGTCGAGCGGCACCATCGGCACGGGGCGCGGGGTGTCGCCGTCCCAGACCGTCTCGGTCTGGGTGCGGGTGATGCCAAGGATCGCCACCTCGGGCGGATTGACGATCGGGCTAAAGGCGGTGCCGCCGATCCCGCCCAGATTGGTGATCGTCATCGACGCGCCGCCCATCTCGTCGGGGCCGATCTTGCGGGCCTGCGCGCGGGCGGCCAGATCCTCGATCACGGCTGCGATCTGCCACAGACCCTTGCGGTCCGCATCGCGGATCACGGGCACCATCAGGCCATGCGGGGTATCGACCGCGATCCCGATATGGACGCAATCCTTGAGGATCAGCCGTTGCCCGTCTGCCGACAGCGAGGCGTTGAAGCGCGGGTGGTGGCGCAGACATCGCGCCAGTGCGGCGACATGGAACGCCAGCGCCGTCAGCTTGACGCCGCGCGCCTGCGCTTCCGTCTTGAGGGCTTGGCGGAACGCTTCCAGTGCTGAGATATCGGCGCGGTCGTGATGGGTGACAGCGGGGATCAGCGCTTGTGCTGCCGCCATGTTGCGTGCGGCGAGCTGGGCAAAACGGCTCATCGGTTCTTCGGACACGGGGCCATACTGCGCATGATCCACATCCCAGAGCGCGGTGTCGGTGGGCTTTGGCCCGCTGGCCTTGGCGTCGATATCCTCGGGGCCCAGCGTGCTGCGCCCCAATTCCTTGGCGCGCGCCGCCAGATCGACATCCTTTTCCCGTGCAAGGCGGCGGGTCGAGGGGCTTGCGATGATGTCGTTCATGTCTTGTCCCCTTACCAGCTTGCCGAAATGTATTGCGTTTCCATGAATTCGAGCATGCCCTCATGCCCGCCTTCACGGCCAAGACCGGATTGCTTGGTGCCACCGAAGGGTGCGGCAGGATCGCTGACCAGCCCGCGATTCAAGCCCACCATGCCGTAGTCCAGACGCTCGCAGACTTGCAGCGCGCGTTTGAAATCGCCCGAGAAGACATAGGCGACCAGCCCGTATTCGGTGGCATTGGCGCGGGCGATGGCATCCTGCTGATCCGTAAAAGTCTGGATCGCGGCGACGGGGCCGAAAATCTCGTCATGCACGCAGTCGGCGTCCTCGGACACGTTGGACAGCACCGTGGGCGGATAGAAATAGCCGGTGCCGTCCGGTGTCTTGCCACCGCATTCGATTTTGGCACCCTTGGCCACGGCATCGGCGACGAAAGCCGCCACCTTGTCGCGTGTATCGGCATTGACCAGCGGGCCTACATCCACGGAAGGATCGGTGCCGTCACCCACCTTGAGAGCCGTCATCCGCGCCGTCAGGCGTTTCGTAAATTCCGCCGCGATGCTTTCATGCACATAGATCCGGTTCGCGGCGGTGCAGGCCTCGCCGAGGTTGCGCATCTTGGCCAGCATCGTGCCCTCGATCGCGATGTCCATGTCGGCGTCTTCGAACACCAGAACGGGGGCGTTCCCGCCCAGTTCCATGGCCGGTTTCAACACCTGATCGGCGGCGGATTTCAGCAGCTTGCGTCCCACGCCGGTCGAGCCTGTAAAGCTGACCACGCGCACACGCGGATCGTGCAGCATGTGATCGACCAGCGCGCCGGTCTTGCGCGACGGCAGCACATTGACCAGTCCGGGCGGCACGCCAGCCTCTTCCAGCAGGGGCATCAGCGCCAGCATCGTCAGCGGCGTTTCCGAGGCGGGCTTGATGATCACGCCGCAGCCTGCCGCCAGTGCAGGCGCGATCTTGCGGGTGCCCATTGCGGCGGGATAGTTCCACGGCGTGATCAGCACGGCCAGACCGGCGGGTTTGTGCTGCACCATGATGCGCGCGCCGCTGGCGGGGGCGTGGGTGATCATTCCGTCCGCGCGCACGGCCTCTTCCGCGACCCAGCGGAAAAACTCGGCGGCATAGGCCGCCTCGCCACGCGCGTCCGCCCCGGCCTTGCCGTTCTCCAGCGTGATCAGATGCGCGAAATAATCCAGCCTTGCGGTCATCAGCTCCCATGCGCGGCGCAACACTTCGGAGCGGTGGCGCGGTGTTTGTGCGGCCCAGTCCTTCATTGCGGCCTCGGCGGCATCCAGTGCCGCATCCGCATCCGCGATATCGGCTGACGCAACCGAGGCGATGACCTGCTCGGTGGCCGGATTGATGACGTCAAAGCGTTCGGGCGTCTTGCGCCATGTGCCGTTGATATAGAGATCGGTGAATTCCATGTCGGTCCCCTGTGGATCAGAGCAGGTGGCGGAGCGGTTGCTCCATCCGGCCTGCGAATGCGGAAAGTAGGGTGATGGCATCGGGTCCGGCGATCTGGTCGGCGCTGCATTCCAGCGTGACGGACAGACCGGCAGGGGCGGACATCACTGTGAGAACAGGAGCGGTTTCCGCCCCCATCACCACCGAGCGCAGCGCCGTGCCGCGCAGATCGCGCAGGATCAGATCGGGGCTGTCCTCGGTCCGGATGATAGCTGAAAGCGACCTGTCAGCGGGCACGGCGAAACGGCGCGTGTTCCCGTGGCGGGTGATTTCCACGACCGCGGATGCGTCAAGGCTTGCGCCGGCCAAACCGGCCAGCAGGGCATCCGCATCTGTCAGACCATGTGCCGTTGCTGCCCATTGCGCGAAACCGGCAAAGCCGTCTGTCGCAATTTCTGCTGTCAGCCGGATCGACGCGGCTGCCACGGCACCGGCAGGTGCCTTGGCAGGCAAGGCTGCCAGCGTGTCGAGATCGGCCATGTGGAAGGGCTGCGCATAGCCTTCTGTGACCAGCCGTTGCAGATCCAGCCCGCGTTCCAATGCCATCCTGCGCGCTTTGGGCGAGGCAAGGATACGTCCCGCCGTCGCCTGTGCAGGCTGTTCAGCCTGTGGCTTGGGGGTGGGTTTGGTTGCTGTTTGCGGTGCCTTTGCGGGTGCTTGGTCAGGTGCTTTCGCAGGTGCCGGAGCGCTTTCAGGCGGCTTTGCAGCCGCGCTTGCGCCAGCGCCCACGCCCCGTGACAGGGTCTTTGCGGGTTTGTCGGGGCTGATGATCGCCACGGGCGCACCGACGGGCACCTCGTCGCCTGCCTCGGCCAGAGTCGCGGCAAGATATCCGTCGTGGCCCGCCGGAACCTCCATCGTGCTTTTGTCGGTTTCGACCTCGAACAGGATATCATCGGCGGCAACCGCATCGCCAAGGGATTTCTGCCAACTGACCAGCAATCCGGTGTCCTGCGCCATTCCAAGCTGCGGCATGGTCAAGGAGGTGCCTTTGGGCAGCTCTTCCGCGTCACCGGGGGCTTTTGCCTCAGCGGTCGCTTTTGGTGCCGGCGCAGTGGCGTCGGCACTGTCGGAAATCTGTGCGATGACCGCACCCACGGGCACGTCCTCGCCCTCGGACGCGGTGATTCCGGTCAGGAAACCGCTGGCCTGCGCCTCGACCTCCATCGTGGCCTTGTCGGTCTCGACCTCGAACAGTGCATCGCCCTTGGCCACGGGATCGCCCGCCGCCTTGAGCCAGGCCACGATCTTTCCCGCATCCTGCGCCATGCCAAGCTGGGGCATCGTCACATCATGCGGCCCGGCACCGGAGGTGGCATTACGCGGCATGGATCATCTCCCCCGCGCAAAGACGGCGAGCATTGGCGGCGACACCTTCGGGCGTGGGTACGGTGATATCCTCCAGCGCGGGCGAGAAGGGGATGGGCACATCCATCGCGCCCATCCGCAGGACGGGTGCATCCAGATGGTAGAACGCCTTCTCGTTCAGGCGGCTCGCGATCTCTGCGGTGATACCATAGCTTTGATGGCCCTCGTCGATCACGATGGCGCGGCTGGTCTTGCGCACGCTTTTCAACAAGGTCGCCTCGTCCAGCGGCACAATGGTGCGCGGGTCGATGACTTCTGCTGAAATCCCTTCGGCTGCCAGAAGTTCCGCCGCCTTTTCCGCGACCTGCACCATCGAGGAGGTGGCGATCAGGGTGATATCGGTGCCCTCCCGCTTGATGTTGGCGACACCGAAAGGGATCAGATATTCCTCTTCCGGCACGGGGGCCTTGTCTTGATACATCAGCTTGTCTTCGAAAATCACGACCGGATTATTATCGCGGATCGCGGTCTTCATCAGACCCTTGGCCTCGTATGCAGACGAGGGCATGGCGATTTTCAGCCCCGGAATATGCGCCACCAACGCATGTAGCGACTGCGAGTGCTGGGCGGCGGATCGGCGCGTGGCGCCCATATTGGTGCGCAGCACAAGCGGCACATTTAGCTTGCCGCCTGACATGTAATGGATCTTGGCCGCCTGATTGCAAAGCTGGTCCATAATCAGAAAGATGAAGTCGCCGAACATCAGATCGACGATTGGACGCGCGCCGGTCATGGCGGCCCCGACCGCCAGACCCATGAAGCCCGGTTCGGAAATCGGGGTATCAATAACGCGCTGGGTGCCGAATTCCTCGACCAGACCGGACAGCACCTTGAAAGGCGTGCCGGCCTCGGCGACATCTTCGCCCAGCAGGAACACCGTTGGATCGCGGCGCATTTCTTCGGCGATGGCCTCGTTCACGGCCTGGGACAGGGTGATCTCTCTCATAATATGCTCTCCTCAGTCCGCGTAAACATGCATGTCCACTTCGGACACATCGGGGTAATGGGCGGCCTCGGCATAGGCGACGGCCTCGGCGGCATCCTTCTCGATCTCGGCATTCATCGCCTCGATCTCGTCCTCGGTCGAGATGCCCTGATCCACCAGCCAGCCCCTGAAGCGGATGATCGGATCGCGGTTCTCTTTCCACTCTTTCTCCTCGTCCTTGGAGCGGTAGTAGGCGCGGTTGATGTCACCGACGTGGTGGCCGTGATAGCGGTAGGTTTCCAGTTCGATAAAGAACGGTCCCTCGCCCTTGCGGCAGCGTGCCACCAGTTTCTGGGTCAGCTCGTTCACGGCCAGAACATCCTGACCGTCGACTTTGAATGCCTCGATCCCGAAAGCTTCAGCGCGGGCGGTGATCGAGCCTGCGGCGATTTCCTCGGTTTTGGTGTACTCGGAATAGCCGTTATTCTCGCAGGCATAGATGACCGGCAGCTTCCACAGCGCCGCCATGTTCATCACCTCGTACAGCAGACCCTGCGCCGTGGCCCCGTCACCGAAAAAGCAGACAGTCACATCATCCTGCCCCAACAGCTTGGCGCGCAGGGCCGATCCGGTGGCGATCCCCATCGAGCCGCCGACGATGGCATTGGCCCCAAGGTTGCCGTGGCTTTGATCCGCGATATGCATCGACCCACCTTTGCCGCGGCAATAGCCCTCTTCCTTGCCCAGCAATTCGCAGAACATCTGTTTAAAATCAGCGCCTTTGGCCACGCAATGGCCATGCCCGCGATGGGTCGATGTGATATGGTCATCATCGGTCAGCGCCTCGCAGATGCCCACAGCCACGGCTTCCTCGCCGGAATACATATGCGTGAGGCCGGGCATCTTGGCCGACAGGTATAGCTGGTTTGCGTTGTCCTCGAAGGTGCGGATGCGGACCATCTGGCGGTACATACGCAAGTAATCTGCAGAGTTGGTTTTCTTGGCGGGGCTCATGGCATTGTCCTTTGCGGGAAGTGACCCGGCGGCGTCCTGCGCGCCGGGCCGGTTCCTGTCAGTAGCGGTTGGCAATCGGCAGCTCTTCGGCCGGGAAGAGGCTGATCACCTCGCAGCCGGTTTCTGTGACAACCACCTCTTCCTCGATCCTTGCTGCGGAGTAGCCGTCTGTGGCCGGGCAATAGGTTTCCAGCGCAAAGACCATACCTGTCTTGATCTCCATCGGGTGGTCCATGCTGATCGCGCGGCTGATGATGGGGCGTTCATGCAAGGCAAGGCCCAGACCGTGCCCGAATTGCAGACCAAAGGCCTGATCTTCATTTGCAAAGCCAAGGCTTTCGGCGGTCGGCCAGACGGCGGCCACCTTGTCCGTGGTCACGCCCGGTTTGATCATCGCGATCGAGGCGTCGATCCATTTGCGCGCCTTTGTATAGGCATCCGTTTGCGACGGTGTCGCACGGCCCACGTTGAACGTGCGGTAATAGCAGGTCCGATAGCCCTGATAGCTTTGCAGAATATCAAAGAACGCCTGATCGCCGGGCCGGATCAGCCGGTCGGTGAAGTTGTGCGGATGCGGATTGCACCGTTCGCCGGAAATGGCGTTGATCGCCTCGACGTCGTCCGAGCCCATCTCGTAGAGCATCTTGTTCGACAGAGCGACGATGTCATTCTCGCGGATGCCGGGCTTCAGCTCCTCATAGATCATGTGGTAGACGCCATCGACCATAGCTGCGGCCTGGGTCAGAAGCTGGATCTCGTCCCAGTTCTTGATCTCGCGCGCAGCCAGCATGATCTGCTGCCCGTCCACGACATTGATCCCTTCCTCGCGCAGGGCATGGAACATCGCGGTTTCGGCATAGTCCACGCCCACCGGCATATCGCCCATGCCCGCATCGCGGATCAGCCCCGCAATCTGCTTGGCATATTTCTGCATCAATCCGAATTCGGGCGGGATCGTGCCGCGCATGCCGACCACACCGGCAAGGCAATGGTCGGGCTCCAGCCAGTCGGCATGCCGCTTGTGGTGCATCGCGGCCGAGCCGAAATCCCAGACATAGGGGCTGTCATTGCCGGTCAGCAGACAGAACCGGCACATTTTGTCCCGCTCCCATTCGCCGATCTTGGTGGCCGAAACATAGCGGATGTTGTTCACATCGAACAACAGCAGCGTGCCGGCGTTGGACGCCAGCAAGGCCTGACGGGTCCGCGCCAAACGGTAGCGGCGCAACCGGTCGTGATCAATGCGGCGTTCGAAATCCACCGTCGTATGACCCCAGGCCGGAAGGCGCTCGCGCCATTCCCAATTGGGTTCCAGATCTTGCGGGGTCAGCAGGTTCGGCATCAGTGCGCGTGACATGTGTTTCTCCTCCGGATGCGGGGATACCGCACCGTTTATTGTTTTTTATCAGTTGATTATCAGGTTACTGGATACACCAGCCGCCATCGATGTGGATCATCTGGCCGGTCATGTAGTCGCTGTCGTCGCTGGCCAGGAACGACGCCGTGCCAACGATATCTTTGGGATAGGACACGCGTTTGATCTGCAACGCGTCGCGGACGATATCGTCATAGGCCTGACCCTCGCGTTCCTTGAACCCGATCTCGACCAGATCCTTGTCCAACTGCTCCCATAGCGGGGTGACGACCACACCGGGTGCATAGCCGTTGACAGTGATGTTATGCTCGGCCAGTCCGATCGCACCGCAATGGGTCAGCGCCAGACAGCCGTATTTCGAAGTGCAATAGACGGTCACATCCACCAGCGGTTTGCGTGATGCGATCGATCCTACGTTGATCAGCTTGTAGGGATGCCCCTCCATCGGGCCTTGGGCAATCATCTGACGGGCAGTTTCCTGCATGCCCAGCCACATCGCCTTGGTGTTGACGTTCATGATCATGTCCCAGTTGTCCTCATCGATATCCATGAAGAAACGGGGTTTGTTCAGGCCGGCGTTGAACAGGCCCACATTGATCGACCCGAATGCCTTGACCGTGGCGGCAACGGCGGCGGCATTGTCCGCGCGTTTGGTCACATCCATATGCACGGCAATCGCCTTGCCATTGCCTGCGGCGTTGATCCGCGCGGCGACGGCCTGCGCCTCGTCCAGATCAAGATCACCGATGCAGACATTGGCGCCCTGGCTGGCAAAGCTTTCGGCATTTGCGGCACCCATGCCGCGTGCGGCACCTGTGATCAGGATATTCTTACCTTTGAGGCGGTTCGGGTCCATGGTGTCCTCCCTAAGTGACCTAGTGTCGTAAAATCTGTTCGGCGCGGGCCTGTACCTGTGCAAGCGCCTCGCGCGGGGTGACGATCCCGCGCAGCATGTCGTGCAGTTCCAGCCCGCAGACGCGGATGATTTCGGAAATCTGCGGGATTGGCGGGCGCGGCCAGAATTGCAACTCGTCGCGCCATGACATCTGATCGACCATCTCGAAGATCGGCGACAGGCGGCGCACCTCGGGATCGGCCCCGACGGAATAGCGCGGCGCGGTGCGGCTGCCATTCTGGGCATAAAGCTTCTGCGCGCCGGGCGAGGTGAAGGCAACCAGCGCCTCGACCGCGTCATCAAGCCGGTCTTCGGCCAGATTGGACGGGATGCACAGCACATAGCCGCCTACCGGCGCGATCGGCGCGCCCTCGGGTCCATGCGGATGCGGCAGATAACCCGTATTGCCATGGGCGGGGCAGCTTTCATCCAGCTCGAAATACGGGGCCAGCAGGGTGTAGCCATAGGCCATGGCCACTTGCCCCGCACCATAGGGCCGTATCCTTTCGAACCACGACATCGACAGGATGTCGGGTGGCGAGTATTTCAGCAGTTCCATCAGGTAATCCGCCGCAGCATGGGCGCGGTCGGTATTGAGCATGGGTTTGAACGTCTGCCCTGCCAGATTATCGGCGTCATAGCCGCCCGCGATTTCGGGAATGTCGATGATCGGCTGGCCAAAGGCGGCGCAGGTCATCATGAATGTATGCCCAAGTGCTGTGCCGCGCGCCGCATTCCACGCCACGCCATAGCGACCACGGCGCGGGTTGTGGAAATGCCGCGCTGCGGTGATGACCGCCTCTGTCGTGGTGGGTGGCTCAAGTCCTTCGGCGGAAAACAGATCCTTGCGGTAGAACATCAGCTCGGGCGTTGTCTGGCTGGGCACGCCGTAGGGCCTGCCGCCCCAATGCGCGGCGCGCCAGCCTGCGGTGTGGAAATCTGCCGGATCAAGCCGTGATACATCCATGATCTCGTCCAGCGGACGGATCACGCCTTTGTCGGCAAATTCGCCCACCCATGGCAGATCAACGGCGATCAGGTCATAGCGGCTTTTGGGGCGCTCGGCATTGCGCAAGGCTTCCTCGTATAGGCGGTCGATCGAGAAGGCGCGTTGATGGATATCTGTCCCGACCATCTGTTCGAACTGCCGCTTCAGCCCCTCCATGACCATGAATGTCGGATCGCCGTGCACCAGAATACGCAGACCGCCCGACAGCTTCAGCGGTTGGGGCAGGGCAATTGGCGGGGCAATGGTTGCCTGCCCGGGCTGGTACGAGCCGCCGAAATAGTAATCTGTGGATTCCGCTGTTTTCTCCAGCCCGCCAAAGGACGTGCGGATCATCCTGTCGATCCGGTCGGCCATCTGGTTGAAGCTTTCCAGAAGGCTCTGGCTGGGGTGCAGGGAATAGGATTTGCCGCTGCGCGTGCGGGGACGTCGCTCGACCAGCCCTGCATCCTGGATCTCGGCCAGTTTGCGGGTTGCTGTCGCATAGGGCACACCCGCCGCCGACACCATCGCAGAGGGCGATACCATCCGGCCATCCGCATAGTTGCGCAGCAGATGCAGGATCATGTTCAGATGCGGATTGGGTGTGTTCGGGTCGATGGTGCTGTCCAGCTCGACAGACAGGTCCATCAGGAACTGCACGACCCGCTCCAGTTCAGGACTTGCCGAGATCGCGGGCAGGCTCGCAGTCCCGGAGGGTGCGAATTGTCCAAAACGATCATTTCCTGTCATAGCGTGTTGCATCTTGCCTAACTGGACGGGGGCGCTGGGGCCGCGTCGCTTGCCGTTCATTCTGTTCCCTTTCCAGATTGATCAATTTGATATCCGCCAAGTATCGCTAAAAAGTCCGAAATGGATATTATAAAGTCCATATTGGACAAAAACGCGGCGTTCACGGCGTGGAAAATCGCGCTGGATAGGGGGGCGTTTGCAACGGTGCTGATCACCGAAGGCTGGGAGGTCGCCTGCAAACGTGACAATATAATCGTTGGGAGGAACCAATAATGAACGTATCACTGAAAGCCGCACTGGCCTGCACGACAGCTTTGTTTGCTACGGCTGCGGCCGCAGAAACCATGACGATCGGCATCACGCAGAACAATGTCGGCGTTGACAGCTACCAGACAACATACGAGCGGGCGTTCATAGCCGCTGCAGAGGCAAACCCGAATGTGAACGCGGTTGTACTGGATGCGGGTGGCGACGTTGCCCGCCAGATCGCGCAGATGGAAGACCTGATCCAGCAGGAGGTTGACGCCATTATCATCTGGCCAACCAATGGCGAGGCGGTGATCCCCGCCGTGCGCAAGGCGCACACCCAGGGCATTCCTGTCGTCGTCACAAATTCAAACATTGCCGAGCAGGGTTTTGACTTCGTCTCGTCCTTCTCGGGGCCGGACAATATCACACAAGGTTCGCGCTCGGCCGAGATCATGTGCGACAAGTTCAAGGATATGGGCATCGAGAACGAGGCCCGCGTTGTGCAGATTTCCGGCCAGCCCGGTTATACCACAGCGATTGAGCGCCAAAAGGGTTTTGATGATCGCCTGCCCGAAGTTTGCCCGAATGTGACCCTTGTGGAAACCCAGCCGGGCGATTGGAACCGCGAGAAATCGCAGCAGGTTATGGAAGCTTTCCTTGTCAAATATGACGATATCGACGGCGTCTATGCCGGTGATGACAACATGGGTGTGGGCGCGTTGAATGCGGCCAAGGCCGCAGGCCGCGAGGGTATCATCTTTGTCGGCGCGACCAACTTCGCCGTGGGTTATGATGCGATGGCCGCAGGCGACTACTGGGGCTCCATTTACCAGTCTCCGGTGGATGATGCCGAAGCAGCGCTCAAGACCGCTATCGACATTCTGAACGGCGAAGAGTTGCCGTTCCTCAACTACTTCGACACACCGAAGATCACACAGGACAACATGGGCGATTTCACCAAACCCGTCTTCTGATCTCCTCCCGGGATGCGTGGGGCAGCGATGCCCCGCGCGTTTCAATTCCCAGTTTAAAAATGCAAAGACGGAGGGGCAGGATGTCACGTGTTTCGGGACGTTGCTGTATCGTGACGGGCGCTGCCCAAGGGATCGGCCGCGCCATTGGAGAGGCGTTGCTGGATGAGGGCGCGCATGTCTGTTTTGCCGATATCAACGCGGCCAAGGTGGCCGATGTGGCCACAGCCAACGCCGCGCGGGCTGCTGCGGGTGGCGCGCAGGTGACGCATGCCGCTGTTGATGTCACAGACCGCGCACAGGTGCGCGCGATGATCGCGCACACGGTCAAGAGCTTTGGCAGGCTGGATGTGATGTTCAACAATGCGGGCGTCAACAAGCCGATGAATTTCCTCGATGTGACCGAGGATAACTGGAATTTCATTATGGGAATAAATGGTCTTGGTTGCATGATCGGCATGCAGGAGGCCGCAGGGCAGATGATCGCCCAAGGGGGCGGTGGCAAGATCATCAACACCGCCAGCGTTGCCAGCCGTCAGGGCTTTGATAATGTAGCCCCCTATTGCGCCAGCAAATGGGCCGTGGTCTCGCTGACCCAGTCGGGGGCGCGCGATCTGGCCAAGCATGACATCACGGTCACGGGTTTCGCGCCCGGCGTTGTGGCAACGGAAATGTGGGAGCAGGTGGATCATGACCTGATGGGGATTGGCGCCGCCGAGCGTCCCGGTCAGGCGATGGAGGAGTTTTCGGCGCAGATCCTGCGCGGACGTGTGGCAAAGCCCGCCGATATCACCGGAACGACGACATTCCTTGCGTCGCGGGACAGTGACTACATGACGGGGCAGATCATCATGATCGACGGAGGCATGACTCTGGTATAGCGGCAGTTGCCGATACCGAGGGGGGAGAATGACATGACGGGAATGACGAAACAGGGGATCGGCAGTATCCTTGCAAAACAGGGTATTTTGATCGCATTCGCGGTCTTCATGATCGGGTTTGCGCTGGCCAACCAGCGCTTCATCGCCATCGACAATATATCGGGTGTAATCCGGTCCTCCGCCATTCTGGGCGTGATGGCGCTGGGCGTGACCTTCGTGGTGATCGGCGGAAACTTCGATCTCTCGGTCGGCTCGATGATGTCCTTCTCGACCATCGTGGTGCTGGACCTGCACGACAAGCTTGGCCCGGCGCTCGCTATTCCCGCCATGTTCGCGCTGACCTTGGCGCTGGGGGCATTCATCGGGTTTCTGGTGGGGTATATGAAGCTGAACTCCCTGATCGTGACCCTTGGTATGCTATCTGCGATCCACGGATTGACCCTGACATGGTCGGGGGGAAAGAACATGGATATCGCGGATAAGGCGGGGACATGGTTCTCGGTCTTCGGTCAGGGCAGGATCATGGGCGTGCCTGTGCCGATCCTGATTTTTGCGGGGCTGGCTATTCTGCTGAGTGTGATCCTTGCGAAAACGCCTTTCGGGCGAAAGGTCTATGCCGTGGGCGGCAACGGGCAGGCCGCGACATTCTCGGGTATTCCGCGCGCGCGCATCGTGTTTCTGACCTATGTGATGTCCTCTTTCTGCGTCGCCGTGGCAGGTTTGTTGCAAGCCAGCCGCAGCCTTGGCAGCCAGAACACGGTCGGGCAGGGGATGGAGCTTCAGGTGCTGGCAGCCGTCATTCTGGGCGGGGCGTCCCTGATGGGCGGATCGGGTACGATCTTCAAGACCGTGATCGGCGTGCTGATCCTTGGCTTTATCCAGAATGGACTTCTGCTGATGGGGCTCGCCTTTTATGTCCAATATGTCGTGACCTGGGCCATCATCATCCTTGCCGTCTGGCTGGACGTCGCAGCCAAGAGGGGCCGTCTTTGGTCCCCCACCGCCTGAAGGAGCGCAGGATATGACAACCTCACGTACCAGGGATATCCTGAAGCACGGGGCGATCTGGGCCTTTATCCTTGTCGAACTGGCCTTTTTCTCGATCGCCGGAGAATTCCTGTCGGTTTCGAACAAGGCGTTCATGGATTTTGACAACATGCTCTTGCTGCTCAAGCAATCGGCACCCATCGGGATCATAGCGCTGGGCATGACGATCATCATGATCAACGGCAATATCGACCTGAGCGTCGGGGCCACCTATGCGCTGTCTGCCATCGTATTGCTGGACAGCATGACATGGCCGATCATGCAGACAATGGGCGACTGGGCCATTCCGCTGGCATGGGCTCTGGCGCTGCTGACGGGCGCGGTTCTGGGGGCGATCAATGGATTGATCGTCTGGAAAACGGGTGTCGATGCTTTCATCGTCACGCTGGGGTCGATGCTGGGCTATCGCGGGCTGGTCTTCATGATCAATGGCGAGCAACCGACAAGTCATCTGAACTGGACATTGGTGGATTTCGCCGAGGCCCAGTTTCTGGGGCTGCACACCGCGACATGGTTTTTGCTGGGTGCCGCACTGGTGCTGTGGCTGGTGATGACCAGAACGGTGCATGGCCGCAATGCCTATGCCATCGGCAACAACCGCGAAGCGGCAGTGAATGCCGGAATCCGCGTTGGCCCGCATATGATGTGGAACTTTGTGCTGATCGGATTTCTGGCAGGTCTCTCTGCTGTGGTGTTCTATTCCGAAAGTGGTTCGGTCAATCCCAATGACGGGATGCTGTTCGAGCTGTGGGCGATCACGGCGGTTGTTCTGGGCGGGACCAAGCTGACAGGCGGCTACGGTTCTATCATCTCGACCTTGGGAGGTGTGATCGCGATCCAGCTACTGCGCAAAGGGCTGGGACATATCGGGGCGGCGACCGAAACGGTCAATCTGGTAATCGGCCTGATCCTGATTGCGGTGCTGTTGCTGGATCGCCAGTTGAACCTGAAAGGCAAGGAGGAGTTGAAGATATGACCGAGGTCACCCCCGTTCTGCGCCTTGAGGGCATCGTCAAAACCTTTCCCGGCGTGCGCGCTCTGGACGATGTGTCCCTCAGTGTTCTGCCCGGAGAGGTTCATGCCCTGATGGGCGAGAACGGCGCCGGAAAGTCCACACTGATGAAGGTTCTGGGCGGGATACATACGCCAGATGCAGGCGATATCCTGATCGCCGAGGAACCCACCGTCATGACCTCGCCGCAACATGCCAAGGCCAAGGGTGTCGTGTTCATCCATCAGGAACTGAGCCTCGCGGATGAGTTGAGCGTGGCTGAGAATATCTTTCTGGGCGAGCTTCCCCTCAAGAGTTTCGGTCGCGTCGACTGGAAGAAGCTTTATGCTGATACCGATGCGATCCTGAAGACCCTGAATGTCGGCTTCAACGCCAGAACGCTGGTGGGCGATCTGTCTATTGCCAATCAGCAGATGGTCGAGATCGGCCGCGCCCTGACTGTGGACCCGCGCGCCGTGATCTTCGACGAGCCGACGGCCTCGCTGACCGATGCGGAAAAGGTCGTGCTCTTCAAGGTGATCGCGGACCTTCAGGCCAAGGGTGTCGGGGTCATCTATATCTCGCACCGGATGGAAGAGATTTTCAAGATTACGGACCGGATCACCGTGTTGCGGGACGGCCAGTATCGCGGCACGCTGAACACCGCCGACACCAACGAGGACGAGGTGACGCAACTGATGATCGGCCGCAGCCTCGATCTGTCGCGCAATGTCAGCCATCACGAACTGGGCGATGTCGCGCTGGAAGTGCGCGGGCTTGGATGTGGCGATCTGTTCCACGATGTCAGTTTCGCCGTTCGCAAGGGCGAGGTTCTGGGGTTTTACGGTCTTGTCGGGGCAGGGCGCACCGAAATTGCCGAAACACTTTTCGGGTTGCGGACCCCTTCGACGGGGCAGATCCTGTTGAACGGGCAGCAGGTGCAGATCTCCTCGCCTATCGAGGCGATCCGCCACGGCATTTCGCTTGTGCCGGAAGACCGCAAGAACCAGGGCCTTGTGCTGGGCATGAACTGCCGGGATAACATGACCTTGCCACAGGTCGGCAATCTGTCGGCGGGGCCGTTTGTCAGCGATGGTGCGGAGATCGCGATCTTTGACCAGTATCGCGACAAACTCGACATACGCACACCGGGCTGGCGCGAGATTGTCGGCAATCTGTCGGGTGGCAACCAGCAGAAAATTGTTATCGGCAAATGGCTGTCGATGCACCCGCAGGTGCTGATCGTGGACGAACCCACGCGCGGCATTGATGTCGGCTCGAAATCCGAGATCCACAACCTGATCCGCGATCTTGCCGCTCAGGGCTATGCGGTCATCGTCATCAGTTCGGAAATGCCCGAGGTTCTGCATGTGTCGGACCGGATCATCGCGATGTTTTCCGGCCGCGTGATGCGGGAATTCACCTCCGATGAGGTGACAGAGGACAATCTGGTTCAGGCCATTTCAGGCATCAGCGAAGGCAAGGTTGCGCAGAAGCGAAAAGCCTAGGGTCAAGACCAGACTTCCTGCGTCACGGGTGTTGAACCCCGGCTCAGCAGCGGATGGCAGCGGCAGCGTTGGCATCGGCTTGTGTGGGAATGTCTGCTTTGCAAAGACCGGATCAAAACCCTTTGCAAACAACCAGCGCGTCAATTCATCACAAGCGGGTCTTTTGCTTCAGCGTGGGATATTAAGCCGCATGTTGCCGCACAGGCATTTTGCTGAAATCAGAAATCTACAGGAGAAGTGGCAGCCCGTAGGGGAGTCGAACCCCTCTTTTCAGGTTGAAAACCTGACGTCCTAACCGATAGACGAACGGGCCATGCCTTGGCGTGAGGCGTGTTCTAGGGAAAGGTGCTTTCCGGCGCAAGCGGAAATTCGTGCCTTTCGGCAAATTATTTCCCCGGTTCCGGCAGCATGTTCATATTGGCGGGCAAGGGGGCGTTCTGCGCGGTTGCAGTGTCAGCGCGTGGCAGCTGACGCGTCCTCCAGCCGCAGCTGCACGCTCTGGCGTCCGCCCCATCGGTTGATCTCCAACCGTCCCGCCAGATGGAAGCGGGCACCGCCATGGCCCTCCAGCGTGGCACCAAGAGCCGTATCGTAGGCCCCGAAGCAAATCGCCTCCAGCCGCGCGCCCAGACCGTCACCAAAGCTCAGCTTCAGGTGGCTGTCGCCGATCCGCTTGGCGAAATGGATCACCATATCGGCAAAGGCAAAGCGCGGGGCCGGGGCACCCGCTCCGAACGGGCCTGCCGCTTCGATCTGCTCGACCAGATCGACGGTCGCGGCGCCGGGCATCAACAGGCCGTCCAGCCTCAGATCGGCGGGGCCACCCTCTCGTGCGCCCTGTTTGGCCAGCAGCACCGCCAGCCGGGCCATTGCGGGTTCCAGCTTGTCGCGCGCCACGGTCAGTCCGGCCGCCATCTTGTGCCCGCCGCCCTTGATCAGCAAACCCTCGGCGGCGACACGCTGGATCGCGGCCCCAAGATCCACGCCCGAGACCGAGCGGCCCGAGCCTTTGCCCTCGTTACCGTCCAGCCCGATTACGACAGCCGGGCGGCCTGTCGCCTCTTTGAGGCGGGCGGCCACGATACCGACAACGCCGGGGTGCCAGCCTTCGCCAGCGGCCCAGACAAGCGGCGCGTCCAGCCCGCGTGCCTCGGCCTGCGCCATGGCTGCGGCGCGCACGGCGGCTTCGATCTCGCGCCGTTCGGTATTGAGCTGGTCCAGACGTTCCGCCATGGCCTGCGCCTCGAACGGGTTATCGCAGGCCAGCAGGCGCGCACCCAGATCGGCCTTACCGATCCGGCCCCCTGCATTGACACGCGGGCCCAGCAAAAATCCCAGATGATAGGTCGATGGCGGGCCATCCATGCGCGCCACATCCGCCAGTGCCACCAGACCGGGCCGTTCGCGCCGCGCCATGACGCGCAGGCCTTGCCGGACCAGCGCGCGGTTGACCCCGATCAGGGGCGCGACATCGGCCACGGTGGCCAGCGCGACCAGATCCAGCAGCGCCATCAGGTCAGGACCGCTACGGCCCGCCTCGCGCAACTGGCGATTTGCCTCCACCAGCATCAGGAACACCACGGCTGCGGCACATAGATGCGCCAGATCGCCGCTTTCATCCTGCCGGTTGGGGTTCACGACAGCCAATGCGGGTGGCAGGGTCTCGGCCCCAAGATGGTGATCCAGAACAACCACATCCGCGCCTTGCGCTGCGGCTATCGGCCCGTGCGACAGGGTCCCGCAATCGACGCATATGATAAGGTCGTGATCGCGTGCCAAGGCCGCCATTGCGGTTTCGTTGGGGCCGTAGCCTTCGTCGATCCGGTCGGGGATATAGAGCGTGGCTGACAGACCGATCTGGCGCAGCCACAGGATCAGGAGTGCCGCAGAACTGCCGCCATCGACGTCGTAATCCGCAAAAATCGCGATCCGTTGCCGCCCGTTGACGGCATCCACAAAGCGCGCGGCGGCGGGTTCCATATCCCGCAGGCTGCGCGGATCAGGCAGCAGGTCGCGCAGTTGCGGCTCCAGAAAACTTGGCACATCGGCGGGCAGCACCCCGCGCCGCGCCAGCACGAGGCACAGCGCATCGGGCAGGCCGGTGGTCTGGGCAATCGCCTCGGCCTGACGGGTGACCTCGGTGTCAGGACCGACCCAGCGTCGCCCGCCAAGGGACTGGTCTACCCCCAGAAAGCTCATTGCTGTGCCTTTGTTTCTTTTTGCCCCAAATATCCAAGCAGGACGCCACCCAAGCAGCGCGGCGTTGCGGGCAGGTGCCGCTTAGGAGAGCGGGTTGCTGCTCTCACACTGTCTCGATCCTGAGGGCGACAGGTGCGCCTGTCACCACGTCGGTGTCCGAGATTGCGGCCAGCGCCTCGTCAAGCGCGGCGCGCGTGGTCTTGTGCGTCACGATCAGCACGGGGGCCTTGTCATCCACATGATCATATTGCCGCATCCGGTGGATCGACACACCGGCATTGCCCAGAATGGTCGCAACCTTGGCCAGAGCGCCGGGTTTGTCCTGCAGGCTCATCCGCAGGTAATAGGGCGCGGGCAGAACCGAGCGGGCGCGCGGCGCGGTGGTCAGGCTGCTGGCGGGCTGGCCAAAGACCGGCAGGCGGAAGCCGCGCGCGATATCGCAGATATCGCCCATCACGGCGCTGGCGGTCGGGCCTTCGCCTGCGCCTGCACCACGCAGCACGATCTGACCCACGGAATCGCCCTCGATCACCACCATATTGGTGCCACCGTCCAACTGCCCCAAGGGGCTGGCTGCGGGCACAAGGCAGGGTGACATCCGCTGTTCCAGCCCGCGTCCGGTCATCTGTGCCACACCCAGCAGTTTGATCTTGTAGCCCATATCGGCGGCTTGCCGGATATCATCAAGGCTGATGCGCTGGATGCCTTCCAGCTCGATCCCGTCGAAATCCACGCGCGTGCCGAAAGCGATGGATGACAGAAGCGCCAGTTTGTGTCCGGCATCAATGCCGCCCACGTCCAGATTGGGATCGGCCTCCAGATAACCCAGCTTGTGCGCCTCCTCGAACAGTGTGTTGTATCCCTGTCCGGTCGCCTCCATCCGGGTCAGGATATAGTTGCAGGTGCCGTTCATCACGCCCATCACCCGGCTGATCCGGTTTCCTGCCAGCCCTTCGGTCAGGGCCTTGATCACCGGAATGCCACCTGCGACAGCGGCCTCGAAACGGATGACGCGACCGGCGGCTTCAGCGGCTTCGGCCAAGGCCTGTCCGTGGATTGCCAGCATCGCCTTGTTGGCGGTCACCACATCCTTGCCGCCAGCGATCGCGGCTTCGGTCGCGGCCTTGGCAGGGCCGTCCGATCCGCCCATCAATTCGACAAAGACATCGACATCCTTGCGCGTGGCCAGCGCCACCGGATCGTCTTCCCATGCGAAGCCGGAAAAGGACACGCCGCGATCCTTGTCGCGGGTGCGTGCGGATATCGCCGAAATGCTGATGGTGCGCCCTGTGCGCGCGGACAGCAGGGCGGCTTGCTGCTTGACAATCTTGACGACACCGATGCCGACAGTGCCCAATCCGGCAATGCCTAGGCGCAGGGGTTGGGTCATCGGGGCCTCCGTAAAATACTATGAACACCGGCGATGTAGCGGGTTCGGATCAGCCTTGCAACGCCGTGCCGTGGTTTATAGCCGATCCTGTGACCCGATGCCGGTCTAGGATGCCCGTCAGGTCCATGATTTGACCTCATCCTAAACAGAAGACGTCTGTCACATTGCGCGGATGCCGCCTACGGCTCTGCAAGGGTCACGCCGCGCTGCATCCGCTCGCGTGTCTCTGCATCAAGACCCGCATCGCGCAATCCCTTGGCCCGCTGGTTCAGCGCGCCAATCCGGTCTTCCAGCGTGCTTTGGGTGTCGGGTTGCAGGGCAACCGGTTCTGTGCCGACCAGAAGTGTCTCGACCGGCACGAGCTTGGGAAAGCGCCCGTTTTCATCGGCCTCGGTCAGACTGTCATCCAAATCTGGAAACTGGGTACAGGCCGCCAGCCCCATTCCGCCTGCCAGACACAGCCCCAAAAGGGTAGCACCGACCTTGCCACGCATCAGATGCAGCGTATGGCGGGGCGTGATTGCGGGTCTGGCAACGGGCATGATCGGCGGTACTTTCGATGGCTGTCCTGTCATGCAACAGTCACGCCTTCAGCGCAAGCAACAGTCACGCCCCCAGCGCAAGCGGCGAGGGGGATGGCAGGCTGGCACCGCATTGTCGCAGGTTGCAGGGGGCATGCGACGACGGCCTTTGATCTGAACGGATGTTCAGTTATGCAGGGGTATGGCACGCACCACAGGGTCCCATTCCGATATCACCGGCCCACGCGTCGCTCAGGCGGCGCTGCGGCTGTTTGCACGCCACGGCTATGCTACAGTCTCGATGCGCCAGATCGCTGCCGAGGTGGGCGTGCAGGCGGGGGCGCTGTACAATTACACCTCTGACAAGCAAAGCCTGCTGTTCGATCTGATGCGGGGCCATATGGATGAATTGCTCATTGCCCGCGCCGCTGTCAGCCCGCCGCAAGATCCTGTGGCGCGGCTGGAGGGTTTCACGCGGTTCCACATCCATTTCCATCTGGAACGGCCCGATGCGGTGTTTGTCTCGTATATGGAACTGCGCAACCTGACCCCCGAGAATTTTACTGTGATCGAGAGGTTGCGCCGCCGCTACGAAGATGAGCTGGAATCGATCCTGCGCGATGGCGTCGCGGCGGGGCTGTTCGTGGTGGCTGATACCAAAATCACGACGCTGGCTGTGATCGCGATGCTGACAGGTGTCACAACATGGTTCCGCGCACAGGGACGTCTGAGCGTGCCCGAAGTCGAAACGGTCTATTGGGACATGATCCGCAAGACTGTTGCAGCTTGATCACTGCCAAAAGCCTCTCGCCTCGCGGCGGGAAGACCGTTAGGGAAGGCGGCACTCATCAGGGCAGACTGCCCCGACAAGCGGAGACTGACAGAACATGCAGCAAGACATGCAGCAAGAAATATTGGCCACGGTTTCGGCCTCTGCGCCACGGCGCTTGATGGGCATCACTGTTCTGGCCTTGCTGGGTGGCTTGCTGATCTATGCTGGTCTGGTGCAACCGTCCGGAACACTGGGCTGGCAGGTTCTGTTGCTGGCCGTGGGCGTTGTGACGCTTGTGTTGACTGACAAGATGCGCCGCGCAAGCACCGTGTCGCTTGAACTGACGCGCGACGAATTGCGCGACACCGAAGGGCGCGTGCTGGCCCGGCTGGACCAGATTCAGGCGGTCAATCGCGGGGTTTTCGCTTTTAAACCCTCGAACGGTTTCGTTCTGGTCACCCGCGCGCCGCAAGAGCGGCAATGGTTTCCGGGTTTGTGGTGGCGCGTGGGCCGCCGTATCGGTGTGGGCGGTGTCACGCCGCCAGCCCAGACCAAATACATGGCCGAGATGATCCAGATCCTGCTGTCCGAGCGGGCTTGAACCTTATTCGTTCCCGCCGCGCGCCGCGCTGCCGCAGGCGTTGTCCCGTATCAGCTTTGGAATTTGACCTGTGGCGCAAAGCGCGGGCGGGTGAAGACGAAATTGTAAAGATCCTGACGGTCGATCCCGACATTGAATGGCGGGTTATAATCCGCCCATGTCTCAACCAGAATCAGGCGCTCGTTGTCCGGCACTGATGGCAGACGGTCCTTCATGCCATGAACGTCGGCATCGCTCAGGACAGCGATGCCGCCACGCTCTTGCGACCAGTCGCGATAGAATTTCTGCTGTGCTGCGTTGTAGTAGACAACCGTGACACGCATCCGCGTCGGGGTGGCCGTGCGTGCCAGTTCGTTGAACAGATTGCGCGCGCCGTCCAGATAGGCAGGTGTGATCGGATCAACCTCGCGCGACAGCATATCGCTGATGGTATAGGCCGCCTTCACGTTCAGGCTGCTCTGACGGTAGGCGTCGAAAAAGACCAGCATCGACAGCAAGGCCCAAAATAGCAGGGGGAACATGATGACCGCCTCGACGGTCAACGATCCTTTGGCGTCGCGGGCAAAGTGGCGCAACTTTCGGATCAGATATGCAACATGCGGATGTGTCATTGCGGCTCCTGAACGAATGCTGTGGCGCTGACCATGGCCCTGTATCCATTCTCGCTGGTCTCCTTGAGGTCGCGGCCCAGCCCTGACAGCGGAAAGATCGGCTTGAACATTGCGCAGATGCGCAACAGGATCATCTCGTTCTCCATGCCGTTTGTGAAGGTGCGGACAGGCTGCACCTCTTCGGCATGATCGACGCAGTCGTAATCTGCGGGCGGAGCCTGCCAGTTGCGCAGGTCCATGCGGATCAACTCGAGTTTGACGTTGTCCTTGCAGTTCGGAATGACCGGCGCGCGGGCGCAGATCGTGTCGCGGATCTGCTCGTATTGCGGCGCTGATCCGGTGCCAAGGCGAATGTCGCGCACGGTCAGATCGACAGCGCGGTCCAGCATGGTGTGGCGCATGGTGATGAAGCCCAGCTCGACGGCGGACACCAGAAGGAAGACGAACATCGGAAAGAGAATGACGAATTCGATCGTGGCGTTACCTTCGTCCTGTCTGGCCCCACGCCAAAGCCGGGAGGCCCAATTGCGCTGAGTGCGATGGTCTTGATGCGTTTTTGTCATTGGGTCAGCCTCAGTTTACGGATCGAGGTGGCAATCGAGGCAAAGGCGCTTTTGATCTGGATACCGTTGACATCAAAGGCATGGCTGACCGAGCTTGCGCAGTCGCGCAGCAGGTTGCCGCCGATTGTTGGAGCCTCGAAGGCGATGGTGTAGATGATGACCCCTTGCTCCTTGACCTTGCCGCACAGATTGAGAAGGCGGGCGTTCATCACGCTGACCTCATGCGGACCAGAGCCAATCAGCGCCCCCTCGCGGGTCCGCAAGGTGTTCACCCAGCCATCCACCGTTCCACCCAGAGCGCGGCGGTAAAGATGGTTCGCGACCCAGTGCATCTGCAGCTGTTGCCAGACCTGCGGCCAGTCAAGCCGGACAGCTGTGCCGTTGGACAGTGTTGTGGTGCAGGTTTGGTTCCACCACCAACCTGTGCAGGTTGTTGTGACAGATCCACCCCAGGGAACCTGGCTCCAGGTGCTGTTGTGAGGCACCCAATACTTGCTGGTACCAGATCTGCCTGAGTGGTAAATTGAATATCGGTTATCGCCACTGTTGCGGAACACGATAGACGGACCTGACCTGTAGCCGCTATTCACGTATTCATTCGGCCAGTGTTCACCATCCGTCATCAGCACCATGACTTTGAGGACTTCGGCATCGCTGTAGTCCAGCGGACGCCCTGAAAACGGGGTGATAACCTTGCCTTCGGCGACCAGTTCGCTCACGATGGTGCGCGCACTGGGGTCCAGCATGGCTGCGCCCCAGCGCATGCCAGCATCGATCGATGTCGCGCCAATAGGCTGAAGTGCTGTGATATGCGCCTTCAGTTGGCTGACATTGTTGCTGTGAACGCGAACGCGGTTGTCCGGATTGGGGTCGCACCACCGGTTTACAATCGAAGGCGTCATGTTGGACGTGTCATAGCTGTCGCTTGTATTGGACAAATTGTAGGTGTCGGCAACAACATGCTGCGGCATCACCAAAGAGCGCGACAGGGCTGCTGTTGTATAGACAGATGTCGGCAGATCAATGCAGTGGGAATTGCTATGCTGGTCAGTAACGTTGTATTTCGAGATAAGATCAGGCCCGACATTGACCTGCCCGTTATACGGAATGATCGACGTAACTGCCCAGCATGGCTGGATGTGCCTTGGCAGTGATCAGATATTCATCCGAAGCGCAGTTGTGCGATCAACTGATCTGACGGTTTCATCAGGGTTTCGATGACAGACCAACCCTGCTTGCGG
>Ga0163216_100990_pt1 | contig 24398 bp, 30 predicted proteins | sample SynspAceP_FD_167610 | JGI IMG/M metagenome (GOLD analysis project Ga0163216, IMG submission 167610) | Saline lake microbial communities from Ace Lake in Antarctica - Synechococcus sp. Ace-P (Illumina Assembly) | ecosystem: Environmental > Aquatic > Non-marine Saline and Alkaline > Saline ...
GCAAAAGATCCGCAAAGGCGACAAGGTCGTCGTTCTGACCGGCAAGGACAAGGGCCGTACTGGCGAAGTTCTTGCTGTGATGCCGAAGGAAGACCGCGCGGTTGTCCGGGGTTTGAATATGGTCAAGCGCCACCAGCGCCAGACCCAGACCCAGGAAGCCGGCATTATCAACAAGGAAGCTTCGCTTCACCTGTCCAACCTCGCGGTTGCTGATCCGAAGGACGGCAAGCCGACCCGCGTCGGCTTCCGCATTGAGGGCGAGAAGAAGGTGCGCGTAGCAAAGCGTTCGGGAGTGGTCATCGATGGCTGATAAGTACGAGCCACGGCTCAAGAAAGATTATGTCGAGCGCATCCGCAAGGCCATGCAGGATCAGTTTGCCTATGCAAACGAAATGATGATCCCGCGTATGGACAAGATCGTCATCAACATGGGTGTTGGTGAAGCGACTGCAGACTCGAAGAAGCCCGCGATTGCAGCTGAAGATCTGGCCGCAATTGCCGGCCAGAAGCCGGTCATCACCCGTGCCCGCACCTCGATTGCAGGCTTCAAGCTGCGTGAAGATATGCCGATTGGCGCCAAGGTCACGTTGCGCGGTGCCCGCATGTTTGAATTCATGGACCGTCTGGTCACTATCGCGCTTCCGCGCGTTCGTGACTTTCGCGGACTGAACCCGAAGAGCTTTGACGGCCGTGGCAACTTCGCCATGGGCATCAAAGAGCACATCGTGTTTCCAGAGGTCAACTACGACAAGGTTGATCAGATCTGGGGCATGGACATCATCGTTTGTACGACGGCGCCAACGGACGACGAAGCACGGGCTCTTTTGAAAGAGTTCAACTTCCCGTTCCCGCAGTAATCGTAACGGCATTCGTAAAAAGGATATCTGATCATGGCGAAAGTCAGCGCAATTGAAAAGAATAAGCGCCGCCGCATGCTGGTCGCACGCGACGCGTCAAAGCGCGCCGCGCTCAATGCGATCACACACAATCAGGAGCTTCCTATTGAGGAACGCTTCCGTGCAACCCTGAAGCTGGCCGAAATGCCGCGCAATGGGGCCAAGATTCGCGTTCGCAATCGTTGCGAAGTTACCGGCCGTCCGCGTGCTTTTTATCGCAAGCTGGGCATGTCGCGTATCGCTTTGCGTGATCTCGGGTCGATGGCCAAGGTGCCCGGCCTGGTCAAGTCAAGCTGGTAAGGAGCGCGCAATATGGCAATGACTGATCCACTGGGTGATATGCTCACCCGTATCCGTAACGGCGTCGCCCGCCGTAAGTCGTCGGTGTCGACTCCCGCTTCGAAGCTGCGCGCCCGCGTACTCGATGTGTTGCAGGCCGAAGGCTATATCCGCGGATATACCGAAGTCGCGTTCGACAATGGCAAGGCGGAATTGAGCATCGAGCTCAAGTACCATGAAGGCGCACCTGTGATCCGTGAGATCGCTCGCGTTTCCAAGCCGGGCCGTCGTGTATACGTCTCCGTTAAGTCCATTCCGCAGGTCGCCAACGGTCTCGGCATCACGATCCTTTCGACTCCGAAGGGCGTTTTGGCCGATCATGTTGCGCGTGAGCACAATGTTGGTGGTGAGGTTCTCTGCTCGATCTTCTGATCCGGCAGGTCCTCCAACTCGAACAGACAGGTTGAACAATGTCTCGTATCGGTAAAAAGCCCGTCCCAGTCCCCGCAGGCGTCACCGCGACGATTGACGGCCAGACAGTGGTTGCCAAGGGTCCCAAGGGTGAGTTGTCTTTCGTTGCAAACGACGAAGTGAAGCTCAAGCTTGAAGACAACGCGGTTGTAATCACGCCCGTCGGTAACTCCAAGGACGCACGCTCCAAATGGGGTATGTCGCGGACCATGGTGTCCAACATCCTGACCGGGGTGAAGGATGGCTACGAGCGCAAGCTCGAAATCAACGGCGTGGGTTATCGCGCGGCCATGCAGGGACAGAACCTGCAACTGGCTCTTGGCTTCAGCCACGATGTCGTCTATCAGCCGCCAAAAGGCGTCAACATCGCTTGCCCGAAGCCGACGGAAATCATCATCAGTGGCATCGACAAGCAAGTGCTTGGCCAGGTTGCTGCTGAGATCCGCGCCTATCGCAAACCTGAACCCTACAAGGGCAAGGGCGTGAAGTATGCTGAAGAGCGGATTGTCCGCAAAGAAGGCAAGAAGAAGTAAGGAAGACGCGAAATGGCTAGCAGGAAACAATCCCTTACGCGTCGGTCCAACCGGGTCCGTCGCCAGCTCAAAGCGGTGGCCAATGGTCGCCCACGCCTGTCGGTACATCGCTCGTCGAAGAACATCTACGTGCAGGTCATCGACGACGCAGCAGGCCGCACCCTTGCGGCAGCATCAACTCTCGATGTCGGCCTTCGCGCTGATCTCAAGACGGGTGCTGATGTTGCTGCTGCAGCGGCGGTTGGCAAATTGGTTGCCGAACGTGCAGTCAAGGCAGGCGTTACAGATGTGGTCTTCGACCGCGGCGCATTTATCTATCATGGCCGCATCAAGGCTCTCGCTGAAGCAGCCCGCGAAGGCGGTCTGAGCTTCTAAAATAAACCCAGCCGATTGATTCCGGAAAAGAATAAGGAACAGGACAATGGCCAAGGAAGGTCGCCGCGATAACCGCGGCAGAGACGATGAGCGCGATAGCGAATTCGTCGACAAACTCGTACACATCAACCGCGTTGCCAAGGTCGTCAAGGGCGGCCGTCGCTTCGGTTTCGCAGCCCTGGTGGTTGTTGGAGATCAGAAGGGCCGTGTTGGCTTTGGTCACGGCAAGGCGCGCGAAGTGCCGGAAGCAATCCGCAAGGCGACTGAGTCTGCCAAGCGCGATCTGATTTTCGTTCCGCTGCGTTCGGGTCGGACACTGCACCATGACGTGCATGGCCGTCACGGTGCTGGCAAGGTGCTTCTGCGCGCTGCCAAGCCCGGTACCGGTATCATCGCCGGTGGTCCTATGCGTGCGGTGTTCGAAACGCTCGGCATGCAGGATGTTGTGGCCAAGTCGACGGGTTCTTCGAATCCGTACAACATGATCCGCGCAACTTTTGACGCGCTCAAGAGCCAGATGCACCCCAAGGACATCGCTTCGCAGCGCGGCATGAAGTATTCCACGCTCCAGGAACGCCGCGGTGTATCCGCCGGCGCCGAAGAGTAATCGGGCGTCCGCCTTTATCGTATTAGGGAGCCAAGACTATGGCTGACAATAAAAAGGGCAAGACGGTCACTGTCGAACAGACCGGCAGCCCGATTCGCCGTCCCAACGTTCAGCGTCAGACGCTGATCGGCCTGGGCCTCAACAAGATGCACCGCGTCCGGACCCTCGAGGACACGCCGTCCGTTCGTGGCATGATCCGCTCGGTCAGCCACCTCGTTCGCGTTGTCGACGAGAAGTGAGTGGGAGTGAACTGTCATGAAACTCAATGAGATCACCGACAACGAAGGTGCAACCAAGAACCGTAAGCGCGTAGGTCGCGGTATCGGTTCCGGAACCGGCAAGACCGGCGGTCGCGGCGTCAAGGGTCAGAAATCCCGCGGTGGCGTTGCCATCAACGGATTTGAAGGCGGCCAGATGCCAATCTACCGGCGTCTTCCAAAGCGCGGCTTCAAGAACATCTTCTCGACCGACTTCAATGTCGTCTCGGTTGGCCGTATCCAGATTGCAATCGACGCTGGCAAGCTCGACGGCAAGGCTTCGATTGATGCCACAGCTCTCAAGGCTGCTGGCGTGATCCGCCGGATCAAGGACGGCGTGCGTATTCTCGCCGATGGCGATCTGAAGGCCAAGTTGACTCTCGAAGTTGCAGGCGCTTCGCGCACTGCAATCGAGAAGGTCGAAAAGGCTGGTGGCTCGATCAAGCTGCTCGCTCCGGCACCTGCACCGGCAGCGACCGAAGAATAACAAGTTTTTGACCGCCCGGTGCTTCACATCGGGCGGTTTTCATCCCATATGGGAGCAGCCGTCGCGGCAAAGCTGCGGCGACTGGGGCAGGCATCTGACGGGGTTGATCCGGTCAGGCCGCAACGTCCGGTGAAACCAACTCAGACCCTCCGGAGATGATCGGGTTCATCAGGCGCCGGATGGTCCGCGCGGAGAACGCAATGGCATCTGCAGCCGAACAACTCGCTTCCAATTTGAATTTCGGGGCTTTCGCCAAGGCGGAAGATCTCAAAAAGCGGATCTGGTTTACGCTGGGCGCACTTCTGGTGTACCGGCTTGGCACCTACATTCCGCTTCCCGGTATCAATCCGGAAGCATTCGCTCAGGCTTTCCAGGGGCAATCAGGCGGCATTCTTGGCCTGTTCAACATGTTCTCGGGCGGTGCGGTCGCGCGTATGGCGATTTTTGCGCTCGGCATCATGCCCTACATTTCCGCTTCGATTATCATTCAGTTGATGACGTCCGTTGTCCCTACGCTTGAGCAACTCAAGAAAGAGGGCGAGCAGGGCCGCAAGATCATCAATCAGTACACCCGTTACGGCACTGTGCTGCTTGGCACTGTGCAGGCTTATGGCATCGCCGTTGGCCTCGAATCCGGCAACGGTATTGTGACCGATCCGGGCTGGTTCTTCCGTATAGCTACCGTCATCACGCTTGTTGGCGGCACCATGTTCCTGATGTGGCTCGGTGAGCAGATCACCGCGCGTGGTATTGGCAATGGTATTTCGCTGATCATTTTCGCAGGCATCGTCGCTGCCCTGCCGACTGCTGTCGCAGGCACTCTGGAACTGGGTCGTACCGGCGCGCTGTCGACCGGCCTGATCATTGCAGTGATTCTGGTTGCCATCGGCGTCATCGCTTTCATCGTGTTCATCGAGCGTGCACAGCGGCAATTGCTGATCCAGTATCCGAAGCGCCAGGTTGGTTCGCGGATGTTCCAGGGCGATACGTCGCACCTGCCGCTGAAGCTCAACACGGCTGGCGTCATTCCGCCAATCTTTGCGTCGTCGCTGTTGTTGCTGCCGGCCACGATTGCTGGCTTCGCCAACACCGGAAATCTGCCGGGATGGGCCTCATCGCTGCTGGCGTCGCTTGGTCATGGACAGCCAGCCTATATGGCCTTGTATGCGCTGATGATCGGCTTCTTCGCGTTCTTCTACACCGCGATCGTGTTCAATCCGAAGGACACGGCTGACAATCTCAAGCGTCATGGCGGTTTCATCCCGGGGATTCGTCCCGGCGAGCGGACTGCGGAATACATTGACTTTGTGTTGACGCGAATCACTTTGATTGGCGCCATGTACCTTATTTTCGTTTGTCTCTTACCCGAATTTCTAATCGCGCAGACTGGCGTTCCGTTCTATTTGGGTGGTACGTCGCTCCTGATCGTCGTCTCGGTGACGCTCGACACGGTTGCGCAGATTCAGGGACATCTGATTGCCCAGCAATATGAAGGGTTGATCAAGAAGTCCAAACTTCGGGGAGGCAAGAAGGGCCGATGAGACTTATTCTTTTGGGACCGCCAGGTGCGGGTAAGGGGACCCAGGCGCAGCGTCTGGTCGAGAAACACGGCATTCCGCAATTGTCCACCGGTGACATGCTTCGGGCTGCAGTAGCCGCAGGCACCGAAGTCGGCAAGCGTGCAAAAGCTGTCATGGATGCTGGCGAACTGGTGTCGGATGATATCGTCAACGCCATCGTGTCGGAACGAATTGATCAGTCCGACTGCGCACGCGGTTTCATTCTCGATGGCTTTCCACGTACGCTTGTCCAGGCTGATGCAGTCGAATCCATGCTCAATGCCAAAGGCATCAAGCTTGATTCGGTCATCGAACTTCTGGTCGACGACAAGGCTCTGGTGGGCCGTATCGTCAAACGCGCCGAGGAAGCTGCGGCCGCCGGTCAGCCGGTTCGCAAGGATGATAATCCGGAAGTGTTCGAAGAGCGCCTGCGTGAGTATTATAAGAAGACCGCTCCGTTGACCGGCTACTATTATGCCAAGGGCACTTTGCGGACAGTCGACGGCATGCTGGCAATTGATGCCGTTACCGAAGAGATCGAAGCCGTTCTGGCATCTCTGTGAATTGAATGGAATGGTTTGAAGGGCGGTTCCCTTGGGTGGTGCCGCCGTTCAGGCGATCAGTTCGCGCAAAATAAGATTGCGGAGAGGTTGACGAAAGCCTGTTCGTTCCGCTAAGAACCGCGCAACTCGCAACATCCAAGCGACCGGCGCGTCTCCTCGAAGGCTTGAGGAAACGGCTCTGGTCGCTTTTAGTGTGTCGAGTTGTGTATTGCCGAAATCGGATCACGCCCTTTGGGGTTTTGTTTGGTTTTGGTCTGGACTACCCCGCAAGGGCCGGCCTCCACCGGACGCGGGTCAATGATAACCCGCCGGCTCGACCGGCCCACATGGAGAAGCAAATGGCCCGCATAGCAGGCGTAAACATTCCGACGAACAAGCGCGTCGTCATCGCATTGACCTACATCCACGGTATCGGCAACAGGTTTGCTCAGGAGATCGTGGAAAAGGTCGGTATTCCGCTGGAGCGCCGCGTCAATCAGCTTTCCGATGCTGAAGTGCTGCAGATCCGCGAAACCATCGACCGTGACTACCAGGTTGAAGGCGATCTTCGCCGCGAGAATTCAATGAACATCAAGCGTCTGATGGACCTTGGCTGCTATCGCGGCCTGCGCCATCGTCGCGGCCTGCCTGTGCGCGGTCAGCGTACCCATACCAATGCTCGTACCCGCAAGGGTCCGGCAAAGGCGATCGCAGGCAAGAAGAAGTAATTGGGGTTCGCCTGACCGGCGGCTACAGCTTAAAAGCGGTGGTTCTTTCAACTACCGCTTTCAGGTTTGGCCTTCCAGGCAGGTACATCCCGGTGGAGCCGCTGGTACTACGGCGGTGCTGATATCTCGAAAGGATAAATTATGGCTAAGGATGCCGCACGCGTCAAACGGCGCGAACGCAAGAATATCTCGTCGGGCGTAGCTCACGTAAACTCGACCTTCAACAACACGATGATCACCATCACTGATGCGCAGGGCAATACGATCTCGTGGTCGTCTGCCGGTTCGAAGGGCTTCAAGGGTTCGCGTAAGTCGACCCCGTTTGCTGCCCAGATGGCTGCCGAAGATGCCGCCAAGAAGGCTCAGGATCACGGCATGAAGACGCTGGAAGTTGAAGTTTGTGGTCCCGGTTCGGGCCGTGAATCTGCGCTTCGCGCTCTGCAGGCTGCTGGTCTCGTCATCACTTCTATCCGTGATGTGACACCGATCCCGCACAATGGTTGCCGCCCGCGCAAGAAGCGTCGCGTCTAACCGACTGCCGAGTTTCGACGGGTCTGGCAATGCCAGGTCCGGTTGATCCTCTTCTCACTTGGCCGCACGATTGGATAGTGCGGCAACAGGAAGGCAAGACATGATTCAGAAAAACTGGCAGGAACTGATCAAACCAAGCAAGGTCGAGTTCAATACTTCGGGCCGCACAAAAGCGTCCGTCGTTGCAGAACCGCTTGAGCGCGGCTTCGGCCTGACTTTGGGCAATGCCCTGCGTCGCGTCCTTTTGTCCTCGCTGCGTGGCGCTGCTGTCACCGCAGTGCAGATCGACGGCGTGTTGCATGAGTTTTCTTCGATCCCTGGCGTTCGTGAAGATGTCACAGACATCATCCTGAACATCAAGGAAATCGCCATCCGCATGGAAGGCGACGAAGCCAAGCGCATGGTCGTTCGCAAGCAGGGCCCCGGCGTTGTCAAGGCTGGCGACATTCAGACTGTTGGCGACATCGAGATCCTTAACCCCGAGCATGTTCTTTGCACGCTTGATGAGGGCGCTGAAATCCGCATGGAATTCACCGTCAACAACGGCAAGGGCTATGTGCCTGCTGACCGTAACCGCGCTGAAGATGCTCCGATCGGCCTTATTCCGGTCGACAGCCTCTATTCGCCGGTCAAGAAGTGCTCCTACAAGGTGGAAAACACCCGTGAAGGACAGGTTCTCGATTACGACAAGCTGACACTGAACATCGAAACCGATGGCTCGGTAAGCGGCGAAGATGCCGTGGCTTACGCAGCTCGTATCCTTCAGGATCAGCTCGGTGTGTTCGTCAACTTCGACGAGCCGCAGAAGGAAGTTCACGAGGAAACCGTTGCCGAATTGGCTTTCAACCCGTCGCTTCTCAAGAAGGTCGACGAGCTGGAACTCTCGGTTCGCTCGGCAAACTGCCTGAAGAACGACAACATCGTCTATATCGGCGACCTTATTCAAAAGACCGAAGCCGAAATGCTCCGGACTCCGAACTTTGGCCGCAAGTCGCTCAACGAGATCAAGGAAGTTTTGGCTTCCATGGGCCTGCATCTGGGTATGGAAGTTCCATCCTGGCCGCCGGAAAACATCGAAGATCTCGCCAAGCGTTACGAAGACCAGTATTAAACCGTCAAACGGCAGGTGTGCGCCTGCATGTGAAGGAGACTAGCCATGCGCCATGGAAATTCAGGTCGCAAGCTGAACCGTACCTCAAGCCACCGCAAGGCGATGTTCGCCAACATGGCGGCTTCGCTCATTGAACATGAGCAGATCGTGACCACCTTGCCGAAAGCCAAGGAAATCCGTCCGATCGTCGAAAAGCTCGTCACGCTCGGCAAGCGCGGCGATCTGCATGCTCGCCGTCAGGCGATCTCGCAGATCCGCGACAATGATGCCGTGCGCAAGCTGTTCGATGCTATCGCAACACGCTACGCCACCCGCAACGGCGGCTACATCCGGATCATGAAGGCTGGTTACCGCACTGGTGACAATGCCCCGATGGCTGTTGTCGAGTTTGTCGACCGCGACCCGGATGCCAAGGGTTCCAAGGACCGGGCCCGCGTGGCTCTGGAAGTCGCTGCCGAAGAAGAAGCCGCGTAAGCGCTTCACTCTGGCAATGCCAAAAATTGAAAGGCCGGGTGCATCGCGCGCCCGGCCTTTTTTATTCGATTGATACTCATGAGCGTGCGGCGCCGACCCTGATGCGAGCCGGGTTACTCGGTTTGCGGATTTTGTCTGCTCAGCCCGCTGTGCATCTGACGCGCTGAACGCTTCCAGGCCATGTAACGCGGACGAACCAGTCGCCAGCCGATGAGCACCGAAACCAGCGCGGCATAGATCCACTGTTCCGGCCCGATTACCTTCACTGACAGGCAATAATGCAGCGCCCCGGCAGCGGCGGTCGGGTAGATCAGCCGGTGAAGCTTGATCCATCGCGGTCCAAGTTTGCGGATCGACCAGCGGTTGGACGTCAGCGCCAGCGGGATCAGAGCCACAAATGCCGCCATGCCGATGGTGATGAACCAGCGTTTGAAGATATCTTCGACAATCACATCAAGCGCCAGCCGCTTGTCGAGCACCATGTAGGCGAGGAAATGCATCGCCACGTAGTAGAACGCCAATAGGCCGAGTGCGCGGCGATAGCGGACCCAGTTAACTCCGAAGAGATCTCTGATTGGCGAGATCATCAACGTCAGGATCAGCAACCTCAAGGCCCATTCACCGAGCAGATGCTCAAAAATCTTGACCGGATTGCCGACCAGTTGACCGGTTGCGCCGAGATAGAATGTCCAGACCGCAGGCACAAAGCCCAGCGCATAGAGCGCCCAGATCGATGCGGCGTGAAACCGTTTTGGCAAAGCGGGCAAGCGCATGGTCAGAAATTCGCTTCCAGATCCATGCCATCATAGAGCCCTGCGACCTCATCGCCATAGCCGTTGAACGGCAGCGTCGGCCGGTCGTTGGAGCCAAAGAACCCGCCGCCACCGATGCGGTTTTCCATAGCCTGGCTCCAGCGCGGATGATCGACGGCAGGATTGACGTTGGCATAAAACCCGTACTCATTCGGCGCAAGCCTGTTCCAGGTCGATGCCGGTTGTTCTTCCGTCAGTGTGATTCGAACAATCGACTTGATGCCCTTGAAGCCATATTTCCACGGCGTCACCAGACGCACGGGAGCGCCGTTCTGGTTGGGCAGCGTTTTGCCATAAAGCCCCATCGACAGGATGGTCAGCGGGTTCCTCGCCTCGTCCAGCCGCAGTCCTTCGACATAGGGCCAGCTCAATGACTGAAACACGCCACTCTGTCCCGGCATTTCCTCTGGCCTGACGATGGTCTCGAACGCCACGTATTTGGCGCTGCCCAATGGCTCAACCTTGTCAAGAAGACTTGCGAGCGGAAATCCGATCCAGGGGATCACCATCGACCATGCTTCAACGCATCGCATCCGGTAAATGCGCTCCTCAAGCCCAAGCGCCATCAGCGCGTCGAGATCAAACTCGGTGGGCTTGCCCACCATGCCATCAACCTTGATGGTCCAGGGCCGCGGGTTGAAGTCACCGGATTTGGCAGCCGGATCGGCTTTGCCGGTACCGAACTCATAAAAATTGTTATAGCTGGTGACATCCGCCTCGGGCGTAAGATCTTCCTTGGGGTCGTAGCCCCCCGGCTTGGCTTCAAGGCTTTCCGCCGCGAAGGCTAGCGCAGGCGCGGCAAGTGCAAACCCGCCTGCAGCAGTCATGCGCAGGAAATCGCGCCGCAGGAAATAGCTGGTCTCCGGAGTGATCTCTGATCCGGGGATGGGGGTAGGGCGGTAGCGGCGCATGGCGGGATAGCTCCTGAAATTAGCAAACCAAAAGGTTGGCGCTGGGCGCGCGTGACTTCTTACGCTGAAGATATACGATTGTCGGCGGACGCAAAGGACCGGCGCGACCACATTTTCGTGTAGACGCGGTGATCAGTGCATTCTCAATGGCGTCGAAGTGACCCAATGTTTGCTCTTGCGGTCTGATGATTGTCAAAGAGTGGCCGTGCTGCCATGAAGCCGTCAAACTCATGATGACTTTGCTGTGCCAGTCAGGCCATAGTGGCCCAAATCACTGAGGATTATCATCATGATTCCAAATCGAGCGCGGTTACGCGTCGTACCGCTTGTTCTTTTGGCCATTTGCGTTCTGACATTGCCCATTCTGGTTCCGGCGATGGCCCAGACCAAGGCCGAGGACTCATTGACTGACAGTATCGGGAAGATTTTCCGCGATGTTATAGGTGATCCGGACGACAAGGCTGCGCCAAAGTCTGCACCGGCAACAGTCGCCGAACCGCGTCGCGAACCTCCGCGATCCCGCGCCGGCATGATGCAGTCCTTCTCGCCGCTGGTGAAGGCTACTGCACCGGCTGTCGTAAATGTCTATGCAGACCGTCTGGTTCAACGCAGCATGTCTCCCTTTGCGGGAGATCCGTTCTTTGAGCAGTTTTTCGGCCAGCGCATGCCAAATCGCACAGAGAAGCAGTCTTCCCTTGGCTCCGGCGTCATCATTCAGGGCAACGGCATCGTCGTTACCAACAATCACGTCATTGAAGGGGCTGATGATATCCGGGTGGCGCTTGCTGATGGACGGGAGTTTCAAAGCCGGATTCTGCTCAAGGACGAACGCTTCGATCTGGCAATTCTGCAGATTGAGGGGAACGGACCTTTCCCGGTGGTGGAATTCGGTGATACCGACACCACCGAGGTGGGAGACATTGTGCTCGCCATCGGCAATCCGTTCGGCGTGGGCCAGACCGTGACCAGCGGCATCGTTTCGGCGCTTGCACGCAATAGCGTCGGTGTGTCGGATTTCGGCTCTTTCATTCAGACCGACGCCGCTATCAATCCCGGTAATTCCGGTGGGGCTCTTATTGATATGAGCGGCCGCCTGATCGGCATCAATTCGGCTATTTTTTCGCGCTCCGGCGGCTCCAATGGCATTGGCTTTGCAATTCCCGCCAATCTGGTTCGTGCTGTCGCTGAAACTGCTGAATCTGGTGGTGAGGTGTTCGAGCCACCCTATATTGGCGCATCGTTTGATCCGGTGACCGCTGACATTGCCGAAGCACTCGGTTTGGATCGGGCCACCGGAGCGCTGGTGGCGGATGTCACCGAGGACAGCCCGGCCGACAAGGCAGGCTTGCGCATCGGGGACATCGTGCTGGGTTTCAACGGCCGGACGGTCGAACACCCCGATGCGTTGGGCTACCGCCTCGCTACGACCGGTGTTGGCGCCACGGCCGAACTTGATGTGCTGAGCCGCAAAGGCCGCAAGACCCTCGAAATCACGCTGCAGGCGCCGCCTGCCGATGATCCGCGCGATCGCCGTACACTTATGGGCCAGAACCCGTTCTCAGGCGCACTTGTTTCCAACATCACGCCGCGCATTGTTAGCAAGATGCGGCTTTCATCATCGGTGCGTGGCGTCGTTGTGACGGATGTTCCGGGACGCTCGATAGCCGGACGATACGGCTTTCGTCCCGGCGATCTGATCGCCGTGATCAATGGCGTCGAGATCGCCAATGTCGACATTCTCGAACAGGTGCTGACTGAAGGCGCCAGCTTTTGGCGCTTCGAGATCGTGCGTGGTGGCCAGCGCATCCGACAGATTATCCGGTGAGGCGATGAGCGATTTGTTTGCCACTCCCGGTGCCGCGCCTGGCGGGCATCGTCCGCTTGCCGACAGGTTGCGGCCCGCAACTCTGGCCGAGGTCGCCGGTCAGGCGCATCTGACCGGTCAGGATGGTGTTATCACCCGGATGATTGCCTCGGGCAGCCTCGGCTCGATGATCTTCTGGGGACCTCCGGGGACAGGTAAAACCACCGTTGCGCGGTTGCTGGCAGGCGAGACGGAACTGGCATTCGATCAGATTTCGGCGATTTTTTCCGGTGTTGCCGACCTCAAGAAGGTCTTCGAGGCGGCGCGCATACGGCGCATGAGCGGCCGCCAGACTCTGCTGTTCGTTGACGAGATCCATCGTTTCAACCGCGCTCAGCAGGACAGCTTTCTGCCGGTCATGGAAGATGGCACCATCGTGCTGGTTGGCGCGACCACCGAAAACCCGTCGTTCGAACTCAATGCCGCGCTTTTATCACGCGCCCGGGTGCTGACCTTCAAGTCCCATGATCAGGACAGTCTTGAAAGCCTGTTGCTGCGTGCAGAGGAAGAGACCGGAAAGCCGCTGCCCTTGCAGCCCGAAGCCCGGTTGAGCCTGCTCGGCATGGCTGACGGTGATGGCCGCGCAGTGCTGACGCTTGCCGAAGAAGTCTGGCGCGCCGCCCGCGAGGATGAGGTCTTTGATACCGAAGCGCTTGTGAAGGTCGTCCAGCGCCGCGCACCGGTCTATGACAAGGGCCAGGACGGCCATTACAATCTGATCTCGGCCTTGCACAAGTCGATCCGCGGGTCCGATCCTGATGCAGCGCTGTATTATCTCTGCCGGATGCTCGACGCCGGCGAGGATCCGCTGTTTTTGTGCCGCAGGCTGGTCCGTATGGCGTCGGAGGAAATTGCCATGGCTGATCCGCAGGCGCTGGTGATCGCCAATGCCGCCAAGGATGCCTATGATTTTCTCGGTTCCCCCGAAGGCGAATTGGCGTTGGCGCAGGCCTGCGTCTATCTCGCCACGGCGCCCAAATCGAACGCCGTGTACACAGCCTACAAATCCGCCATGCGCGCTGCCAAGGAAGGCGGATCGCTGCTGCCGCCCAAGCACATTCTCAATGCGCCGACCAAGCTTATGAAGGCCGAGGGCTATAACGAGGGTTACCGCTACGACCATGACGAGCCTGATGCTTTCTCCGGGCAGGATTATTTCCCCGAAACCATGGGCCGCAAGACGTTCTACGATCCACCGGAACGCGGATTTGAACGCGATATCCGCAAGCGTCTGGATTTCTGGAACAAGCTCAGGAAAGAGCGCTCTGGCAAAGGATAGGACACTATGACCAGCGCGTCGGCTGAAACCATTCCCAAAATCGGCATCATGGGCGCCGGAGCCACCGGGCTTTATGTTGGCGGCATGCTGACTGAGGGCGGAGCGCGCGTGGTCTTCGTAACACGCGGACGCACTCTGGAGGCGGTTTCTCGCGGCCTGTCGCTGTCACGCTACGATGGCTTCAAGGCAGCGTTGAAGCCGGAGCGCTACGAGGTTGGGGGCGTCGACAGTATCGCGGATTGCGATATCGTGCTGTTTTGTACCAAATCCGGCGACACGGAAGCGGCTGCCGTTGAACTTTCCAAGGCACTCAAGCCTGATGCCACCATCATCAGCCTGCAAAACGGCGTCGGCAATGTCGAGATGCTGAAAAACCTGCTGTCACCGCATGAAGTTGTTGCCGGCACAGTGCCCTTCAATGTCGTCCGCTTGTCGCCCAATGCGGTGCATTGCTCCATGGAAGGCCCGGTTCTGATTGGTCCCTCGCAAGCCTCCACAAAACTGGCGAGGCTTGCAGCGACCTCGCGTCTGAAGCTGCTGGTCCATGACAATCTGGAGGCCATGCAATGGGGCAAGCTGTTGCTCAACCTCAACAACGGCCTCAATGTGATCAGCGGTCTTCCCTTGCGTCGGCAGTTCGATGATCCCGGCTACCGCAAGGTTCTGGCCATGGCCATGGACGAACTGCTTGCAGCGCTGGATGCGGCAGACATTCACGCGATTGGCGCGACGCGCACAAATCCGCGGCTGATACCGAAAGTTTTGCGGCTGCCGACCTGGCTGTTTCGCATTGTTGCCCGTCAGCAACTCAAGATGGATGACACGGCGCGATCCTCCTCCTGGGATGATCTCAAAGCGGGCAGGGAGCCTGAAACACGCTTCCTCAATGGTGCGGTCTGCACTCTTGCCGAGGCCCATGGCCGCACCGCCCCCGTCAACGAACTCATCTGCCGTCTGGTGGGGGATGCGTTCGCCGCCGAGGCATCGCCCGAAATGCCCGGCGCCGCACTTCTTGCGCTGGCGCGAGGCACGGCACGCTGATCAACAAAAGCAGGCACGAATCCCGCAACCTTTGACTTGCGTCAATGCCGTTTGTGTCGCGGCGCTGCATGGTGATCTCCAAGTAATCAAGGAGGACTCGCTTATGACGGTTCTGGTGCTTTATGCCACGATTGAGGGGCACACCCGCAAGATAGCCGAACATGCCGCAGCAAAGCTTGAGGAGGCTGGTCAGGGTGTTGTGATTGGAGATATTCGTGAACCCGGATTTGCCATACCGGGCCGCTTTGAAGGTGTGCTGATCTGCGCGCCAATTCACGTCGGGCGCTATCCCTCGGCTGTGGCCCAGTTCCTGATCGACTGGAAGGCTGCTCTTGCCGATGTTCCCACAGCGCTGGTTTCGGTTTCGCTGGGCATTCACAGCGACAGCACTGAAGACCGTGCCGAAGCGGAAGGCTATCCCGCCAAGCTGGAGAAGAAAACCGGATTTCATATCCCCAAGGTTCATCATGCAGCCGGCGCGCTCAAATATCTCGAGTATGATTTTTTCAAACGGGCACTGATGCGCCAGATCGCGGCAAAGGAAGGCGGGCCGGTCGATACCAGTGTGGATCATGAATTCACCGATTGGGCCGCGCTTGACGTATTTGTTCAGGAATTCGCCGACGATGTCGCCTTGGCGGAGAAAGCATAGCTTTATAGCCGGTTGATGAGCGAGATAAGTTCCGGCTGGTCCGCTGGGCCGCTTTATCGCCGAGCTCTTTTCGGCTAAGCACCAGGGATGAACACTCTTGTCCTTGTTTTCCTCGGTGGTGGTCTGGGTGCCGTGTCGCGCCATCTCGCCGCCATGATGGTGATGCGGCTTTCGGGTCCCGGTTTTCCCTGGGGCACGATGGTCGTCAACATCGCCGGATCGATGGCTATGGGGTTGTTGATCGCCTGGCTCGCACGCCGGTCTTCCGGCGATGCTGACCTTCGGCTGCTGCTGGCGACTGGTTTTTTAGGCGGTTTTACCACATTTTCCGCCTTTTCGCTTGATGCGGTGACGCTTTACGAGCGTGGTGCGTTGACGGCGGCGGCTGCCTATGTGATTGCCAGCGTCACAGTTTCCATCCTGGCGTTGTTTGGCGGGCTTTGGCTGGCACGCCAGCTCTGACACCAGCCTGCAAGCCCAGGACAAAGAGATAATCGATATGGCGGGCGTACAGCTCAAAAAAGTGGATCAGGACGAAGCGGGCATGCGGCTCGATCGCTGGTTCAAGGTGCATTTTCCGGGTCTCGGTTTCGGGCCGCTGCAAAAGCTGCTCAGATCCGGGCAGGTTCGTGTGGATGGCGGCCGGGTCAAATCCGACGCAAGGGTGCAACCCGGGCAGACCGTGCGGATTCCGCCGATGGATGTCGACGAGAAATCCACCGCCCCGCTGACGGCCAAGACCATTCGCAGCCAGAATGACCACGAAGTGCTGAGCCAGATGCTGTTGCATGAAGATGCAAAAGTGCTGGTGTTCAACAAGCCCGCCGGCCTTGCCGTGCAGGGTGGCTCCGGCGTCACCCGCAATGTCGACGAGATGCTAGAGGCCTGGCGCAACAAGAAGGGCGAGAAGCCGCGGCTTGTGCACCGGCTTGACCGGGATACCTCCGGCGTTCTGGTGGTTGCACGCACCCGTGGCGCGGCCCAGGCGCTGACTGCTGCTTTCCGCGAGCGCACCACTAAAAAAACCTACTGGGCGCTGGTCAAGGGTGTGCCGCGCGACAAGGAAGGCAAGATTTCCACCTGGTTGATCAAGGAAGCCACCGACGATGGCGACCGGATGCGCGTCGCCAAGCATGGCGAGGACGGCGCCGATCACGCGGTGTCCTATTACCGCATCATCGACAAGGCTGCCCAGAGCCTCGCCTGGCTCGAGTTCGAGCCCTATACCGGCCGCACTCATCAGCTTCGGGTTCATGCGCTGCACCTTGGCCATCCGATCATTGGCGACCCTAAATATTTCGAGTTCGACAAGAACTGGGAATTCCCCAGCGGCATGCAGAATCGGCTGCATCTGCTGGCGCGCCATATCTCTATTCCGCATCCTGACGGTGGCCGGCTCTCGGTGACCGCTCCTTTGCCGCCGCACATGGTGCAAAGTTGGAATCTGCTTGGTTTTGAAGAGTCCTCGGCCGGAGAGCCCGAAGAATGAAGCTGGTTCTGTTCGATTGCGACGGCACAATTGTCGACAGTGCTGCAATTTTCCATACATGCATGGAGCGCACGTTCGAGGATTTTGAACAGGTTCGGCCCGAGTTTGATCTTACCAAGTCGATCATCGGCCTGACGCTGGATATTGCCATTGCGCAAATGCTCGGCCGCGCCGTGGACGCAGAAATCGCCGCCATGACCGCCCGTTACAAGGAACATTTCATGCTGTACCGTCAAAATGGCGGCACGCTTGAACCAGCCTATGACGGCCTGCTGCCGCTGATTGCGAGCCTTGCTGCCCGTGACGATGTGATCCTTGGCGTGGTCACCGGCAAATCCCGGCGCGGGCTGGATGCGATCCTGGCCCATCATGATTTGACAAAGTTCTTCTTCACCACCCGCACCGCCGATGATTGCCCGTCCAAGCCGCACCCGGCGATGGTGTTGGAATGTTGCGCGGAAGCGGGAATTGATCCGAAACAGACGACGGTTATCGGCGATGCCGTCTATGACATGCAGATGGCGGTCAGCGCCGGAGCCCGCTCCGTTGGCGTTTCCTGGGGCTATGGCCCGGTGGAGGCGCTCAGGGCGGCCGGTGCCGCGCATGTGGTCAATCACGCCGGTGAATTGGCCGCGCTCATCTGACGACAGGAGACGTTCTTATGCGTGACATACTCAGCGATCTTGATCTCGGAGACGCCAAACCATCCGATCCGGTCCGGGAAATTCAGGCAGGCCTGAAGAAGGTCTTGCCCAAGCGGTTTTACAAGCAAGTGGCAGTCATTCCCGGAACCGAGAGCGGTTTCGTTGTTGCGCTTGACGGAAAGCCGGTGCGCACGCCATCCCGGCAGGAGCTCGGTGTTCCGAATGCTGACTTGGCCGCAGCTCTTGCTGCGGAATGGGAGGCGCAAACGGACACGATCGATCCGGCGACGATGCCGCTGACGCGGATGATCAACACCGCAATCGATGCTGTGGCAACGGCCCAGGAAGAAGTGTTTGAGGAAATCCTGCGCTTCGCCGGGTCAGATCTTCTGTGCTATCGCGCCGAGGCGCCGGACGCGTTGGTGGCGCGCGAAGCCGAACTCTGGGATCCACACCTCGACTGGGCCGCAAACATGGGCGCGCGGCTGGTGCTGTCGCAAGGCATCGTTCATGTCGAGCAGCCGGCTGAAGCAATCCGCGCTGTCGCGGTGCTTCTACGCCGCTATGCCACGCCGCTGCAACTCACTGCACTGCATACCATGACGACGCTCACAGGCTCGCTGATCCTGGCACTGGCACTGGCCGAGGGCAGGGCGGAACCCTCCGAAATCTGGGACGCTGCTCATGTCGATGAGGATTTCAACATTGCCCAATGGGGCGAAGACCATGAAGCTGCCGCGCGCCGCGCCAAGCGGCTGATCGATTTCGAAGCGGCAAACCTGATCCTGTCCGCACACCGGTCCTGAGATTGTCAGGCAGGTTGTGACACGCCATTCTTTGGCCGCTTTGTCAGGTTTGGCGATGGGGCACATGCACCGCCTTGGCGGTTTCTTGCAGGCCAGAATTAAGCGGGATTCGGCCTTCTTAACCATGCGCTAACTATAAAATGCGATTTTCCGGGAAGTGAAACTGCTCAATTCCGGAGTATTGGCGTGCAGCAAGATGATCAGATTACTTTGCGGTTCTTGCGTGCGATAGTTCTTGTCGTTCTTGCTACAGTTCTCTCGGCATGCGCAGGCAGGCCCAAACCACTGGATCCGACGAGGCCGGTCAACGTCACCGAAGTCCGGGTCATGGCGTATAGCATCGAGGATCTAGGTTTTGCCGGTCGTCTGCAGCAACGGCTTGAGGCCAGTGTAGGCCGCGCCACGTCCGACATCGGTCAAGCATCGGCGCTTCGGATCGTGGTGCAGGAGCGCCGGCAGGAGCCTTCCCCGGTTAACCTGTTCGGCGGCATATCCGAATCTGTCAGCCTGGATCTGTCGCTGATCGATTCCAACACCGGACAGGTGCTGCGCTCGCAGGCCCTGCGCTCAAACTCAACTGATTTCAATGGATCAAGCGTCGAGACAGTGCTGATCAGCAGGTTGACTGACGATATTCGCGGTCTTTTGGGATTGTCGGGGTATACGCCGTTTCCGGTCAGAGGCGCCAAGCGGGATGTCGTATGGCCAAGCAGAAAGCCCGTGTTCGATGCTGCCGATGAGACTTTGCGTTCGGTCGACCCGTTGCTCAACGGCACCGTGACCCCGACCACGCTCACTCTCGATGTGGAACCTGATACTGCCCCGGCAATTGATTATTCCAAGCCGTTGCTCGACGACAAACCAACTGTCAAACCATCCATTCCGGCAATTGTCATGGCGCCAGAAGTCCCCGAGAAAGTGCCGGGAAGCCTTGAGCTCCCTGCCCAGAAACCCGGTATTACGCCGACGGACGGGGACACGGATGATCTCGATGAACCCTGCATCATCACGCTCGACAACGATTGCAGCGATCCTGACAGCCGTTGAGGTAGAGTTCGCCTATCTCAAGCAAAAACCGGGACGAACGGTCCCGGCCTTGTCATGCATCTTCAAAAAGACAATCAGCCCAGGCGTTCTGAGTGCCAGGCGAGGTGGTCTTCCATGAAGGTCGAGATGAAATTGTATGAGTGGTCATAGCCCTCCTGCATTCGCAGCGTCAGGCCGATGTCTGTGCCGCGGCAGGCCTCTTCCAGAAGCCAGGGTCGCAGACCTTCTTCCAGAAATCCGTCGGCGGTTCCCTGATCCACCAGAAACTCGGAAAACCGTGCGCCGTCTGCAATCAGTTGCGTCGCATCGTAACGGCGCCAGGCTGCTTCATCCGCACCGAGATACTTTTCAAGCGCCGGACGTGACCAGTCGGCGGTTGACGGCTGGACGATCGGCGCGAAGGCCGAGCAGCTCTTGAATCTGTCCGGATGCTTGAGCGCGAAGGTCAGTGCACCGTGCCCGCCCATCGAGTGACCCATGATCGCCTGACGTCCCATGTCTGCGGCGAAATGGCCGGCAATCAACTTCGGTAATTCCTCAAGGATGTGGGTTTCCATGCGGAAGTGGCGCGACCAGGGTGATTGGGTTGCATCAAGATAAAACCCTGCGCCCTTGCCGAATTGCCAGTTGTCCGGCTCATCGGGCACATGATCGCCACGCGGGCTGGTGTCCGGGCAGACGATGATCAGGCCGAGTTCGGCCGCCATCCGCCGGTACTCACCCTTGTCCATCACGTTGGCGTGGGTGCAGGTCAGTCCGGAGAGGAACCACACCACCGGGCACAACTGTTCCTTGGCCTGTATCGGCCGGAACACCGAGAATGTCATGTCGCAGCCGCAGGCGTCTGATTCTGTCGAATAAACGCCCTGGCATCCGCCATGAGCCTTGGCTTCCGAAATGATCTTCATGGGTGCGTCGTCCAGTTTCGGGTGTGGGATGGTGGCAGCGATAAATCCGCTGCCGGTCAGTAGACCACGACGCTGCGGATGCTCTCGCCCTTGTGCATCAGGTCGAAGGCCTCGTTGATGCCCTCAAGCCCCATTGTGTGGGTGATCATCGGGTCGATCTCGATCTTGCCTTCCATATACCACTCAACGATCTTCGGAACATCGGTGCGTCCGCGTGCGCCGCCAAAGGCCGTCCCGCGCCAGGACCTGCCGGTGACCAGCTGGAAGGGCCGGGTGGAGATTTCCTGACCGGCTCCGGCGACACCGATGATGATGCTTTCGCCCCAGCCCTTGTGGGCGCATTCCAGGGCCGTGCGCATCACGCCGACATTGCCGGTGGCATCAAAGGTGTAATCCGCGCCACCCTTGGTCAGATCGACGAGATAGGGCACCAGATCGCCTTCCACTTCGCTCGGATTGACGAAATGAGTCATTCCGAAGCGTTTTGCCATTTCAACCTTGGACGGATTAAGATCGACACCGACGATCATGTCTGCACCGGCAAGACGCAGGCCTTGCAGCACGTTCAACCCGATACCGCCGAGACCGAAGACGATGGCCTTGGAGCCGATTTCCACCTTGGCGGTATTGATCACCGCACCAATGCCTGTGGTCACGCCGCAGCCGATGTAGCAAACCTTGTCGAAAGGCGCGTCCGGGTTGATCTTGGCCAGCGCGATTTCCGGCAGGACTGTAAAGTTGGCGAAGGTCGATGTGCCCATGTAGTGAAATATCGGCTTGCCATTGAGCGAGAAGCGCGATGTGCCGTCCGGCATCAGGCCAGCGCCTTGCGTAGTGCGGATCGCCTGGCACAGGTTGGTCTTGGGATTGAGGCAGTATTCGCACTCGCGGCATTCCGGCGTGTAGAGCGGAATGACGTGGTCACCCTTTTTCAGCGATGTGACGCCGGGTCCGACATCAACCACAACACCCGCACCCTCATGCCCGAGGATGGCGGGGAATATGCCTTCCGGATCGGCGCCTGACAGCGTGAATTCGTCGGTATGGCAAATACCGGTGGCCTTGATCTCGACAAGCACCTCGCCCGCGCGCGGTCCGTCCAGCTGAACGGTGGTGATTTCAAGCGGTTTTCCGGCTTCAAAAGCGACTGCTGCGCGAACGTCCATTTCCGTACTCCCGGCTTATGCATGTCGCTCAAAAATTTCATTTGAACGACAACGTACATGCATCATTTCAACGTGCTACAGCGTCCCTTGCGCATCCAATCGGGCGCGCTGCGCTGTAGATGACCTGTCATCAGTCCCGACCCTGCCAGAGCGGCAGGTTCGGCTTAAATCTGATTTTCAGGCATCTAGTCGTTTGCAGCTCGTGTCAATGTCACAAGTCGGCTTTCCAGTATTTCCACGCTTGCGGTGATCTGCAGTGCGAGGTCCCGAAGCCGGTTGATTTCCCCCGACATTTCATCCACAGCGATGGAAATTCCAGGTGCCTGCGGTGCATCGCCTGCGCCACTGATCAACCATGCCGGCGAAACACCAAGCACGCCGGCCAGTGTCATGATCTTGTTGGCGCGCGGTTCGGAGCGATCCGATTCCCATTCGGCGAGGGTTTCATCGGTCACGCCGATATGGGATGCGGCGTCCTCCAGTGTCAACGTGGCCAGATCGCGGGCACGGGTAATTCTGCCGCCGAGTGTATCCCCGTCATCATAAGTTTCCGCATGGTTTTCCGCTGTCATACCGTTCATGTGTCGTGTTCCTTTGATTTATCAACCAGAAAGCCGGATTGCGCTGATTGACGCCCGCGGCAGACATCTGGCCGATATAGTGCCTATGCATGGACCATGTCGTTCGTATGAACCCGAGGTCGTGCGACATGCATTGGCGTGTCAGACGTAGTGAGCCTTCGCCAGCCAGAATTATTGGCGGTGCCCCAGATCTTTATCTCACATGAAGTGAAGTCCGGAACTATCGAATCGGGGTCAAGGTCTCTGTTCCGGAAGCTACAGTATCGGCGATTGTCGGCGCGTCGTCCAGAGCGCAGAGTGCTTTTAAATTGAGAGACACCCGGCCGGCCGCCGCCGGTGTCAACGTCGCAATCATCACCAAATTCTTGTTAGCCATGCATTTCGGGTATTTTTCGAACCCGCATGTTCTTATCTCTTGTCGGGCATTTCATAGTCGTGATCCCATTCATCAATCCCGGAGATCTCGTCTGGATCAATGGGGTTCCTGATCCGCTCGTTCGTGTTGGCGTAGCGCTTCTTGATCCGGTTCCATGGCTTTATTGGCATGCCGGGTGCGATCAACATTTGTGGTGGTGTAAAATTCGAAGGGTCGGGCTCGAACGCGGTTCCGTAGATTGAATGGGCGTGATCCTGTAGTGCGCCACGTATGACGAATATTCCGCATAGTTGATTTGTCTTGGGCATCCCGAAAGGCAGCAAGGTTTCCCGCACCAAGGGCCGATAGGCTGGACTGCTGCCAAAAATCAGTCTGACTTGGCCGGTCTGGTCGGTGTGTGCGTCTTGATACCGCCGGCGTCGATGCTGGTAAAATCCGCTACGCGGCGCCGGTTCATTCGGAGAATGCATTTCCCGGGTTCGGCAACAATGAACGATACCGTCTCCGTCTACCGTGCGCACCAAAAACGGAATCGGGCTGAACCGGGTTACCGAGAACGCGAACTTGAGTGCCCGGTCATCTTCAAGGCGAAGACCCAAGTCATGCCATGACAGGCAATCCTCATCCCCGAATGCCTTCAAGACAGCGCGTGCAAGGGTTGCCTTCTTTGCCACTGGATAGTCACCTTTGCCGTTGATCCGGCGCGCCATACGCGATTGCCGTACACCCCGTTCAACCCACATTGTGCGCGTGGTCAGGCCGGCCGGTCGTCCCGGGTCGGTCCGAACACAGTTTCAAACGCATCGCGCAACCGTATGTCCGCCTCATGCATCGGGATTGGCAGTCCCAGGTCAACCAGGCTTGTCACGCCATGCGCCCGCACGCCGCAGGGCACGATCCCGGAAAAGTGCTCGAGATCCGGATCGACGTTGATCGCCAGCCCGTGAAAGCTCACCCATTTGCGCAAGCGGATCCCGATGGCGGCGATCTTGTCCTCAGCCATGGAGCTATCTGCAAGCCGCGGCTTGTCCGGCCGCCGCACCCAGACGCCAACCCGGTCTTCGCGCCGTTCGCCGGTCACATTCATGCTCTCGAGCGTACCGATGATGACGGCTTCCATGGCCGACACGAATGCCCGCACATCTTGCCGCCGCCGCTTGAGGTCGAGCATGACATAGGCCACGCGCTGACCCGGGCCATGATAGGTGTATTCACCGCCACGACCGGTTGCGTGCACCTCAAACCGGTCCGGTGCAACCAGATCTTCCGCCTTGGCGCTGGTGCCGGCGGTGTAGAGCGGAGGGTGTTCGACAAGCCAGACCAGCTCGTCGGCTTCGCCCGCGGCTATGTGCTCGGCTTCTGCCTCCATCAACGCTACCGCGTCAGCGTAGGGGGTCAGTCCCTCCGATATCCGCCATCTGACTGGCGGGCTTTCCTTCTCGGGAAAAAACCGGGTCTCAAGTGTGTCGCGTGATTTCATTTAACTTGTCTAGATCCGTTCGCCGGCAAATGGAACAGGTGTGATGGGTGGAGGCGATCGCCTCTCCGTGCACCGCCTGTCGTCTCAAGCCGTGCAGGGGCGTGTCGGACAGGATGGTGACAATAGTGCTTTCCTTCTACGCTGCTGATGCTCGGGAAGCCCGCTTCAAATTGGGGAATCAGTTTGCTGAAAATTCGACCGGCACAAGCCCGATCCGGAAGTAGCCAACCTGTATCATCAGTTCCTGTCCGTCACCTTGTATCACAGGCCTGCACCGCATCAGCGAAATTCGCTGCATGGCTCAGCTGCAAGCCGTGTTTTCGCATTGAAAACGCTGATTTTCCGCCCGCGTCCTTCACATGTGATTTTTGTGACGAATGCGCTTGTGCAGCGCATGCCCATTTGCTACATGCAGCGCGCCGGACAGGTTTCGGCTCTACCACGTGCGGTCGTGGCGGAATTGGTAGACGCGCAGCGTTGAGGTCGCTGTGG
>Ga0163216_100996_pt1 | contig 24286 bp, 26 predicted proteins | sample SynspAceP_FD_167610 | JGI IMG/M metagenome (GOLD analysis project Ga0163216, IMG submission 167610) | Saline lake microbial communities from Ace Lake in Antarctica - Synechococcus sp. Ace-P (Illumina Assembly) | ecosystem: Environmental > Aquatic > Non-marine Saline and Alkaline > Saline ...
AAGCGGCTTTGGTGGCAAGTCATCATAACCCGACACTGAAACCCTTCGCTGATCGCCTGCGCGCCGCTGGAAAACCGCACAAGGTCGATATTACAGCCGTTGCCAGAAAACTCGTCACCATTGTGAATGCGCTGTGCAAATCACGCCAGAATTGGGTGATTCAAGCCAATTGAAGATACAGTTGCTAGCTTTTGGAAAGACGTGCCAGCCGCTCTGAATTCGGGCAGAAGGCTGGTGGCGCTTCGCCGGTGTGATCTCCCGCCATCCATTTTTTGCAAGCCCCTGTGTTTTTACACCCCAGGCAGGCGAACATGGCAGAGCGGACATCCTGATCGCTCGCGGTCAGCATATCAAGGCCAGAACCTCCGCTGGTCCGTTCGATCATCTGCTCCAGCAATTCAAGTTGATCGCCAGTCTTTTGAAAGAGACCCATGACTTAATCCTACCCGCCTATTGTGACCTGTAGCTTAGGGGAGGGTGGTATGTGCACCTTGATCTCGATCAAATTGGCTTGGGCTCTCTTTGGAGCAAGGTAAATTTTCTGTAAATATCTGATTTTACTTGCTAAATATGAAGGTCTTTCTGTGTGTTGACTGATTGTCGACAATCGACAACTATCACTTTGATTTATCGCACCTTTAATGGAACCAAGCTATGACATCTGCCACCCCAACCGCCGACGAGAGTTCGACAACCACACATGAAGCCGAAGATGATGTGCGCAATCAGGACATCATGATTTACGTCAATGGCGAGATCGTTCATCGCAATGATGCGAAGGTATCGGTCTATGATGCCGGGTTCATGCTTGGGGATGGCATGTGGGAAGGCATGCGGCTTTATGACGGTACCTGGGCGTTTTTCGATGAGCATATGGATCGTCTGTTCAACAGCTGCAAAGCTGTTTCAATCGACATCGGGCTTGATCGTGATGGCGTTGTTGATGCGCTGCGCCGTACTGCGGCTGCAAACAATATGCGCACGGACGCCCATTGCCGGTTGATGGTAACACGTGGCCTGAAGGCAAAGCCGTTTCAGCACCCCAAATTATCCCGGTCCGGTTCAACGCTCGTCATTATCATCGAACATTCAAAGCCGGTGGATCGGTTGCAAAACCGCGGTATCCGGTTGGCCAGTGTGCCGCAGGTTCGCGGTCTGCCGAATTCTCAAGATGCAAAATTCAACTCGCATTCCAAGCTGAATTGCGTGATTGCCTGTCTGCAGGCGGAGCAGGCAGGTGCAGATGAAGGTTTGATGTTGGACCCCCACGGGTTTGTGAATACCACCAATGCCTGCAACTTCTTCATTGTGCGCAAAGGGGAGGTTTGGACCTCGACGGGTGATTATTGCATGAATGGTGTCACGCGCCAGAAGGTGATCGATCTGTGCCGCGCCAATGAAATTCCTGTCTTTGAAAAGAATTACTCGCTCTATGAAGCATACAGTGCTGATGAAGCCTTTCTAACGGGCACATTTGGTGCGCAAACGCCTGTGCGCGAGATCGATGGAAAACGGATTGGTGGTGAAGAGGCACCTGAAGGTGCTGGACCGATGACCCACCATATTCGGGATTTGTACAAGCAATTGGTGGCTGAGCAGACGCGGTAGAATTATGGCGACCCTTGTTAAGCTGAAGCCGATTGTTGATGAAACGCGACGTGGGCAGATTGTTCGACATCTGCGCCAGTTGATTGTGAACGGAAATGTGCAACCTGGCGAGCGTTTGACGGAAACCCGGTTGGCTGACCAATTGGGTGTCAGCCGTGCACCCTTGCGTGAAGCCATTCGTGACCTTGTCGACAGTGGTCTGGTGGAAAGCCTTCCGTACAAGGGCCTGTTTGTGCGCAGTGTCACCAGACAGGATCTGGAAGAGCTTTATTCATTGCGGACAGCGTTGGAGCAGTTTGCCTTCCAACAATGCTGGGCGAAACGCGACCCCGAAGCGCGGGCTGATCTGGAGCAGCGTCATGCGGACCTTCTGTCTGAAATAGACCGCAATGAAGATACGGAGCGCGCAATTGAGTTGGAACTTCATTTGCATGATTGGTGCTATGAGTTGGCAGGGCATGCCTTGCTTCAGAAAACCTGGTGCCAGATGAAACCCAATTTGCAATTTTACTTCACGCTGCATCAGAAAGCCCATAATCGAGCGGGTCCCTTGCGCCAAGGCCACGAGGTGTATGTGACATGTGCTCTTGGGAACAGTCTGGATGCGATGCAAGAGCATCTGGATATGCATATGCGCCAAGGGTTGGAAGCTACAAAAATGCATTTGCCGACCGGATGAAAACCGGTTGGTGGCCCCGCGTTTGTTGACGAGTTGCGTTGTAAAAAATGGCTGCGGTTGAATTTTTCTTGATTTGATGTCGATTTTTGTCTGAGCCGTTCGTCTGGTTTATACAGGGGCGCAGTGCTTCTGTTTCAAATCAGGGAAATGATCCAATGCAATACATGCTTCTTATCTACTCCGCTGAAGGTGCTGGTCCTCAGCCCGGCACACCGGAATTCGGCCCGTTCATGCAGGGCTATATGGACTTCACCGAAAAAGTGAAAACTGACGGTAAATTTGTTGCTGGTGATGCATTGCAGGCCATTACGACGGCCACAACGCTGTCTATCCGCAATGGCAAGACCGATACAATGGATGGGCCATTTGCAGAGACCAAAGAACAATTGGGCGGCTATTATCTGCTGGAGTGTACGGATCTGGACGACGCTCTGAACTATGCTGCGATGATCCCGACGGCGACATATGGGCGTATTGAGGTGCGGCCTTTGGTGGTCTGGGACAATTAATCCGACCCATTCGGACTTGCAGGCCACTCGCTTTGTGCTTCAACTGATGTTGGCGCAAAGCGGGTCCCCAAATATACCAAGCACAAATTCTGACTGTTTGAAGGCGCTGATGACAGCCCATGTGATAATTCTCTAAGGTAAGAGGATGACCGCATCTGTGTACCCATGATTTGAGCAAAATATGCTGCCCTCTCATACGCTTCAGCAGGCCATAGACAAAACAGTCCGTGAAGAGTGGGGGCGCATTCTGGCGGCCCTGGTGAAAACACTGCGTGATTTTCAGCTTGCGGAAGACTGCTTGCAGGACGCCATACTATCGGCAATGCAGCATTGGCAGAAGAACGGACTGCCTGCCAGTCCCGCAGCTTGGCTCATCACCACGGCCAGACGAAAAGCCATAGACAGGTTGCGTCGCGACAAAAACTTTACATCCAAGCAGACAGATATCTCCTATCTGCTTGATCTGGAGCATCAGGCCGAGGATGCTTATCAACCGGAAATCATTCCCGATAAACGCCTGGAAATGATTTTCACGTGCTGCCATCCGGCACTTGAGGAAAAGACGCGCGTTGCGTTGACTTTGCGTACTCTTGGCGGATTGACGACCGACGAAATTGCCGCCGCTTTTCTGGACCGGCCGGATGCGATGGCGCAGCGTCTTGTGCGCGCGAAGAAGAAAATAGCTCTTGCAGGAATCCCGTATCAGGTTCCCGACCAATTGGTCCTTCCTGAACGCCTTTCATCTGTTCTTGGTGTGATTTATCTGATCTTCAATGCGGGTTATTCCTGCGGTGCCGGTGAGACGACCATCCGGTCAGACTTGACCGAAGAGGCCATTCGGTTGGCGCGTATCATCCGAGAATTGTTGCCGGATGAACCTGAAGTTGGTGGCCTACTGGCTCTGATGTTGCTGCATGACTCCCGTCGCTTTTCGCGTAGCAATGCCACTGGTGGACTGGTGCCATTGGAGCTGCAAAACAGGAACCGCTGGGATGCGTCAAAAATTCAAGAGGGGGCCATGCTGCTGGAAGACATACTTCCAAGACAGCGTGTTGGACCTTACCAGCTTCAAGCAGCCATCAGTGCTCTGCATGCACAAAGCCCATCATGGGATGCGACTGATTGGCCACAAATCGAAGCGCTTTATCAAATGCTGTATGCGATGAAGCCGTCACCGGTGGTCTATATCAATCTGGCCGTAGCTGTTTCTTATGCAAGCTCGACAAAAGCCGCATTGGAGATGTTGGACGCCGCTGCCGTTGATGGGCAATTGGACCAATATCAACCCTTTTTTGCGGCCAAAGCAGATGTGCTGAGCCGTGCGGGCGATCGACTATCGGCCAAGGCGTGTTTTCAGACTGCGATCGATTTATCGAATAACACTTTCGAAAAAGAGTTTTTGCAAGACAAGGTTATCCGCCTTGAAGCGCGTGATTAGCTCACCGTCCAAAGGGCTGTGTTTCAACCCTTTGCTTCAATTTGTTTCAGTGCGGTTTCGATTTTTCCAACGGCCGTTTCCACATCATGCATCTTGTCGAGCCCAAACAAGCCAAGGCGGAATGTTGAAAAGTCGGATGGTTCATCGCACATCAACGGGACGCCTGCGGCGATCTGCATGCCTTGGGCTGCAAATTTCTTGCCGTTCTGAATATCTGGATCACTGGTGTAGCTGACCACCACGCCCGGGGCTTCGAAACCGGGTGCTGCGACACTTTTGTAGCCATGATCTGCCAGAAGCTTACGAACGCCCTGGCCAAGGCTTATCTGGTCTTCGCGCAGCTTTTCAAAGCCATATTCGTGGCTTTCCAGCATTGTGTTGCGAAATCCTGTCAGCGCATCGGTGGGCATGGTGGAATGATAGGCGTGGCCACCATTTTCATAGGCCTGCATGATCTGGTGCCATTTGGCGAGATCAACCGCAAAGCTTGAGCTTTTGGTTTCTGGCAGAACATCCAAAGCGCGCTGGCTGAGCATGACCAGGCCAGAAGATGGTGATGAACTCCATCCTTTTTGAGGCGCGCTTATGAGGACATCAACGCCGCAGGCCTTCATGTCGACCCACAAGGCACCGGACGCAATACAATCGAGCACAAACAATGCACCCACAGAATGGGCCGCTTCTGTAACCGATTTTATGTAGTCGTCTGGCAGCAAAATACCTGATGACGTTTCTACATGGGGGGCGAAAACAATGTCGGGTTTTTCCTGATGGATGGCCTTGACCACATCCTCAATCGGGTGTGGTGCAAACGGGGCTGGACGATCATTCCTGCTCTGGCGTGCTTTCAGAACGGTCTGTTCTGAGGGGATGTCGCCTGCTTCAAAAATTTGCGTCCAGCGATATGAGAACCAGCCATTGCGCAGAACCATTGCTTTCTTGCCACCGGCAAATTGCCGGGCAACTGCTTCCATGGCGAAGGTGCCGCCGCCTGGAACAACAACCGCAGCGTCAGCATTATAAACCTCCTTCAACATTGAGGAGATGTCGTTCATGACTTTTTGAAATGTCTGCGACATGTGGTTGAGAGAGCGGTCTGTAAAAACGACAGAGAATTCCATCAGGCCATCAGGATCCACTGAGGAAGGGGAATTTGTCATGGTGCGTATCCTTACATCAGAATTTGGCTGGAATGATTGGGCCGTTAGCCGGAGCCTGGCCTGTTTGTAGGGTATCAGTAAGATTTGTTGGCCAGCAGCGCAATGGTTTGCGGAACTGGCTCCATGTTTATTCGGCGCGGGCGCTGTATTGCATGCAAACAGAACGAGGATCGTGATTGTTGTGAAATCGATGCAGACGGGGCGCTCAAGCGGGCATATTTTATCTCCGGGATAAACGCGAAAAAGTGCTGACTGACGCAGAAACAAGCCGCCGCAAGCGGCTCTTGCGGTTTGAGCCGTTGCAACCAGTGACCAGTTGTTTACGATGGCGGCGAAATTCCAGATATTGCGAGTCTTTATGCGCCTAAAACACTGCCACAATTTTCATGATTTTCGCGAACTTGCTCAAAGGCGTTTGCCTGGCCCTATCTTCAATTATATTGACGGTGCGGCTGATGATGAGACGACCTATCAGCGTAATACGGAATCATTTGAAGATTGCGATCTGGTCCCGAATGTTCTGTCCGGTGTGAAGGACGTAGATATGTCGGTTACTGTCATGGGGCAAAAGCTGGACATGCCGATTTACTGCTCGCCGACGGCGTTACAACGCCTGTTCCATCATGATGGAGAGCGGGCTGTTGCCGCTGCGGCGGAAAAATACGGCACCATGTTCGGGGTGTCATCCCTGGGGACCGTTAGCCTTGCTGAGGTGCGGAAAAAGCACAGCAACCCGCAATGCTACCAATTTTACTTCCACAAGGATCGTGGCCTCAACCGGGCAATGATGCAGAGTGCCAAAGAGGCCGGTGTGGAAGTGATGATGCTGACCGTGGATTCCATTACCGGCGGCAACCGGGAGCGTGATCTGCGCACCGGCTTTTCAATTCCGTTTCGTCTGACTTTGGGCGGTATGGTTCAGTTTGCCATGAAGCCGGTGTGGGGCATCAATTATGTCACTCATGAAAAGTTTGCTTTGCCGCAACTTGATGATCATGTGGATATGAGCGATGGGGCGTTGTCGATCGGGCGCTATTTTACGGAAATGCTGGATCCATCCATGACCTGGGACGATGTCGCCAAAATGGTTGAGGAATGGGACGGCCAGTTCTGCCTTAAAGGCGTGATGAGCGTCGCTGATGCCAAGCGCGCTGTTGAGATTGGCTGTACGGGCATTGTGCTGTCCAATCATGGTGGACGGCAATTGGATGGATCGCGCGCGCCGTTTGATCAGTTGGCGGAAATTGTGGATGCCGTGGGAGACCAGATTGATGTCATAATGGACAGCGGCGTGCAGCGTGGCACCCATGTTCTGAAAGCTCTGTCGCTTGGTGCCAAGGCTGTTGGGGGCGGTCGGTTCTATCTTTACCCGCTGGCAGCAGCTGGTCAGCCCGGTGTAGAGCGGGCGCTGGAACTTATGCGTACCGAGATTGAACGCGGTATGCGATTGATGGGATGCAAGTCAGTTTCCGAACTGAATGCAGGCAACCTTCGGTTCCGTTCCTGAAGTCATTCAAAATTAGAAAATCCGGCAAAATGAGAAAGTACTGGTCTTTCACTTCGCGTTTGGGACGTGAAAGACCAGAATAGCGGCTGTTTCGTCAGGCTTTTTTGACAAGTTTGACTACAAAAAGCAGCAACACCGCGCCAATGGTCGCGTGGATTATGGACCCAAAAAGGCCGCCGCCGATTTGAATTCCCACTGCGGGAAGCACATTTCCTGCAATGAAGGCGCCTATAATTCCGACAATGATGTTGCCGAGCAGGCCGAAGCCGAAACCTGAGATGATCATGCCGGCTAACCAGCCAGCAATTGCACCGATAAGCAGAAATATAATAAGGCTGCCAATTCCCATGTCTTTTTCCTTTCAGAATCATTGCTCGTTTCAGTAAACAGGCGAAGCGACTAGGAAGGTGTGGGCAAAAACTGTCAAGGGGTTTGGACAGTGTTGTCGGGCTGCCCGGACAATTCGTTTATGGCTTGATGATGGCTGAGAAATACCTTTCCCGTGAGTTGTTCTAAAAAGTCAGTGCCAGTCAATCGATCCATGACTGGGCCTTTAACCTCGCTGAGATGCAGCTTTACCTGCATATCGCGAAGACGTTCATTGATGGCTTCAAGGGATTCAAGAGCACTCATATCTATGTGATTTACCGCTGCGCACAGGAGAACGAGATGTTTGATGGATGGCCTTTCCGCCACTTCTCGTGAAATCACATCTTCAAGAAACCGTGCATTGGCAAAATAGAGGCTTTCGTCGACCCGGAGCGAAAGAACAGTCTCTTGCGTAATGACATTGTGACGCAGAATGTTGCGATAGTGCTGGGTTTGCGGAACTTGTCCAACAATTGCGATGTGAGGGCGGGAGGAATTGTAGAGATGGATCAAGAGCGAAATCAGAACACCTGCTATGACACCCCATTCCACACCGAACAAAAGAGTTATCAGCAATGTGGTGAGGACGGCAGTGAAATCAGCTTTGGAGTATTGCCAGGTTTTCTTCAGAATTGAAAAATCCACCAGCGACAAGACGGCAACAACAATGGTGGCGGCCAAAGTGGCCTTTGGAAGAAACGCGATGAACGGTGTGAGAAACAGTGCAGCCAAGGCAAGTCCGAGCGCGGTATAGGCACCTGCTGCCGGAGTGCGTGCACCAGCATCATAATTGACGACAGATCTTGAAAACCCGCCTGTCACTGGAAATCCGCCTGTAAATGCCGCTCCCATATTGGCGGCCCCAAGGCCGATTAATTCCTGATCAGGGTCAATGCGTTGCCGCTTTTTAGCAGCAAGGGTCTGTGCCACAGAGATTGATTCAACGAAGCCAATGACAGAGATGATAACAGCCGAACCGATGAGATCGCGCCAAAGTGCCATTGAGAAGGACGGAAGCGTGAGTGGAGGCAGGCCCTGTGGTATTTCGCCGACGAGAGCAACGCCCTTGGTGCCCAGATCAAGTGTCCATGCAAGTAGGATGGTGCCAATAACTGCAGCGACGGGGCCGGTCTTGGCAGCGATATCTGCAACTCCAGAAGGTATGCCGCACCGCCTGAGCAGCGGTTTCAATCCGCTTCTGGCCCAGAATAGCAACATCATTGCCCCGATGCCGAGTGCGGCGGTATAGAGGTTCGAATTCTGTATGTTTTGTCCAAGAGAAGCCAGAAGGTCTGGCAGATTATGTCCCTCCGCCGTCACACCGAGAATATGTTTGAGTTGGCTGGTTGCGATCAAAATGCCGGACGCGGTTATGAAACCGGAAATCACTGGATGGGATAGAAAGTTGGCGAGAAATCCCAAGCGCAGAATGCCCAGAATCATAAGGAGAGCGCCAGACAGGAATGCCAGTGTAAGAGCGGCTACGACAAATTCCGCTGATCCGGGTAGAGCGATTTTTCCGATTGCCGCTGCAGTCATAAGAGAGATGACAGCGACGGGCCCCACAGCCAATGTGCTACTTGTCCCAAAAATGGCGTACAGAATGATTGGGAACATGGACGCATAGATGCCCATTTGGGCTGGAAGTCCTGCCAGCAAGGCATAGGCGAGTGATTGCGGGATCAGCATGATCGTTACGATCAGTGCCGCCATCATGTCACTGCTGAAAATGTCCCGATTATACGACTTGCTCCATGTCAGTATTGGTAGATAGCGAGGCGCAATCTTGCCCAATTTCCGGAAGGACTGTGTGAACATGCTGTGGTGCCACTTCGCCGTTAATTGGAGTTGTTTTCAGCCAGTTCTTTCTGCCATTTCCATAATGCAGAAGAACGGGCACCGCTGCGGCAGTATGCCAGAATGGGGCCGGGAAGTGTGCGCAAGGCTTCCGCGAATTGATTTGCTTGTTTTTCCTGCATCTCGCCGGGTGTGACAGGGATGTAGAGGGCTTCCAATCCGGCCTGTTTTGCATGTGATGCGATTGTGACGAAGTCTGGTTGATCCGGTGTTTCCCCGTCAGGCCGGTTGCAGATGATGGACCGAAAGCCACTTTTGATTATCCGTTCGATATCATCGGTATAGATCTGCGTACTGACCGAAAGATCATCATTGATTCTTGTGTAAGTCATCACGATAGATTCCCTTGTGTTCAAAGCCGCGTGCAGACCGATTGCGGGTGCGGACAGCCTTACCTTTGCAAAGTGTCCGCACCTGGGTGCTTCACAGCTGATTGATTGGTACTTTCAGCATTGGGTTTCCGTCATCATCGCGCGGCACTTCGCCAGCGCGCATATTGACCTGAAGCGATGGAAGAATGAGCGTCGGCATGTCGAGCGTGGCATCACGTTCACTTCGAAACTTGACAAATTCTTCACGGGATTTGGCATTGCCAACGTGAATATTGTGCTGTTTTTCCTCGCCGACACTGGTTTCCCAGCGGATATCGCGACCATTGGGCCCATAATCGTGGCACATGAACAGCCGCATCTCATCTGGCAGAGTTAGGACCTTCTGGATACTGTCATAAAGCGTTCCAGCATCTCCGCCCGGGAAGTCGGCACGAGCGGACCCGGCATCCGGCATAAACAATGTGTCACCGACAAAGGCAAGATTCCCCATGACGTGAACCATGCATGCAGGTGTGTGGCCTGGTGTATGAATGGCAAGGGCCTGCATTGAGCCAATGCTGTAGGTGTCACCATCCTTGAACAACGCATCAAACTGGGACCCGTCGCGTTGGAACTCGGTGCCTTCGTTGAAGACCTTGCCAAATGTGTCCTGAACGATCAGAATTTTATCACCAATGCCGATCTTACCACCCAGCTTTTCCTGGATATAGGGGGCCGCGGAGAGATGGTCTGCATGGACGTGTGTTTCAATGATCCATTCCAGTTTCAGCCCATTATCGGAGATAAAGGAAATGATGCGATCTGCATGATCATAGGCAAGCCGACCAGCGGCATAGTCGATGTCCATGACTGAATCGACGACTGCACAGGAAGTGCTGGCCGGATCTTTGACGACGTAGCTAATTGTATTTGTCGCCTCGTCAAAAAATGCGGCCACTTCTGGCTGAACTGATAGATTTACGGTGTATTCACTCATCATATTCTCCTATTCATATTTTTGAATATAATATTTGATTTTTCTTGTTCAACTGGTCGATGTGTTGCGTTGGCCGGTCAGGGCAGGGATTGCGACGTCAGGCGAGTATGGCATTTTCCTGAAAGCGTTTGTTCGCCTGCCTTGCACCAATAATCCCGATGATCATTGCGGCTACAAAAATCAGCGTCTCGGAGTATCCCAGACCAAGAGCAGGGATGGCGCCACCAGGACAAAACCCAGCAAGACCCCAACCGACACCAAAAGTCGCTGAACCAGCGATCAATCGGGAATCGATGGCTCTGTTTTTAGGCACTACAAAGGTCGGTCCCATTAAAGGTTTTTGCTGCCTGGCAAATACGATGCGGTAGCCAATGGCAGTGGTAATGAGCGCGCCACCCATAACAAAGATGAGGCTTGGATCCCAAGTTCCGAACAGATCGAAAAAGTTGAGAACTTTTGCCGGATTTGCCATGCCGGAAATAGCAATTCCAAGGCCAAATATTGCACCGATAACAAGTGAAGATAACAGACGTGTCATGCTACAGCCCCAATATATGACGGGTGATGAAAACAGTGATGAAGGTGGCGACCATGAACACACAGGTTGCCACGATGGAGCGGGGAGACAGACGGGCCATGCCGCAAACACCATGTCCGCTCGTGCATCCGGAGCCAAAAAAGACACCGACGCCAACGACCAATCCGCCGATGATCAGCGCGGCCGTGCTGACGGGAACATCAAATGATACGGTGCCTCCGAACAACAGAAAGATCGGTGGGGCTGCAATGGCACCTGCCAGAAAAGCGATGCGCCATCTCCAATCTGTGCCAAGGGGCGGAATGACACCGGATAAAATTCCAGTCATTCCGGCCACACGGCCATGGAGTGCCATCAAGAGAATAGCGGCAATTCCAATGAGGACACCGCCACCGAGCGATGCCCATGGTGTAAAATCGGTCATGATATTCTTTCTCTTGTCATCAGCCCGCTTTGCAGGTCTTAACGCCCAGGATCTTGTAGAGTGGGCAGAAGCGGAAGAAAGCTGTGGCGATCAAAATTATACCGATGATCGGCAGCAACCAGATCATGAGTGCTCCGGACCAAAGTGGTGATGTGGAGATGAAAGGCAGAATGATGAAGACAGCTCCGACAACCAGTCGAATAATGCGATCAACGGAGCCGACATTTGCAGTTTTGAACATGATATCCATCCTTGCTTGTTGTTATATCAATATACACTTATATAAGTGATCTCATATATTCAAGAGTGAAAATTTCTATGGACAATTCAGTTGGCGCATTGGAGCCAAAAATAAGAGAAGCCTCAGAGTTGATGGGGATGCTGTCGCAACCAGCACGACTTCGCATTCTGTGCATTTTGCTGGAAGGTGAGCAGAGTGTTCTGGCCCTGGCTGGTCTTGTTGATATGTCGCAACCGGCGATGTCGCATCATTTGAAAAAGCTGCGCGCAGCGGGCTTGGTACAAACCCGCAGGGATGCGCAGACAATTTATTACTCTCTCAAAGGCAGAGAAGTTGGCGAAGTCCTTAAGACGCTGCACGCGCTTTATTGCTCTTAGACCGACCCACCACGGAAGCATATGAGACAATTGTGTCTGATCTGGTTGAACTGTTGAAAGGCTTGTTGCCTTTCATTGGGCATCTTGCGTTATGATGCAGAATCATGCATTTTAATGCATAATATTGCAGTATACCGCAGGTGCCTAATTGTGAATCCTCCCGAACTCAACAATCCCGAAATGCGACAATCGATATTGAGAAACCGCGTGGCAGCGGGCGATACATTGATTGCGAGCGCTCTTGCGAGCGAATTGGATGTGTCGCTTGATACGATCCGGCGGGACATTTTGACCCTGGAAGATGCCGGCTATGTGCAACGGGTTCGTGGCGGAGCGGTTCCGCTTCTTGTACGTCCAAACCCCGTCTTTTCTCGGCTGGAAACACAGAACCAGTCGCGCGATGCGCTGGCGGAGCACGCTGCGGGTCTGGCCTCTGATGGCATGGTTCTGTTGTTGGATGGCGGCTCGACCCTGATATGCTTGGCTCAAAACTTGCCAAGGATGCCCAACAGTCTGGTCGTCACGCCGTCACCTGCCGTTGCTCTGGCTACACTGGCGAAAGCCATTCCAACTGTGTTGATTGGAGGCCGGTTGAGTGTTGCGGGTGGTTTGGCTGTCGGAGCGGAGACTGTGAAGGCCGTCAGCCATATATCGGCTGATCTTTGCTTTTTGGGTGCATGTGCGCTGGATGCTGAATTCGGTCTGGGAGCGGACGATTTTGATGAAGCGTTTGTCAAAAAGCAGATTTGCGCGTCGTCTGCCAAGGTCTGTGTTGTGACGACCTTCGAAAAGCTTGGCCGACGTGCACGTCATCATGTCGCAGATTGTCAGACCATTGATGTTTTGGTTACAGATGCGAGCGGTGAGGCAGTTCGCGCATTTGAAACGGATGGGTTGGAATTGCTGCATGTTTGACGCGCTATCAACCAAAAAACGGACTGTGCGCACGCCATGGCGCGCGGTCTCCGCTATGTTCATCCTGAATGGTGCCCTGTTTGGCATTTGGGCATCCCGTATTCCAGCTGCCGCCGCCCGACATGATCTTGCCCCTGGCCAATTGGGTGTTCTGTTACTGCTGATGGCCGCCGGTGCGATTGTATCATTCCCGCTTGCCGGCCGTGCAGCAGATCGTCTTGGCAGTGCCGTGATCACTCGTCATATCGCGTTGGCTTATATTCTGTCGCTGATCGTCATCGCCCTGATGCCGAATGTCTGGCTGTTGGGCGTTGCATTGTTTCTGTTTGGTATGGCCCATGGCGCAATGGATGTTGCGATGAATGTGTGGGCTGCGGAAGTGGAGCGCAAAAGCGGGCGGCCTCTGATGTCGTCTTTTCACGCCATGTTCAGCTTTGGTGCGGGGTTGGGAGCTGCGAGCGGCTATGTTGCTGCTTCGGCCAATCTGTCGATGCAGTTTCACTTCATTGTAGCAGCGGGTCTATTTGGCGCTGTGACATACTGGTTTTCCTCTATTGGCTGGATATCGGAAAAAATGGAGTCAATTGATGGGAGCCCGGTCTTTTCCTTGCCGAAAGGCCCCTTGTTTTTTGTTGGATTTATCGCCTTTTGCGCCTCGATCGGGGAAGGCGCCATGGCTGACTGGAGCGCAATATTTCTGGTTGAGGTGGCAAAGGCAAATGAAGCCAATGCGGCCCTTGGATATACATTGTTTTCCTTAGCCATGGTTTTAACGCGGCTGGTTGGTGACCGGATTATTGTGGCTCTGGGTCCAGTTTCGGCCGCCCGTTTGGCGGGACTTGTCGCGGCATCAGGTTCTGCACTGGCTGTGGTCTCCGCTGAATATCTGCCTGTCTTGCTGGGATTCATCCTGATGGGTATCGGTTATGCGGTTGTCATGCCGCTGGCCTTCAGCCGAGCTGCGAATGATTCTCGTCATGGGCAAGGCCAAGCCATTGCCAGCGTAGCAACGCTTGGATATGGCGGCATGCTACTTGGCCCACCCTTGATTGGTTTTGCGGCGGAGGCGACATCTATTCGTTTTGCTTTTTTGATCTTGTGCGGCCTGGCTCTGGCAATTGTCGTGCTTGCGAAAATTTTGGACGTTTCAGCATCAGAAGCCTGAATTTCGTGTCGTTTTTCAGTTGAAATGTCCTGAATATGTCGCAATCAGACATGTGCGGGGCGCAGTTTCTTTTTGAAGCGTTAAGTAACCATGTTAACCTTCTATCCTCACCCAAGAATAATTTGGCCGAAACCGGCCAATGGTAAAGCGAAATAAATCAATTTTGAGGGGTCGGAACATGACACAAGAGACAGAGAAACAGGGTGAGGTAGCACCTCATCCTGTGGAAACAGATTTTGAGCTGGGACAACACAATATTTCGCCCTTTGGGCTGGACATTCACAATCCCGTTTTCTTAATTTCCGGCCTATCTATTGTGGCCTTTGTACTGGTTACATTGATGTTTCAGGAGGGGGCAACTGATTTCTTTGGTTGGCTTCGGCCCTTTCTCACTTCGACCTTTGATTGGTTCTTCCTGAGTGCGGCTAATATTTTTGTCCTTGTATGCGTTTACCTGTTGATTTCCCCGTTGGGCTCTATTCGCCTTGGTGGAGATGACGCCAAACCGGATTATGGCTATGTGGGCTGGTTTGCCATGCTGTTTGCCGCCGGTATGGGCATTGGGTTGATGTTCTTTGGCGTATCGGAACCTATGTCTCATTTTGCGTCGTCAATGGGCGGCGTTGCCGGAGAAGCAGGTGCACGAACTGACTGGGCACCTCTGGGGGCTGCTGCCGGTGATGTGGAAGCAGCGCGTAATCTTGGCATGGCCGCGAGTATATTCCACTGGGCACTACATCCATGGGCAATCTACGCTGTTGTGGCTCTTTCTCTGGCCTTCTTCACCTATAACCGCGGATTACCTCTGACTTTGCGATCCGCCTTCTATCCGTTACTGGGTGAGAGGATCTGGGGCTGGTGGGGCCATACCATTGATATCCTGGCCGTCTTTGCGACTTTGTTCGGCTTGGCCACTTCATTGGGCTTTGGAACAGAGCAGGCGCTTGCCGGACTGAATTATCTGTTTGGCTGGGGAACTGGCAATGGTGCAAAGGTAATCCTCATTGCAGCTATTACCGGGTTGGCACTTATTTCCGTTATTCGCGGTCTTGATGGCGGTGTGAAAGTACTCTCCGAGGTTAATATCGGGCTTGCCGCGCTGCTGCTGGTATTCGTGTTGTTGGTGGGACCTACGGCCGATATTTTCGCAACTATTTTTTCCGGTGGCGCCGCCTATGTGACCAACTTCATTCCCTTGTCGATGCCGTTTGGGCGTGAGGATGTGAACTTTTCTCAGGGCTGGACTTCCTTCTACTGGGCCTGGTGGATTTCATGGTCACCATTTGTCGGCATGTTTATTGCCCGCGTATCCCGTGGTCGTACTGTGCGTGAGTTCATCTTCTGCGTGATTGTCATTCCATCCGTCATAAGTGTTTTCTGGATGGGTGCCTTTGGTGGGACTGCAATTTCGCAGGTTGTTGCGGATGCTGCGGCTCCTGTGAAGGATGCTGCGTTGGAACTGAAGCTGTTTGAAATGCTGAAACCTCTGCCGCTGGCGGGTATCACATCATTTCTGGGCATCATTCTGGTTTTGGTGTTCTTTGTAACCTCGTCCGATTCCGGTTCATTGGTGATCGATACGATTACGGCAGGCGGAAAGACAGATGCGCCGGTCTCACAACGTGTGTTCTGGTGTACCTTTGAGGGCATTGTTGCTGCTACGTTGCTGCTGGTTGGCGGGGCAGGTGCGCTGACTGCGCTTCAGGCGATGGCCGTGAGTACGGGCTTCCCTTTCACCATTGTGCTGCTGGCCATGTGTGTCAGCCTGCTGATTGGGCTGAATCAAAGCCGCAAATTGTCGAAATAAAAAGAAACCTCCCGCAGTCATTCTGCGGGAGGTTCGATTTCAGGAATTTATTTAACGCTGAAATTGCGGACATTGCCATTGCGTGTTTTGCAATGGAACCGGTGTCTGTTGCGGTCATTCCTGTTTGATACAATCCCGTCGACATTGTAGCGATTGTTACCATTAAAAGTCAGATGAAGCGTGTTGACCTGTGGTTTGGCGGGGAATCTTTTCTGAAACCATTTTCTAGCAGATTGGCGGCAAGCCTTGTTGGCAGCTTTCATGCGCCTTTCTTGTGCTGTTGTGTAGCGGCCATGGTTGTGGTTGTTGGAATTCGCCGCCGCCACACCGAGTATGCCAAGCAATATTGCGCCCGCAATGACCTCACCGGTTTTCGGATTCCGCCGTTTGTGCTTTTTATGGTTTACAGGCACCACAAGATTTTCCGTTACCATGTCGTAAGTGCTAAAAGAGGAGTTCCCCCCAATTCCGGCGGAAAAGCCTGGTGTGGCGCACAGAATAGATGCTGATAATACCACAGCGGCAAATGGTTTTGCTATGTTGAACATAATTTCTCCGATGAATGACTCAGACTGTTAATCTGGCATTCGGTGCCTGTGCTGGCAATATCTATTCTGGGTTGTGTTTTTTTTGGTGATGCTCCAAATCCCGTGATAAGCAAACGGGGTATCCCGCCTCCACATGATTGGTTACGTTCTTGTTCTTTTGGATTAGAAATTCTTCGACCGCAGTTTAGCCGTCACGGTCAAAGGCATCGCTTCAACCGTGACGATTTGGCTATACAGCCGCCAATTTATCCTGGGTCTTGTTTTCAAAGTCACTGGCGTCGTGGCGCTCGTGAAGTTGTTCATTGAGCGGGCCGGATGTTCGATTGACCATTCTGCCACGTTTAACGGCTGTCCGATCTGCGATCTGGTCGGCCCATCTGTTGACGTGTTTGTAGGACGCGGTGTCGAGAAACTCTGACGCTCCGTAAACAATGTCTTGGACCAATGCTCCATACCAAGGCCAAATAGCTATATCTGCGATGGTGTAGGTATCGCCGCACATATATTGGTTGTCGGCCAGGTGACGGTCCATCACATCCAATTGGCGCTTTACCTCCATTGTGAAGCGATCAATACAATATTCGATCTTCACTGGTGCATAGACATAAAAGTGGCCAAAACCGCCGCCAAGATAGGGCGCACTGCCCATCTGCCAGAACAGCCAGGACAGGCACTCAGTTCTCTGGGCATGATCTGTGGGGAGAAATGCTTCAAATTTCTCTGCAAGATATAGAAGTATGGAGCCAGACTCGAAAACCCGTGTGGGTTCCGCGGTGCTGTGATCCAAAAGCGCAGGTATTTTGGAATTTGGGTTGATCTCTACAAACCCGCTTCCAAACTGATCACCGTCGCCTATACGAATAATATGGGCGTCATATTCAGCGCCCTCATGCCCCAATGCCAGAAGTTCTTCCAGCATGATGGTAACTTTCACACCATTGGGTGTGCCCAGCGAATAGAGTTGCAACAGATGCTTTCCAACGGGCAGAATTTTATCATGTGTTGGCCCAGCAATGGGACGGTTTGTTTTTGCAAACTCGCCGCCATTTTCGGTTTCCCATTTCCAGACTTTAGGCGGTGTGTAGTCAGTTTTATCTGTCATTGATTAGATTCCGGTTTGGAGGGGAGGAGCTTTGGAATATGAGACTGCTTTATCCGAGTGACCGTGCTGAATTAAGGGAATTAAAGGGGGGCGAAATGCTTTCGTGCTTTGATCTGGCAGAGACTTTGATTGGATTGATATAGTTTGCGAGCACAACTGAACATGGTCTGGGAAACGTATATGGTGCGTTTCTTGTGAATGCCAAGTCTGTGCCTTTAAGCATTGGGAAGCGGTGCCACTTATCGACGTCTTGAACATATTTGCGGGACAAGGGAGATTATGGTGTCATCAAGAAAATATCAACGGCAGATGGAAACTTATCACCTAGAGATCCGCGCGCCATTGTGAGGACACAAACTTCCGCAGAACGAACATAGTTTCACCATCCTGCTGCTATGTTGCAGTGCCACATTACTGCCTAGGTTCCGGTCCAAACGCTCCTCTTCGGTTGGGCACCAGCATGTGATTTTTGCTGTGGCAACTCAAACAAACTCGTTCAAAGCTGTATTGGCAATGGCTCTGTGATTGGCTTGCTTAAATCCCGATGGATTTTTGCGGTCGCAGGAGTTTGCCTGGAATTGGACTGCACATTTGTCTCCCGAATGTGTGGTCTGGCAGCTGAGCGAAATTAACCTGTTTTAACACGATGTGTTGAAATTGATTCTTTTTTGGCTAAATGCTTGTGCATTAAGCAGTTCTTCGTGGTCCCTTGTATGTCATTTCGTTTCACTATTTTACTTGCCTTGCTGGTGCTTGGCCCTTCAATCGCTGGCGCGCAGCCGAAGCTGCCGCAGCCGTGGATTGAAGCAATTTCAGAGATTTCCGGCTCGTTTGAAAGTGGAGGTACGGATAAAAACGAGAAATTCTCTGCGGTCACGGGCGACTTTGATTGTCAGGGCCTCTCATTGGGTTATCTGAACTGGCCATTGGGAACGGGCTCTTTTTTCGAATTGCTGCAGGACATTGAAGCTTCTGAAATCGAAACGATCAGCGCGGAGTTGATGCCTACTCATGGGGATGAGTGGGCCAAAATGATCTCGCTCGGAAAAGATGGAAAAATTTCAGAGGCTGTTTCTCAAGCCAGGGGCTGGCAAACGCCAAAATATTCAGCAGGAGCCTGCAACGATCACAAGCGAAACGGTGTCCGCTTTGCAGACAAAATGCTCGTCAAGGAAATAAAGGCCTTTCTTCTTCATGATACCATCCGCGATGCTCAGATAGCCGGACTGCAAGCGATTGCAGGACAGGCTTACGACAAGGCTTTGAAATGGGCTGAACTTCAACGCGGTGATGGTGCTGCCCCGCAGTTTAACGAATTTGCCGTATTTTTCGACTTGCGCACACAAAACGGTCTGAAATACGCGGACAGCCTTATGGCACTGGTGTCTGAAACCAATGAATCTTACCGGTGGAAACGGACTTACAATAGAGCCGCAACGTCATGGATCCAGGTCGAATGGGATCAGGTCCATCCAAAACATGTCGAGGATGGAAAGCAGAATGCAGAGCATTGGCGCAAAGCCTTTGATCGTGGCGAGGTGTCAACAAGTGACAATCAATTGCTGCTGTTGATTGCTATGCGTGGCATGTTGGCCAAGCAGCCCTACACAACCGACACAATGAACCGAAAAGGCGTTATGGCAATTGGGTTTGGATGGGCTCACACTCACTTCTTTGACCATCGAAAAACTTATAAAAAAATGGATGCGCTGTTTCGCGCCCACGCCATGAACGGGTCCTAAAATCAGGCCGATTTCGGTTTAATCGACCTGACGTTTTCTCACACCAATGTATCTAGACAATTCGTGGAAAGTCCTGACATCGCATCCGCTCTCGTTGAGCTGAGTGATTACGGCTGGGCTGCGCCCATCGATATTCCGTCGAAACGTCATTGAATTTAAACTTGAGTATTTGACACATGTTTAAAACAATGATTAAGGTGACAAACGTACTCAAGTTTAATTCACCCAGCACGGTCCCGTGACATATTTCAGAAATCCCGACCTGCAGAAATCAAAACCGTTATCGTTATCGGTTTCTGAATTGTGCGAGGTCTTTGCAGCGCTCAACACCCATGTTGGCAGCGAAACGATTTCCTTTGTCGCGATCCAGCAATTCATTACAGGAGACGAAAATGAAATTGACCCGCAATGCCTGCCGCGTAGGAATGGGAAGCGTTTTGCTTCTGACAACGGCTCTGGTTGCAGTACCTGCAGCCGCTGAAACATCTGCTGATGCTGTCGCCCAGCATTATGCCGATATTGCACAAGCCAAGTATGAAGATTCGCTGACAACTGCCAAAGCCCTAGGCGAGGCGATTGACGCGCTTCTGTCGTCCCCATCAGCGGAAACGCAGCAAGCTGCCAAAGAAGCCTGGCTGGCGGCACGGGTTCCATATCAGCAGAGTGAAGTCTATCGGTTTGGAAATGCCATTGTGGATGATTGGGAAGGCCGGGTGAATGCTTGGCCTCTTGATGAGGGGCTCATCGACTATGTTGATGCCTCCTATGGCGATGAGAACGACGAGAACACACTGTACGCGGCTAATGTCATTGCGAATGCTGCAGTTGTCGTAAATGGCGAGAGTGTGGACGCCGGTGACATTACCCCTGCATTCCTGTCTTCTACCCTGCATGAGGCCGGAGAGGTGGAAGCCAACGTTGCAACTGGTTATCACGCCATTGAATTTTTGCTTTGGGGCCAGGATCTGAACGGCACAGGCCCCGGTGCTGGCAATCGTCCCTGGAGTGACTTTGCAAAGGGAGATGAGTGTACAAATGGCAACTGTGATCGACGCGCTGCCTATCTGGAGGCAGCATCAGATCTTTTGATTGCAGACCTTGAAGAGATGACTGGCAACTGGGCCGAGGATGGCGCTGCGCGTGCCACCATCATGGAAGACCCGTCCGCTGCTCTTTCAACCATTTTGACCGGTATGGGTTCGCTGTCTTATGGGGAGCTTGCAGGGGAGCGCATGAAGCTGGGCTTACTGCTGGGTGACCCAGAGGAAGAGCATGATTGTTTTTCCGATAACACCCACAATTCACATCTATATGACGCCGTCGGTATTCAGAACGTTTATACCGGATCTTATACCCGGGTTGATGGAACGACACTGAGCGGTCCTTCACTTTCCCAGATCGTTGCAGAAAAGGACGATGCAGTGGACAGTGAGTTAAAGGCAAAATTGGCCATTACGATTGAGCGTATGCAGGACATGGCTCAACGGGCAGACGCTACCGAAGCCTATGACCAGATGATTGCCGAAGGAAATATCGAGGGCAATGCGGTTGTTCAGGCCGCGATTGATGGGCTGATAGATCAAACAAGATCAATTGAGCGTGCAGTTGCAGCGCTTGAATTGAATCCACTTGAGATTGAAGGTTCAGATAGCCTTGATAGCCCGACTGCGGTATTTGAGTAGTATTTTCACCCGAAGCGGATTTTGTGAATCTGATGTGGACTGCATTTGAACGTTTTGTTGGACCGGCGAGCTTTCTCGCCGGTCTTGTTTGTTTGCTATTTTTGCCGGCTGGCCTGTCTGCGGAGGGTGATCCCGCGCAGTCTGTCAAACGTGCCGATTTGTCTGATACTGATCTGGAGCGGGTGGTTTCTGTTACTGCGCCGACACTTGATTTTTCAAAAGGGGAAGTCTTTGAAGTGAACCAGGGCGGCGCTGGAACTTCGTTGAAGTCCGTCAATGGGGATGCGTTTTCTCATTTCACCGCGACGATCAGCTTTGAGGATGAGCAGAACTTTAAACTCGGCAACGCGTTGTTTCGTAAGTTGTGGGTGTCTTCACCTGCAACGACGCAAGCATCAGACGGGCTGGGCCCGCTGTTTAACGCAAGGGCATGTCAAAGCTGTCATTTGAAGGATGGACGGGGTCATCCGCCGGAAGGTGACACGGATGCGACATCGATGTTCTTGCGGCTTGCACGGCCCGCTGATGTCACGGATGAGGAACGCAACTCCGGCGCCTTTTTTGTCGGCAGTCTTCCGGACCCAACCTATGGTGGCCAATTGCAGGATTTGGCGGTGCCTGGGCTTCTGGCTGAAGGCAATATGGTGATTGCCTATACGGAGCGAGCGTTCGTGTTGGGTGACGGTAGCCTCGTCAGCCTGAGAGAGCCGGTCTATTCAGTGGCCGATCTTGCCTATGGACCACTTCATCGTGATACCACTCTTTCGCCCAGAATAGCGCCGCCAATGATTGGTATGGGTCTGATTGAAGCTATTGAAGCTGCGGACATTGTTGCAGGTTCCGATCCGCACGACGCTGACGAAGATGGCATATCAGGACGCGTTGCGTTGGTGCGTGATAAGAGTAGCGGGCAGATATTGACCGGCCGTTTTGGTTGGAAGGCTGAAAATGCCACCGTGCGTCAGCAAAGTGCCTCTGCCTTTGCAGGCGATATCGGGATTTCGTCCCCCGATGAGCCGCGTCACTTCGGAGACTGTACTCAAAACCAGTCGGAGTGCTGGTCTTATACCACTGGCGTTCAGGCTCGACTTGGTGACACAGAAGCGCCTGATCCAGTGCTGGACCTTGTGACCTTCTATTCTGAAAATCTTGCGGTGCCTGCGCGCCGGCAGGTTGAAGAGGAACAGGTTTTGAAAGGCAAGGAGTTGTTCTATAGCGCAGGCTGCGTTTCCTGTCATACACCCAAATTCGTGACCTCGCGGAATGCCAGGCATCCTTCTCATGCCTTTCAATTGATCTGGCCTTATTCAGATTTCCTGTTGCACGACATGGGCGATGGACTGGCAGACGGTCAGCCGGTGGGCGTGGCTAATGGGCGTGAATGGCGCACCCCGCCACTTTGGGGTGTTGGCCTTACCGAGACAGTCAATGGCCATACATTTTTCCTGCATGATGGACGGGCGCGCAGTTTGACAGAAGCGGTCCTGTGGCATGGCGGGGAGGCGGAAGCGGCACGCGACACCTTTGCCGAGATGGAAAAGACAGATCGCGATGCGTTGATTGCCTTTTTGGAAAGTCTTTGAGATGACCCTTGCCAGATGTTTTGCAAGATATTTTGCTGTGTCGGTTGGTCTGTTGATAGCGCCTTTGCCAGATGCGATCGGGAAAGACATTGAGCAGTTGAATGCGACAGATATGGTGACCACTTTGATCACCACAATTATCCGGCCTGGTTTTGCTGATCTGGAGCGGAGTGCAGCGACCATGTCGCAGCAAATAAAGACCTATTGTGAAGCACCGACAGAAGCCGGATATTCCAACGTTCATGAAGCCTTTGACCGACTTGTGGCGCGTTGGGGGCGGGTTGAGTTCATCAGGCTTGGGCCACTGAGTGCAGACAACCGGCTTGAACGGATGCTGTTCTGGCTCGACAGGCGCGGACGGGGGCTGAAGCAGGTTCGTGATATCATCCGGCTGGCTGACAAAACTGTGTTGGAACCGGAATTGCTTGTTCAAAAGAGCGTCGCGGTTCAGGGGCTTCTGGCTTTGGAATACACGCTTTTCTCTGAGGGTGCCGAGATTGAATTGGCCGCGGCAGACAGCCATCGCTGCGCTTATGCAACGGCTATTGAGGGCGCTGTGGCGCAGCTTACCGAAGAGCTGAGCAATTTGTGGCAGGCGGAAGGTGAGACCAGTATTGCCCATATCTGGTTGAACCCATCTCCGACGAATGCTCTGTTTCGTGATGAAGCTGAGCAATTTTCAGCTGTGTTGGGGATCTTGGAAGCGGGGTTTGAAATCGTGTCCCATCAGCGTCTTGAACCGGTTTTGCGCGATGACATGGCAAGCGCAAGGCCAAAATCGGCTTTGTTTTGGCGCTCTGAAAATACAATACCGTCCTTAAAAGCCAATCTTGAAGGGTTTGAAGCTGTCCTGAAATCTGCCCAACTCGAACGGCTGGTTGAGGGGGATGATCGCCGTACTATTTCAAGCCTCAATTTTGAACTGGGAAATGCAAAGCGCGCTTTGTCTAATCTGGACATGCCGCTTCAGACGGTTTTATCCGAAGAAGAGACTTATGATCGACTGACCTATGCGGGCCTTGTTGTCGACAGCATGCTCACGATTACGCGTGATATGATCAAACCAATATTTGGACTATCTGCCGGTTTTTCATCGCTGGACGGTGATTGATGAAAAATGCTGGATCAACAGGGCTTATTGATCGGCGCTCTTTCCTGAAATCCACTGGAGGCTTGCTTCTGGGTGCGTTATCACCCAATGCAGCGATGGCCGTGGATGCTTCGGATGCGGTGTTTGCGTCTGCCTACAGATCACAGGACGGCGGTTTTGGCATTGCTACACTTACTGAAAGTGGTGATGTCGTTCATCGATATGATTTGCCCGCCCGTGGGCATGATGTGGTCTGGAGTCCTGACAACAACTTGATGGTCGCATTTGCTCGACGACCGGGGATATTTGGAGCGGTCATTCGGGTTTACTCCACGAGGGCGCCGGCTGTTTTTCACGCTCCGCAGGGCCGTCATTTTTACGGTCATGGTGTGTTCTCCGCTGATGGGCGATTGCTCTATGCGACCGAGAATGACTATGAAGCTCCACGTGGCGTGATCGGAATTTATGATGCGTCTGCCGGGTTTGAACGTATTGGTGAACTGGAGTCTCACTGAGCCTCCCCCTTTGAAGTGGTCCGCCCCTATAGTTAGGAAAGCGGAGGACCAGAGATGGCCATTAAGAGACCGAAGCCCGAAGAGATTGTCGTGAAGTTACGGCAGGTTGAAGTTTTGATGGG
>Ga0163216_100999_pt1 | contig 24147 bp, 26 predicted proteins | sample SynspAceP_FD_167610 | JGI IMG/M metagenome (GOLD analysis project Ga0163216, IMG submission 167610) | Saline lake microbial communities from Ace Lake in Antarctica - Synechococcus sp. Ace-P (Illumina Assembly) | ecosystem: Environmental > Aquatic > Non-marine Saline and Alkaline > Saline ...
GCCGCCAAACCCCGATAACCCGCGATGAAAAAGGCGCAAAAAATAGGCTCGCCCAAACCACACGCAATGGAAGGGCCGCCATCCAAAACACGACAAAATCGAAGCCTCATGAATAGATCGGGCTAAAGGTGTCTTGTTCAACTGTTTGCCGTCCGCTCAATCCGGAGGCTCGCAACGTACAATTGGCATGAGCGTGTTTCAAATATATTCTTAAATATCGAGCGTGGCGGAAACGCATGGGTAGGCTATGCAATGGCTTTTCATCCGTCTCCGCCGTGCTGGGTGGCCTGATACGAAGGTCCGCAATGGGCCGAAAATGTCGGTGCCAGCACATAACCCGAAAAGCTCGTACGGGATCAAAGCGATCATCTGACTGTGTCAGTCAGTTTGTGAGTTCTGAGCCTGGGTTTCGTGGCGGCGATCGGGTGGCTCGCCGGTATAAAGCGCGCGCGGGCGGATGAGCTGGTCTGTTGTCCGCTGCTCAAGTCCATGTGCGATCCAGCCGGTGGACCGGCCGATGGCGAACAGCAAAAAGGCGGAGCCCTCGGGCAGTCGCAGATACCGCCGCAGGGCGACCAAAGCGAAATCGATAGATGGATCAACGCCGGAGAGCTGCTTGACTGCTTCGACAAACAGGGCCGCCGGCTTGTTGTCCGGCAGGATAGTTGACAGCAAGGCCTTGGCGCGAATGTCGCCGTCCGGATACAGCGGATGCCCGAAGCCGGGGATGCTTTCTCCCGTGCCCAGCCGCGCTCTAAGGCCTTTGCCGGGACCTTGTGGATCAAGGCCGTCCCACAGCCGCTCGATGCGGGTGGTCATGGCGCCATGTTTGACGCCGCTCAACGCCGCGAGCGCGCCAACAATGGAAGCTTTCAAGGATGCGCCGGTGGAGGTCACGCAGCGCGCGGTGAAACTGGAGGCGTTGAGTTCATGGTCGGCGCACAGAACCAAGGCTTGGCGGATCAATTCGGCGCCCGGCGCATCCACGCCCCAGGCTGCGGCAAGCTGTTGGTGGATCGGTGCTGCCTGTGGCGCCTGCCTGAGCGCCGAGGCGGTGAGGATGCGCACCAGATCACCGCTGCCGCGCGAGAGCATTGCAGGATCTGTGCGCCAGACCGAGGTCGGCTCATCGCGTGCGGCCACAGCGAACAATGGCAACAATGTTTCGAATGCGGGCGCTTTGCCAGCCTGGGCGGCAAGCTCGGCATAGGCCTTGATGCTCATCGGGGCGCGGCGGGGGAAAGCTGTATCCACCGGCATCTGCCAGAGCAGCGCTGCGATGTCTTCCAGCGACGCCGTGCGCGAAAGCTCCACCGCATTTTGGCCGCGGTAATAGCATTGTCCGTTTTCGATCAGCGTCAGTGCGGATTCGAGCACCGGCATGCCCCAGTCGAGCGTAGCCTTGGCGATTTCTCGGGGTTTGCGTCCACGTCGTCTCGTCTCCGCCAATTGCTCGATTGCGGCGGCCAGATAGCGGCTTTGGCGTGGATCATCACTGGGCACGGCCTTGATCAATCCGCGGCTGACATAGGCGTAGAGCGTCTGGCGGGAAATGCCGAGGCGCTGGGCGGCCTGTTTGGCGTCGATGTAATCCGCCATGCTGAAAGACCTTATAGTTGATTTATACAATCAATGTTGACGATATCTGGATGTTGCGGTGTTGTGAAGCTCGAACTTGAAAAGGAGCTTTGCCATGACGTACATGCAAACAGGCGACGAGATGAGCTTGCGCACGATGATTGCCGCGCTTTGGAGCGCCCTGGGCGGAAGGCCGGATCTGGTGGCGAAAGTGGATGTCGCGGGTGAGGGTTCGCTGCCGTCGATCTTTGCGGTGAGTGATTTTGCGGCTTCGGCGATTGCGACAGCCGGTATTGCGCTGGCTGAATGGACCGGGGCGCGGTCGGGAGCTTCCGCCGGCCTGGGATCCGGTCGCCGGAGATTATCCGTGTGCCGGTGGCTGGATCCGGCTCCATACCAATGCGCCGCACCACCTGAAGGCGGCGCTTGAAGTGCTCGGAACCGTGCCCGAGCGCGAGGCAGTGGCCGCGGTGGTTGCGACTTGGCGCGGAGACGAGCTGGAAGCGGCGATTGTGGCCAATGGCGGGTGCGCCGCCGTGATGCGCAGCCAGCAGGACTGGGCAGAGCATCCGCAAGGCCGCTCGGTTTTGGCCGAGCCGCTGATGCGGATGGAAACAGGAGTCGGTGCGGCAGGGTTTGACAAGGACTTCGATGCTTCGCGGCCGCTGAAAGGGATCAAGGTGCTGGATCTGACGCGGGTGCTGGCGGGGCCGGTAGCGACGCGGTTTCTGGCTGGATACGGCGCGGAAGTGCTGCGGATTGATCCGCGGTCATGGGATGAACCTGGCGTCGTACCGGAAGTGGCGGTGGGCAAACGCTGCGCGCGGCTTGATCTGAAGAACGATGCTGGTCTGGAGTGTTTGAAGGCCCTGTTGGCTGAGGCCGATGTGCTGGTGCATGGCTACCGGCCGGACGCGCTCGAGGCTCTCGGGCTGGGAGCCGAAGTCCGTGCAACTATGCGCCCGGGGCTGATCGATGTGTCGCACGATGCCTATGGCTGGACCGGCCCCTGGGCCAACCGCCGCGGGTTTGACAGTCTGGTTCAGATGAGTTCCGGCATTGCTGCAGCCGGAATGGTCAGCGCCCGGGCTGACAGGCCGGTGCCGCTTCCGGTTCAGGCTCTTGATCAGGGCGCCGGTTACCTGCTCGCCGCCGCCGCGGTGCGCGGGCTGACATTGCGCAAGACACAAGCCACAGGATCGCGATGGCGGACATCGCTGGCGCGCGTCGGCAGGTTTTTAGCCTCATACACGCAAGGCCCGGTTGCGACCCAGATCGGCAGGCCCGAAGCGTCGGACTATTCAGATGTTATCGAGCAGACGGCATGGGGGCCGGCATTGCGGCTGCACTCGCCCTTGAGCCTCGGCGATGCGGTAATGGGCTGGGAAAAGCCTGCGGGAGAACTGGGAACGTCGCCGGCCGCCTGGTGAGATAGTCGCAAGCTGAGATCTATCATCATGGGTAAGGATGGGCAGGTCTTTGCCCATTGGGTCTTGCTTATGGGCAATAAATTGCCACTATCGATGTTCGGTTCTGCCCAATGCTGCCGAATTCCTGTACAGCGGGATTTGGCACGCGCATTGCAAGCTAAAATCCGTATTGAAATGCTGCGAAGCCGCGTGCTTCGCATTAAAAATAACATGGAGGAAACCCGATGATCAGTATCAATCGCAGAAGCCTGGTAACCCTTATGGCGGCGACTGCCATGGGCCTGTCGCTTGCGCCAGCCAAGGCCGACCAGTTCGTCAACATTCTGACCGGCGGCACCTCGGGCGTTTATTATCCGCTCGGCGTTGGCCTGTCGAAGATCTACGCCGAAAAGATCGATGGCGTGCGCACCCAGGTTCAGTCGACCAAGGCGTCGGTTGAAAACCTCAACCTGCTGCAGCAGGGCAAGGGCGAACTGGCCCTGGCACTCGGCGATTCGGTCAAGCTTGCATGGGAAGGTGATGCGGATGCCGGTTTCAAGGCACCGCTCGACAAGCTGCGCGGTATCGCAGCTGTTTATCCGAACTACATCCAGATCGTTGCGTCGAAGGATTCGGGCATTGCCAATTTTGCTGACCTGAAGGGCAAGAGCCTGTCGGTCGGTGCTGCCAAGTCCGGCACCGAACTCAACGCACGCAAGATCTTTGAAGCTGCCGGGATGTCCTATGACGACCTGTCGAAGACCGAGTATCTGCCGTTTGCGGAATCGGTCGAGCTGATCAAGAACCGTCAGCTGGATGCAACCTTGCAGTCTGCCGGTCTTGGCGTGTCGTCGATCAAGGACCTGTCGACCTCGATCGACGTGCAGTTGGTCGCCGTGCCGTCCGACGTGGTGGATGCGCTTGGCGCGCCTTACATCGCAGCCACCATTCCTGCCGGCACCTACAACGGTCAGGACAGCGATGTCAGCACCGTGGCTGTGGTCAACTTCCTTGTCACGCATTCCGATGTCAGCGACGATCTGGCTTACGAGATGACCAAGCAGCTGTTCGAGAACCTTCCCGAGCTGGAGGCCGCTCACAAGGCTGCCGCCCAGATCAAGCTGGAAAATGCGCTGAACGGCATGCCGCTGCCGCTGCATCCTGGTGCAGAGCGTTACTACAAAGAAAAAGGCATGATGTAAGACCGGGCGAAAGTTCGGATATCATCATCAGTTGACCGTGGCGGCATCTCACTTGGGGGCCGCCACGGGTATTTGCGTTTTGGGGAGAACATCGCATGCTTCATGATCAGACGCCGCATCAGGTTCCGGAGGAGCAACCCGACCTCGGTCTGCATGATCCGTTGGCCGAAAGTTTTCCAGCCACACGCGAAGGGCGATTGTTGTTCTGGCTTGCGCTGACCTTCTCGGTTTTCCAGATTGCAACTGCAGCCCATATTGTCGATTTCGCCAGCCAGATCGTGCGGGCAATCCATGTTGGCTTCCTGATGCTTCTGACCTTCCCGCTGGTTGCGCTGGCACGAAAATCCGGCCCTGCGGTCAAGACAATTGCCTGGGGCGTAGCCGGGCTTGGCGTCGTGGTCGCCTTCTATCAATGGTATGAATATACCGAGCTGTTGTTGCGCGCAGGCGATCCGCTCGACCGCGATATCGTGCTCGGCGTGATCGCGCTTGCGACAGTGTTCGCCGCGGCCTGGGTGATCATGGGGCCGGCGTTGCCGATCATTTCCGGCGCATTCCTGGCCTATTGCCTGTTCGGGGAATACCTGCCGGCGCCGTTTGATCACCGCGGTTATGATTTCGCACAGGTCATCGATCACATGGCCTATGGCACCGAAGGGATTTACGGTATCCCGATCTTTGTCTCCTCGAGCTTCATCTTCCTGTTCATCCTGTTCGGTTCCTTCCTCGAGAAGGCGGGCATGATCCAGCTGTTTACTGATGTGTCGCTCGGTCTGGTCGGCCACAAGCGTGGCGGGGCGGCGAAGGTCTCGGTGATCTCGTCGGGCCTGATGGGGACGATCTCCGGCTCCGGCGTCGCCAATGTGGTGACCACCGGGCAGTTCACCATTCCGCTGATGAAGAAATTTGGCTACCGGTCCGCGTTTGCTGGCGGCGTGGAAGCGACGTCGTCGATGGGCGGACAACTGATGCCGCCGGTTATGGGGGCGGTGGCCTTCATCATGGCCGAGACGCTGGGCGTCGAATATTACGAAGTGGTGCAGGCGGCGATCATTCCTGCGGTGCTCTATTTCGCTTCGGCGTTCTGGATGGTGCATCTGGAAGCAGGCAAGCACAATCTGGTCGGCCTGCCCAAGGACCAATTGCCGTCGCCGATGAAGGCGCTCAAGGAACAGTGGTATCTGGTGCTGCCGCTCTTGATGCTGATCTATCTTCTGTTCTCGGGCTATACGCCATTGTTTGCCGGCACGGTCGGTCTGGCGCTGACGGTGCTGCTCATTCTTGGTGGGTCTATCGCGCTGGGACTGCCTGCGGGCGTGATCCGGATCATCTTCTGGATCGGGCTTGGGCTTGTTGCTGCAGCCTTCCTGCAATTTGGCATCATGGTGATTCTTGCCACCGTATTGGCGCTGGTTGCGTGGAACGCGCTGAGCAAGGGAGGGCGGGAGACGCTTGTCATCTGCCGGGATTCGCTTGCCGAAGGCGCCAAGACGGCGCTGCCGGTGGGTGTGGCCTGCGCCGTGGTCGGCATCATCATCGGGACGATGACGCTCACCGGGGCAGCCAATACATTCGGTCAGTTCATTGTCTCTGTTGGTGACAAGAGCCTGTTCCTGTCTCTGGTGCTGACAATGATCACCTGCATAGTGCTGGGAATGGGGATTCCAACGATCCCCAACTACATCATCACTTCGTCTATTGCCGGTCCGGCGCTCTTGGAACTGGGCGTGCCGCTGATCGTCAGCCACATGTTCGTGTTCTATTTCGGCATTCTGGCGGACCTGACACCGCCCGTGGCGCTGGCCTGCTTCGCAGCCGCACCAATAGCCAAGGAGAATGGGCTGAAGATCTCGATGGAGGCGATCAAGGTGGCCGCCGCCGGCTTCGTCATTCCGTTCATGGCGGTCTATACGCCGGCGCTGATGCTGCAGGATGGCGGAGCGCTGGCCGCTGAAATCGGCTATGTGCCGGCGGTGATCTACATTGTCGCCAAGACAACGCTGGCGATCGGACTTTGGGGGGCTGCGGTGATCGGCTTCCTCGGCAGCCGGCTTGGCTGGCCGCTCAGAGGCCTGGGAATGATTGCTGCCTTCACGCTGGTGGCGTCACTGCCGCTGACCGACGAAATCGGCTTTGCGCTGGCCGCACTGTTCGCGTTTCTGGCTTACCGGCAGATGCGCGGGCTCGCGGAAGCAGCCTGAATGTCGCTGGCGCTTTGCGTTACGGTCGCGGGCAAGGCAATGACGATTGCCACCGTGCTTTTTAGCCTTTCCTGGACCCATTCGGTGGAAAAGACCGAATGGCGGGAGGCTTGGCGGGTGACGCCGCAAGGACTTGAACTGACGGAAGCGCGGGTAAAGGGATCCGGCGCGGGCATGGATCCGGGTGAGGGCGCCCGGCTCGAAGATGGCTGGTGGGTGTGGTCGCCCGAAGTGCCCGTTGTGCCTGAACTGGTTCTGGCGTCTTCCGGCGCAACGGTGTCGGCCTGGACACTTTGTCATGCCGGCGGTTGTATGGAGCTTGGCGCGAAAGCGGACGAGCCGGTGCGGGTCACGTCCTGCCAGCGTTGAATTGTCGCTTTGTCACGAATGGGCGGCGGCGCTACACATAGATTAATTGTTATGTATTCTTGCGTCTCTCTCCGGGCAGATCTGCTATGGTCATGATGCGCGGAATAGGGGAAGGGTGACGGCATGGGCAGATTTTCATTTCCGATGGCTCCCGGCCGCGCCGAAGCGCTGGGCGAGATTCACGCGCGTCCGTTTGCTCTGGTGGGGCAAATTCGGGTGATTTTTCAAGTGGCGTTTCTGACCGATGGCGGAGCTGTGGTTGACCATGCCGTGCTGGCCGAGCTTGCCCGGGCACGCGGGGTTGCTGTGCCTGGCCGGGATACTGCCCATTTCGCCATGCCCTGGGGGCAGGGCACGCTTCGGTGGGAACGGCATTCGGAGTTTTCGACCTATTTCTGGGATGCGCCCGCGCCATCACAGTTTGGCGGCAACGTGGAAACGCATCCTTTTGGCGACCAGTTCTCGCCGCCAGGCAGCATGATATCGGGGATCAGGCTCGAGGTGCGGGCGGATTCGCCGGAAACTCAAGCCGCGATGGAAAGCTTTGACCCCACCAGCCTATGTCTGAGTGAGGTCAAGGGCGGGCAGGCGATGATCGCAACCGACTTCCGTCAGGATGGCGACGGGCTGACGCGCATTCTGGTGATCGACAAGGGCATGACCGAGGCTGGCCGCGGTGCGGTGGTGCAGCGGCTTCTCGATATCGAGACCTACCGGACATTGGCGGCAATGGGATTGTCGCTGGCGCGTTCGCTGTCGCCGGAGATGCGGCGGATCGAAGATAATCTGACCAAAATCACGCAGGCCATGAAAAACGGCGCGCGCGAAAATTCCGATAGCCTTCTGGCAGAAATCACTGTGCTTGCCGCCGAACTTGAAGCCAATGCGGCGCTAAGCCTTTACCGCTTCGGGGCGAGCCGCGCCTATTACAATATCGTGCGCGAGCGTATCGCCACACTGGATGAATCCCAGCAGCCAGGATTCGAGACGATTGGCGCGTTTTTGGAAAAGCGGCTGGCGCCAGCCATGCGCACCTGCCAGTCGATTGAGGAACGTCAGGCGAACCTGTCGCGCAAGTTGTCCCGCGCCACAGCGCTTCTGCGAAGCTGGATTGATGTCGAACTCGAGCGGCAGAACAGCGCGCTGTTAAGTTCGATGAACCGCCGGGTGAAGCTGCAACTGCGCATGCAGCAGACAGTCGAGGGACTCTCTGTTGCTGCCATCTCCTATTACATCGTCGGCCTGTTCAGCTATCTGGCGAAGTCTCTGGAGGGCCACGGTCTGCCGATCAAGGCGGGAACGCTGACAGGACTGTTCGTGCCCATCGCCATCGGGTTTACCTGGATGGTGGTGCGGTCAATCCGCAAGCACCATGGTGTGGAAGACGAGGCTGGCGAGTAGGCTAAACTCATAAACTGACTGAAGCCGTCAGATGACCGTTTTGAGCCCATAGCTATCGCGCTCTCAAGATATGCTAAGCACTTTTCAGCTTATGGATACGGAGGTCAAGGAACCTTGCCAAAAATCGCGACGGATAAATGGAAAGAACATATCGGTGAGCCTAACCCGCTTTCTGGCCAGAACGATGGGCCATATGCCGACATACCCCTTGGTGACGCTGTAGGGCTTTCACAGTTCGGGGCGCATTTAGAACGCTTACCTTCAGGCTCTCGATCATCGCATCGTCATTGGCATGAGGCAGAGGACGAGTTTATCTACATAATTTCAGGCGAACTCGTATTGATCGAAGATGAGGAAACCTTGCTCCGCTCTGGTGATGCGGCAGGATGGAAGGCAGGACAACCGATTGCCCATTGTCTTGAAAACCGCTCTGATAGCGAAGCTGTGATGTTAGTTGTTGGAACTCGTACAACTGAGGACGTTGTTCACTACCCCGATCACGATGCAATTCTACGGCGTAGTGAGGATGGTAAGACATTTACGCGGCTTGATGGATCGCCGATAGCCAGCAAAGCTTGAACGGCAGTTTTGTCAACATAGCGCTCATCCGTTCCTCTTCGATCAATAGTTGTTGACTTCAGGCATCAGCCGTTGAGAGCGGCGCGCATGCCGGCTTCGCAAAACCGCACCAGATCATCGGCCAGTCGGTCCATTGCGGCCGGATTTTCCGACGCCGCAGACAGCGCCTCGATGCGCCATCTTGATGTCGACAGCGACAGCATGGCGGAAACCGAGAATACGAAAGCCACGGAGATGGTTGTTTTGTCCGCGTCGGGGAACAGCCGCCCGATCTCGGCGATAAAGCTGCCTGCGGTCGGATCGAAACAACGCTCCGAGATTGCATGCCAGCGAGCATCGGCGGAGACCATCGCCACCAGCCGCGCATAGGCGAGCCATTGCGGATCGCCGGCGCCGGCCTTTTCGAGATAGGGACGCAGGAAGGCAGACAGCACGGCTTCGAGCGTCAGCGGTTGATTTGTCGTTTTCCGGGCTGCCAGTGCATCAAGACGCATTTTTGACAATGCGGATGCCCGGCGTTCGACGACGCGCTCAAACAGGGCTTCCTTGCTGCCGTGGTGAAAGCTGACGGAGGCGATCTGCGCGCCGGCTGCGGCGGCGATGTCGCGCACCGAGGCACCATCATAACCGCGTTCGGCAAACAGGCGCTCGGCGGCGTCGAGGATGTTGAGGCTGGTAGCCAGTGACCGCTTGGAGACGGCGCGTTGACGCGGCTGGGCGAGAGGATTGGGAATAGTTGACTTGGCGCTCATGATTCATCTTGCCTTAAAATGAACGATCGTTCAATATTGGTTTAAGGATAAGAATCCGCTGAAACCAGGGAGGGGGACAGATGGACATGCAGTTGAGAGCGGCTGGAGAAAATTCGGCCGGCTCGGAAGATTTGCGCAGTCACTATGCGCTGATTGGCGCGGGTCCGATGGGGCTGGCGATGGCCAAGACGCTGATCGAACAGGGCATTGCCTTTACCGGCTTCGAGCTGAATTCCGATGTCGGCGGTCTGTGGGACATCGATGGTCCGAAATCGACGATGTACGAGACCGCGCATCTGATCTCGTCGAAGAAGATGACCGAATTTTCGGATTTCCCGATGGATGAAAGTGTGGCGGAGTATCCGTCGCACCGCGAGCTCAAAAGCTACTTCCGGAAATTTGCCGATCATTTTGGCATTTATCAGCATTTCCGTTTCCAGACGGAAGTCTTGTCGGCTGAGCCGTTGGGCAAGTCTGGCGAAGGCTGGCGGGTCACATGGCGAGAGGCCAACGGCGAAGAGCGCAGCGCGGACTTCGCCGGTCTGTTAATTGCCAACGGCACTTTGTCCGAGCCGAATATGCCCGAATTCGAGGGTGCTTTTTCCGGCGAACTGATGCATTCGAGCGCCTACCGGGATCCGGAAGTCTTCAAGGGCAAGCGGGTGCTGATCATCGGGGCGGGCAATTCAGGCTGCGATATCGCAGTGGATGCGATCCATCACGGCAAGAGTTGCGATATCTCGCTGCGGCGCGGCTATTATTTCGTCCCCAAATATGTCTTCGGCCGGCCCGCGGACACGATGGGCGGGGCGATCAAACTGCCGATGTGGCTCAAGCGCCGCGTAGATGGCATGATCCTGAAGTGGTTCACCGGCGACCCTTCGAAATACGGGTTCCCGAAGCCGGATTACGCGCTTTATGAATCTCACCCGGTGGTCAATTCGCTGATCCTGTTTCATGCCGGGCATGGCGACATTACGGTGCGGCCGGATATAGACCGGTTTGATGGCAATACGGTGCATTTCAAGAATGGCGATCAGGCTGACTATGATCTCATTCTGGCGGCGACCGGCTACAAGCTGCATTACCCCTTCATCGACAAAACGCTTTTGAATTGGCAGGGTGATGCCCCGCATCTTTTCCTCAATTGCCTGCATCCGGAGCGTGATGATCTGTTCCTGCTTGGCATGGTGGAAGCCTCCGGGCTTGGCTGGCAGGGTCGGCATGAGCAGGCGGAAATGGTGGCGCGCTACATTGCCGGGCTCAAGAAAGGCACAATGGCGGTGAAGGCGCTGAGGGAAGAGAAAGCAGCAGGTTTCAAGCGCGCCACAGGCGGCATGAAGTACATCGACCTGCCGCGCATGGCCTATTACGTCGACAAGGCCACTTACCGGAACGCCGTGACCAGCTGGATTGCGGCTTTGAAAGGCGGTGGCAAGTGAGCGATATCGACGCAATCCGGCTGAATTTCAGCCCCGGCAGCCTGATGCTGCTCAATGCCATTCTGTCGATCGTGATGTTTTCAATTGCGCTGGACCTGAAGCCATCGGATTTCCGGACACTGCTGCGTGCGCCCAAAGCCCTGCTGACCGGTATGGTGTCGCAGTTTCTGGTCTTGCCGGTGCTGACCTATCTGATGTTGCTGGCCACCAATCCGCGGCCATCGATTGCGTTGGGGTTGATCCTGGTGGCTGCCTGTCCGGGCGGCAATATTTCCAACTTCATCACCCATCGTGCAGGTGGCAACGCGGCGCTGTCGGTGTCGATGACAGGGGTGGCCACTCTTGCCGCAATCCTGTTCACGCCTCTTAATGTGGCGTTTTGGGGCAATCTCTACACGCCAACCCGGACCTTGCTGCGGGAAACGACGCTTGATCCGGTTTTGATCGCGATCACTGTGTTTTTCATGCTGATCCTGCCGCTGATCCTGGGGATCTTGCTCAATGCGCGACGGCCTGCTCTGACTGCGCGGATCCGCAAGCCGATGCAATCCCTTTCGATGGTGATTTTCCTCGGCTTCATCGTGCTGGCGCTGGCTGCGAACTGGAGTTTCTTCCTGTCCTTTGCCGGAGCCGTGGCGGGACTGGTGGTGTTGCACAACGCGCTTGCATTGTCGGGCGGTTATATGACGGCAACGGTAATGAAACTGTCCGAGTATGACCGGCGGGCCATCACCATTGAAACCGGCATCCAGAATTCTGGTCTTGGCCTGGTGTTGATTTTCGCTTTCTTTGGTGGGCTTGGCGGCATGGCAGTGGCTGCGGCATTCTGGGGCATCTGGCATGCTGTGTCAGGGCTTGCGCTTGCTGCATTCTGGTCACGCCGGGAGGCGCAGCGATGAGCCGTGTTCTGGTCACCGGTGCGGCCGGTGCGGTTGGTCAGGTGCTGCTAAGGGAATTGGCGGCAGCCGGTGTCGAGACGCTGGCGACGGATATCCGCAGACTGGACAATTTGCCCGATGGCGTTGGGTTTGAAGCGCTGGATGTGCGCGGTGAAGATGCCGAGCGTGTTGTCGGGAGCTTCAAGCCGTGCGTGATCGTGCATCTGGCGTCAATCGTCTCGCCATCGCGTGGCATGACTCGTGAGTTCGCGCATGATGTTGATGTGAATGGCACACGCAAGGTGGTCGATGCGGCAATCAAGCATGGCGTCCGGCGTCTCGTGGTAACCTCGTCGGGGGCGGCCTATGGCTACCATGCCGACAATCCGGTGCCGCTTCGTGAAAGTGATCCGGTGCGCGGAAATCGCGAGTTTCCCTATTCCGATCACAAGCGGCAGGTCGAGGAGATGCTGGCTGCGGCGCGCAGCACACATAAGGATCTCGAACAGGTGATCCTGCGCGTTGGCACCGTGCTCGGAGCCGGGCTTGAAAACCAGATCACCGAATTGTTTCACCGGCGGCGACTGATCGCGGTTCAGGGATCTGACAGTCCGTTCGTGTTTATCTGGACCCGGGATCTGGCGCGGATCCTGTTGCGGGCCGCGGGCGAGGGACCAGCGGGCATATTTAATGTTTGCGGCGACGGGGCGCTGTCGGTTGAGGATCTTGCCAAAGCGCTTGAAAAACCGGTCATGGCTCTGCCGGCCTGGGCTCTGAAGGCGGCACTCGGCATAGCGCGGCCGCTTGGCCTGTCTCGCTATGGACCGGAACAGGTTCGTTTCCTGCAATACCGCCCGGTCCTCGACAACACTGCCTTGAAAACCGAGTTCGGCTATACGCCTGAATTGACCAGTGCAGAGACCTTCGATCTGTGGCGCAAGGCTGCGGGATTATGAGCCGTGTTGCGGTGATTACTGGCGGTGCCGGTGGGCTTGGTCAGGCATTTGCCAAGCGGCTTTTGAAAGACGATTGGCGGGTTGTGCTGATTGATTTGCCAAGTGCGCTGGATGCCTTGCCAACTGGGCCGGGTCTATCCGGATCAGTGCGGGTTGAGCGGATTGCCTGCGATTTGACCGATGAAGCAGCGGTCGCCTCGGTTTGTGTGGAGATTTCAGCGCGGCATCCGGCGCTTGATCTGGTCATCCACAATGCCGGAGTCACCCAGATCGGGCTGTTTGATGAAACCACACTGACCTCGCAACGGCTGGTGATGGAAATCAACTATTTCGGCTCGGTGCGGATGGCTGCGGGGTTGCTACGCGCGGTACGGGCGGGCAGGGGGACGCATCTGGCAATTTCCTCGGTTGCGGGTTTCGCGCCGCTTTACAAGCGCACAGCCTATGCGGCCAGCAAGCACGCGCTCAACGGCTTCTTCTCGTCGCTGGCATCGGAAGAGGCGCGGCATGGCGTCAACGTCGTGATCGCGGCGCCTTCTTTTGTTGCGACCAATCCGGGGCGGCTTGATGCCGGGGCAGACGGCATTGGCAGGCCGGGGGCTGCAACGGACGGATTTGACGAGATGAGCCCCGACCGGGCGGCCCAAATCATTCTGGACGGATGGCGGCGGGGCAAGCGGTTTATCCCGGTGGGGCGGGTGGCGACGCTCGGCTGGCTGATAAGTCGGCTGTCGCCACGGCTCTACAGCTGGCTGATGATGCGGAAAATCCAGTCGTAATCAGAAACCGTGCAGTTCAGTCCGTGTGCCGACATCCGTCGCGACTTTTATGGATCTTAAAATAATTTGAGTTGCGTTTACGGTCCGCGTGCCAGCGTGGTTCTGGAATCTGTTGGGTCATGTTGACCGCAATTAAATCAATCGATTGATTTAGTAATTTGATCTGATACGGTGGTGTGGAAACCCAACTGACGGAAAACGCCGTGTCTTCAAACTCACCAGTACTCCCCAATGCCAGCAAAGCTGGTGATCAGACTCGTACAGCTTTGTTGATGGCGGGTGTCAGGCTGTTCGGGACAAAGGGTTTTGACGCAACTTCGACCCGCGAGATCGCGGCTGCCGCAGATGCCAATATTGCCTCTATTGCCTATCATTTTGGCGGCAAGGACGGTCTCCGGATCGCCTGTGCTGAAATGGTGGGAAATCGGATCCGGAGTGTTGTCGGTCCGGCCCTGAGCGCGCTTGATCCGAAAGGCGACCCAGCAGCGGCGCAGGCTGCTTTCGAACGGGTACTTATGGGTGTAGCCGATTTCATGCTCGGGCAGATCGAGGCCCGCGACATTGCCAGCTTCATGGTGCGTGAAATGGGGACTGCCGGACCCGTGTTTGACAATGTCTACGCCAATTTCATTCTGCCGGTGCATCGCAGTCTCTGCGGTCTTCTGGGGCTGGCCACTGGCCAGGATCCGGAAAGTGACCTGATCCGCATTGGCACCTTCAGCATTGCGGGTCAGGTCGTCTATTTCCGCATAGGTCACGCAATTGTTGCCCGGCGGATGGAGTGGAAAACCGTTGGCCACGATGAGGTTGAGGCCATCAAGGCTGTCATTCTGACCAACATACGTGCGTTTGTCACAACTCACAGAAAGCAGGGCTAATGATGTCATTCATTTGCGCCATACCCATAGTCGCCAGCCTGTTTTCGACTTGCAGCGGCGCAGGTCCACTCGCGGTCGGCTACGTCGAGGGTGAATATGTGCTGGTGGCGCCGATCGAGACAGCCCAGATCGTAGATCTTGCTGTCAGGCGCGGTGACCGGGTCACGGATGGTCAGGCCTTGGCACGGCTTGAGAAGCGCGATGCTGAAATCGCCGTGGCGCAGGCTGCGGCCGGCTTGGCGCAAGCGGAAGGACAATTGGCAAATCTGCAGGAGGGGCGGCGTCCGGAGGAAATTGCCAGCATTGTTGCCTCGTTGAGTTCGGCCAAGGCCCAAGCAGCGGAGGCGGAACGGGTGCTGCAACGGCAGTCGGATCTGTTGAAGCAGGGCATATCCACTCAGGCCTCCTATGATACTGCTTCGACTTCCGTGGAACTTAACCGCGCAAAAGTCACCGAACTCGAAGCCAATCTGGCTGTGGCGAAGCTTCCGGCACGGGTCAATGAGATCAAGGCCGCGCAGGCCGCAGTGGATCAGGCCGGTGCCGTTCTGGAATCTGCCGAGTGGCGGCTGACCAAGCGGGTCTTGTCTATCCCGCAATCCGGCGTCGTTGCCGACATCATCCGCAACGCCGGTGAAGTTGCCGGTCCGCAAGCCCCGGTGCTGTCGGTGCTGCCTGACGGAGCACTCAAGCTCAGAGTCTATGTGCCTGAGACAGCACTTTCCAGCATTGGTGTTGGTAAAGTCCTCGTGGTGCATTGTGACGGCTGTGGCGAGGGCATGCGGGCGACGGTCAGCTATGTGTCGCCTGATCCGGAATTTACCCCGCCGGTGATCTACTCGCTCGAAAATCGACAAAAGCTGGTCTACCTCATTGAAGCCCGGCCCAATGACGGTGCCTGGGCGTTGGCGCCGGGACAAATTGTTGATGTCGACCTTGAAGGTGACGATCAGTGAACGCCATTGAGGTCAGCGGTCTGGTCAAACGCTTTGGTGACAAGACCGTCGTCGACCATGTTTCCATGCAGGTTGCTGAAGGCGAGATCTCGGGCTTTCTCGGCCCTAACGGATCGGGCAAGACAACCACCATCCGCGTCATGTGCGGGCTGCTGACCCCCGATGCGGGCGAGGGGCGGGTGCTTGGTTATGATATCCGCACCGAGGGACAAAGCATCAAGCGTGAAGTTGGCTACATGACGCAGAAATTCTCGTTTTACGAGGATCTGTCGATTGAGGAAAATCTCACCTTCGTGGCCCGGCTTTATGATCTCGACCCTGTTTCGACCGTGGTGCGTGATACGCTGGAGGATCTCGGGCTGTCTTCGCGCCGAAAGCAATTGGCGGGCACACTGTCAGGCGGCTGGAAGCAGCGGCTGGCGCTGGCGGCATGCATCATGCACAAGCCGAAACTGCTGCTGCTGGATGAGCCGACCGCCGGCGTCGACCCGAAAGCCAGACGGGAATTCTGGGATGAAATCCACGCGCGTGCCAGTTCCGGACTGACGGTGCTGGTTTCAACCCACTACATGGATGAGGCGGAGCGCTGCCACCGCATTCATTACATTTCCTACGGAAAGCTGCTGGCCAGCGGAACAGTGCCGGCCGTCATCCGCGATGCAGGGCTGACCACCTTTGTCATGGAGGGTGGAAAGGTCACTGAGGCAGCGCGGCTTTTGCAGGGCATGAAGGGTGTTGATCAGGTGGCGTCCTTCGGTCTGAGCTTGCATGTTGTTGGCCAGGACAGGGCGGCGCTCACGGACGCAGTCGTAAAGGTCGCTGGAGAGACAGGTGTCAGTTACCGCGAGGGCAGCACCAGTCTTGAGGATGTGTTCATCCAGTTCATGGGCAAATCGACGGACAACATGGCATGAACATGATTTTCTCGCTCCGCCGCCTGATGGCCATCATCACCAAGGAAAGCATCCAGATGCGGCGCGACCGGATCACGTTTGCGATGATGCTTGGCGTGCCGTTGATGCAGCTGGTGCTGTTCGGCTTTGCTATCAACAATGATCCCAAAGGCCTGCCTGCGGCTCTGGTGACCACCAGTCACGACCATTACACGCGCGCCATGGTTTCGGCGATGGAGAACACCGGCTATTATCGTTTCGATCATGTTGTGGCGAGTGCCGAGGAGGCGGACCGGCTGATCCAATCCGGCGCCGTGTCCTTTGTCGTCACCGTGCCGTCCGATTTTGCCCGCCGGGTGCAGCGCGGTGATCACCCGCAAATTCTGATCGAGGCTGATGCGACGGATCCATCGGTGGCGTCAGGCGCGATCTCGACGCTCGGCACCGTTGCGGCGCAAGCTTTGCTACGAGAGCAGTCGGCGGAGGCGTTGGCCGCCCAGCAATCGACTGCCGCGCTCGAGGTCGTGGTTCACAAGCTCTACAATCCGGAAGGCATCACCCAGTACAACATCGTGCCGGGTCTTCTGGGCGTGATCCTGCAACTGACCATGGTGATGATGACATCAATGGCGCTGACGCGGGAAACAGAGCGCGGCACAATGGAGAACCTTTTGGCGATGCCGGCAAGCCCGCTGGAGATCATGCTCGGCAAGGTGCTGCCGTTTCTGGTTGTTGGCGGGGTTCAGGTTCTGGTCGTGCTGACGGCCGCCAAATTCCTGTTCAATGTGCCGTTCGTCGGGTCGCTGACACTCTTGCTGATCAGCATCCTGATCTTTGTTCTGGCGCTTGTGCTGCTGGGTTACGCATTCTCGACGCTGGCGCGGACCCAGATGCAGGCGATGCAGCTGACCTTCTTCTTCTTCCTGCCCTCGCTGCTGCTCTCAGGCTTCATGTTCCCCTATCGGGGCATGCCGGCCTGGGCGCAGATGCTGGGAGAGATTTTTCCGCTCACCCATTTTCTCAGGATCATCCGCGCGGTTATGCTCAAGGGGGCCGACCTGCAGGGTGTAGCCGCTCCGCTTGCGGCACTGGTGCTGTTTGTCGCGGCCTTCGTTGGGCTGGCCCTGATGCGCTTCCGTCGCACGCTTGATTAGATTTTAAAGCCGGACTCTCTGCTTAGTTTGATGATGCCCGGCATTTGGCAGTGACGTCGAGCGCCGGATCATAATGTGCGGCTTTCACATCCATCAATCCGAGGACTGTGTGGAACAGATTGTCATGGGACGCAGCATCTGCAGCGCGGCTTTCGAGACATGCGGTGGTCACGCCGAACAGCTTCGAATAGCTCTTTGAGAACCACATCACGAATGGCACATGGGTCTGCTCCGAGGGAGCGAACAGATATGGCATCCCATGCAGATAGAGGCCTTTCTAACCCAAAGATTCACCATGGTCAGAGATGTAGATCATTGCTGAAGCGAGACGATCGGAGCGTGCAGAGAGCAGGTCGATGACCTGAGCCAGCATAGGGTCGGTGGCGACAATGGTGTTGTCGTAAGCGTTGGTGATTTCATCGCTTGTGCAGGCCGCGAACTCGGCTGTGCGGCAATCGGGCCTGAACAACCGTTCCTCTTCTGAACAACGAGCGAAATAGGCGGGGCCGTGGCTTCCCAATTGATGCAGTCACGGTGATGGACAAGGCCATCAACAAAGCAGAGATTCCGATGGAAAATGCCATGAACGCCTGATGATGATCACCAAAAGCCGCGAAAGTTCTGGTCCAGAAAACACTGTGGACGAAGAAGATGACCCAGGCGGCAACAATCAGGCTCAGGGTGATCCTACCGACTGCGGGCCGGGACAATTTCATAGGGAAAATTTCTTGCGAGACTAATGATTTTGTTTTGTTTCAGGGAGGGGATACGGGCCGGATGGTGACGCCAGAGGAATTGAAATCCGCGCCTCAAGCCCTCCCAGCACTGAAGTGCCGAGTTCAAGCTGACCGCCAAAAGAGTCAACGATGTCGCCCGATATCACCAAGCCGAGGCCGGCGCCTGTTTCGGATTGATCAAGCCGCTGGCTTGGCTCGATAGGGCGGTTTGCAGCCTTCGGATCAAGGCCGGGGCCGTCATCACCAATTCGGATCAGAATTGCATCTGATGAGATTTCTGCATCAATCAACACGCGGGTGCGGGCGAACCGGACCGCATTTTCTGCGAGGTTGCCGAGAAGTTCGTTGAGGTCATCGGGATCGACAGGGACAGTTACTGCTGCTTCAATAGTGCTTTCCAATGTCAGTTCTTCTCCTGCCGGGGTCCGCTTGAGCGCACGCATGATGCCGTCGGCAATCGGCTTGAGAGGCGTTCGGTCCTGGCTTCGACCATGACGCAACCTGGCGCGGGCAAGTTCACGCTGAATATGCCGTCGCATGCGCTCGGTCAGTTCGGAAATGTCGTCGGCAATCTCCGTCTCACCATTTGCACGGAGCCGTTCAACGTCAGTGACCAGTGCAGACAACGGGGTTTTGAGGCCGTGAGCCAGGTTGGCTGCGCGGTCCCTGGCGCGGCTGATGGCTTGATCCTGGGCATCCAGCAGAGCGTTGACCTCTTCGACAAGCGGTGCAACTTCCTTCGGCACCCCGTCTGTTTCAAGACGCCTCAATGCTCCGTTCCGGATGGCGCTGACGCCTGAAATGACGCGATGGACCGGTTTGAGGCCCTCGCCAATTTGCAGCAGAAAGCCGATCAGCAGCACTCCGCCGAGAATTGCCAGGACGGGAGCCAGATCCATTGAAAATCCGGCCGCAAGCGCGCTGATCTCAGTCCGGTCGATCGCCACCGCAACCCGCAAGCGGTGATCTCCGTCCGCAGCAGGCAGCAGCACCAGTGTCTCATGGACCAAAAGCTTTGCCCCTAGCGGACCGGCGGTGTCGTGCACGTGGGTCTCGCCCGGCTGCAATACGTCACCGGGTATATCGAGGAACGTGTCCCACAACGAGCGCGATTTCAGTTGTGTGGCTGTGGTTTCATCGTCAACCTGCCAGTACAAACCGCCAAACACGGCCTGAAATCTCGGGTCGACCGGCTCACGGCCAAGCGACAGAGCTGAACCGGAATCCAGACGCAAACCGCCGGTGAGCTGACTGAGGTGGGTGTCGAGTTCCTGGCCGACACGGCGCTCGAGATGGCGGGAGAACAAGGCGGACAGGCTGATTCCTGTTACCAGCAACGCTGCCGCGACAACGATGGCGGCATAGGCAAACAGCCTGAACCGCAGGGAGCGACCGGATTTCATGAGGATGTATCCGGTTCGACGACAATGTAACCGAAGCCACGGCGGGTTTCGATCAGGGCAATGGGCAATTTGCGTCTGACACGTCCGACCAGCACCTCGACGGCATTGGATTCCCGTTCAAAATGAGCCGATTGCAAATGTTCGGAAAGTTCCTGCTGAGGCACCACACGACCTTTGTGGAGCATCAGATAAGCAACAAGGCGATATTCCTGGGGCGACAAGTTGATTGGGATACCACGGACACTCAGCCGCATTTGCCTTGTGTCGAGTTCAGCTTCTCCGGCACTGACAACCGGGCTCGCCTGGCCACCGGAACGTCTGATAATGGCGCGCAGCCGGGCAACGAGTTCTTCCATACGAAATGGCTTTGGCAGGTAATCATCGGCGCCTGCATCGATGCCTTCCACCCGCTCGGTCCATGCGCCGCGGGCGGTCAGAACCAGTACAGGAAAATCATGCCCTTCGGCACGCCAGCGTTTGAGCACGGTCAATCCGTCCATGCCGGGCAATCCGAGGTCAAGAATTGCGGCTGCATAAGTCTCGGTGCCTCCGACAAACCACGCCGCTTCGCCATTGGTTTCACTGTCGACAACATAACCCGCGGCTTCCAGCGCCGCTGTGACATCCTTGCGGATACGATCATCATCTTCAACAAGCAGAATGCGCATAAGGATCAGTCGTCTTGTTCGGAGCTGAGGATCCTGGCGGTGCGCGCGTCGATTTTATACTCGATGCGGCGGCCGATGCTGTCCAGAACATAGAATTCGTAAACCGGTCCTTCCTTTGAATCCTCAAACTCGACCTCGAGAACCCTGCCGTTGATTTGCGGTTTTACTCTCAACAAGATCTCGGACAATTGCATGATCTCGCCCTTTTTTACCGCAGCGTCGATGCTGTCGCGTTGACGATGGTCATCGTCATTGTCCGCATAGGCGGGAACCAGCGCAGGCGCCAAGGCTGTCGCCAATACAAGGAAATACAGGTGCCGTTTCATGAATGCATCATCGGGTTTCGAACATGACAAAACGCTGACAGGCCTGATCAGCGAACTGTCATGAACGCTGTGCGACAAAACAAGCGTCAACGGGCACTGGCCCAAATAGCTTGATTGAAGGAAACCTATCATGAAAACAACGATTCTCGCCGCCGTCATTTTTTCAGCCCTCGCACCGGCTGCCGCTCTGGCCTCGCAGGAATGCCCTGATGTGCCACGCGACCAGTGGATGAGCGATGCGGCCATCACCGAAAAGGCCAAGGAGCAGGGCTATGATGTCCGCTCGATCAAGGTTGAAGATGGATGCCTTGAAGCCTACGCAATGGACAAGGACGGCAAGCGCGTTGAAGTCTATTTTCACCCCGGCACCGGGGAAATTATCAAGACTTCGGACAACGACTGATGGCATCGGCCAATGCCAAGATGGAAGCCGGAGACAATGCGTCTCCGGCGACCGTCCGGGTGTGGGACCCGCTGGTCAGGATTTTCCACTGGTCGCTTGTCGGCCTGTTCACCTTCGCTTTTCTCACCGGCGATGAATGGCAGAGGCCGCATGAAACGGCAGGCTACATCATTGCAGGCTTGATTGCGGTGCGTGTGTTCTGGGGTTTCGCCGGGTCGCGGCACGCGCGGTTTATGTCTTTCATCTATCGGCCTTCGACTGTGGCTGGATTTGTCAATGATACGGTTCGAATGAAAGCCCGGCGCTATCTTGGACACAATCCTGCGGGCGGCCTGATGGTGATCGGTCTTTTGTTGGTCATTGCAGTGATTTCGGTCAGCGGATGGATGATGACGACTGATGCCTATTGGGGCGTGAAATGGGTCGGCGAACTGCACGAAGGTGCGGCTTTCACCGCGCTTGGCCTTGTTGCGCTGCATATCGGCGGAGTCATCGTTGCCAGCTTTGAGCATGGCGAGAACCTGGTCCGCGCAATGATTACCGGCAGAAAGCGGGCGGCCGGTCCCGATGACATAGCCTGAGCGCGGCACATCGCTTTTGAACTGGACCGGGATCACAGGCTTATGCGTCTGTCCGTCTTGTATCTGCCACATGGCTGAGGCAAGTTCGACCCGGTCCGGACCGTGCGGTCAGTCACTGCGTCGCTCCGGGAAACAGACAGCCGTTGCCGTTACGCGGAACGGCTTTGGAGTGTTGTATGGATCTGATCGAAAATCGCACCGTTGATGAAATCGCCGTTGGCGATCAGGCCAATATTGAGAGAGTGCTCACCCACCAGGACATCACCCTGTTCGCCACCGTTTCAGCCGATGTGAATTCGGCGGATGTGGATGCTGAAAATGAAGAAGGTGCAGCCTTGCAGCAGGGCATTGTCCACGGCATGTGGGCGGGCTCGCTGATCTCTGCGGTGCTGGCAACGCGATTGCCCGGGCCCGGAACCGTGCATCTGGGGCAAACGCTCAAGTTTCTCCGGCCAGTCAGCATAGGCGACCACATTACCGTGCGCGTTGAAGTGTCCGGCATCGACAAGAGTTCGGGCCACGTCGAACTGGAGTGCAGCTGCTTGAACGCCGAGGGTGAGACCGTCGTGTCGGGAACCGCCGAGGTGCGGGCCCCGCGCGAGAAAATCAGACGGCATATCGCCCGTATGCCTATTTCCCATCTCAAGGCGCCTGGCGTTCGGTTTGGCGCAATGGTGGAGCGGGCGAGGGCGCTTGATCCGCTGATCACGGCCGTTGTTCATCCCTGTGACGACCTCAGCCTGGGCGGTGCAATTGCAGCCCGCGATGAGGGCATGATCGTGCCGGTGCTGGTCGGGCCGCGTGGCAAGATCGAAGCGGCGGCGGAGCAGGCCGGGCTGGATCTGCACGGGCTTGAAATCGTCGATGCGCCGCACAGCCATGCCGCGGCGGAAGTAGCCGTGGCGCTGGTGCATGAAGGGCGTGCCGGTGCGCTGATGAAGGGCAAGCTGCACACTGACGAGTTGCTGACGGCGGTGCTTGACCGGACCAATGGCCTGAGAACCGAGCGGCGGCTGAGCCACGTCTTCGCGCTCGACGTGCCGGGCCAGAACCGGACCCTGTTTGTCACCGATGCGGCGATCAACATTTCGCCGGATCTGGATTCACTCAAAGACATTGTCCAGAACGCCATTGATCTGGCCATTGCGCTCGGGGTCAAGACACCGCTGGTGGCGCTGCTGTCGGCCGTGGAAACGGTGACTGGAAAGCTGCCTTCGACATTGCTGGCGGCGGCGATCTGCAAGATGCATGATCGTGGCCAGATTGTTGGCGGCAAGGTCGATGGTCCGCTGGCGTTCGACAACGCCATTTCGCCAGCTGCAGTGGCGGCGAAAGGGATTGTGTCCGATGTTGCTGGCTACGCCGACATTCTGGTGACACCCAATCTCGAGAGCGGCAACATGATCGCCAAGCAGCTGATCCATCTCGCCGGGGCATCGTCGGCGGGCATCGCGCTGGGCGCGCGGGTGCCGATCATGCTGACCAGCCGATCCGACACCGTCGACGCCCGCATCGTTTCAGCGGCATTGGCAAAGGTGTTTTATCACTGGCGGCGGCAAAGACCGCTGGGTCTGGAGTAGGGTGGCTTTGGGCTCCCCTCCTACTATTGACCAATCAATGACGCCTAAGATCCATCAGCCCGCTGTTGCTAACGAAGCCCTGCCAAGAGCCGGGCTTTTTCGGGACTAATCCAGCTCTCTCACCTCACCCGCCTGATAGATAATCGTCGGTTCCCCATAATCACCCAATGCAGGATTGGCTTCACGCCACCATGCGATAACACCGGCGTGCTTACTCTCGAGCGCGACAGCATGCCGCCTAGCCCTATCCTCAGAATCGAACTGCACCGGCTCTTCAGCGGGTTGAGGCGTGCCCTCTTCGTCCGGGTCAAAGGCCTGAACAACGATCAATCTTGGTAACTGGCTCATAGGCGCATCCTGATTTGATTTTCGTAACGTAGGCTAAGTTTTTTAAAAGTGTCTGCACGCGGACTTTCGGACCTTCGCCACAGACTTCATTTTGGTCGAAACGGGCGGGAAGCTGTCGTTCGTTGCGAAGTAAACTATCGCCCAGTATGTATACGATGACGATCTCGGACAAATTTCGGTGCACGATCAGCTTGCCAAGTAGTAACTGAAGAACGTGAATGTGGCCATCAAGGCTCCTACCTCGATCGGTTTTCTCGATGTTCACCGTTCAACTCCTCATCGCAAACACAGGGATAGAAAATGAAAATGCGCTTAGAGTTAATCGCTTCCATCGGAAGTCTTGTCTCGTTAATCGCTGGATTTTTAGTAATTGGCGTAAACTCGTACGAACGGGCGAATAGGCCACCCGCCCGAGCAGATGTGCAAATCGAAAGAATTCAACGTGTAAATAATGACCTTCGCGATCTATTGTTGTTCTTTGAAGAACAGCAAAGAAATATTTCAAGAGGGGAGGAAATCGTCGAAAAGCTTCGGCAAGAAGAAAAAAATACTAGCCCGATCTATTCATGAGGCTTCGATTTTGTCGTGTTTTGGATGGCGGCCCTTCCATTGCGTGTGGTTTGGGCGAGCCTATTTTTTGCGCCTTTTTCATCGCGGGTTATCGGGGTTTGGCG
>Ga0163216_101000_pt1 | contig 24133 bp, 15 predicted proteins | sample SynspAceP_FD_167610 | JGI IMG/M metagenome (GOLD analysis project Ga0163216, IMG submission 167610) | Saline lake microbial communities from Ace Lake in Antarctica - Synechococcus sp. Ace-P (Illumina Assembly) | ecosystem: Environmental > Aquatic > Non-marine Saline and Alkaline > Saline ...
GTGGCTTGAGGCATTTTATGTCTCGCTGAAAGATCGGATTAGACACCCATATTCTTACAGCAAAACAATGACTTAGGATACTCCCGCCAGCCTACAAAGCTGCCTGCGGTGAATAAATCGGGCTAGAGTGGCGTGTGTCGGGCAGTTCAAGAAGAACCCGCGATTATCCAGAGTGATGCAAGGTGCAGAAAGCATTACAAATGCAGCGTTCCATGCTTCTGATTATGCAATTTTGACAGAGAACGGCTGCTTCAAGGCCCTAATGGGCCATTCGATGAATGCTATCCACGCTAAATCTAGCAATGAACATCCCGTCAGAATTCACCATATACCGCTGCTATTGCCGCAATCTGAAGTGTACTCATGCCGAGTATCTGCTGTGCGGTGATCGCTTGCAATTGAGCGTTTCCCAAATTGGCTATATTTTCAGAGGTAAGCCCTGCAATTGCACTGACGCTGATCGAAGAGATATCGATAGTGGAAAATGTTGCTAGATTTGCCGCGCTGAGGCGAGCAATCTGAACGGAGCTCAAATGAGCGACCTGTTCGGAGGTAAGTGCTTCGGCCTGCGCGCTTGTCAATGTTCCAATCTGCGCGAGCGTCAATCCCGTGACTGCCTCAGGTCCAAGAGCAGCAATCTGATCAGTGGACAAACTGGAAATGCCGTTGGTCCCCAGTGCGGCAATCTGCAAAGCGTTGAAAGCCCGAACTTGTGTTGTTCCCAGAGCGCCAAGTTGATCAGTACCAAAGGCTCTAACCTGTTGGAAAGTGAGTTTTGCAATCTGGCTCGGTGTCACTGCGGCTGTCTGTTCAAGATTCATCGCCGCAATACTCTGAACACTCATTCCTGAAATTGCGCCAGGGCTAATGGCGGCAATCTTGGTTGGCGAAAGGCTGGCAAGCTGCTCTGATCCGAGCGCCCCGATTTGGGTTGATGTCAACGCGGAAATTTGGATCGTGGACAATCCATCAAGTTGAGCTGTGTCCAGCATACCTATCTGTCCGGCAGTCAGGCCAGCAACAGTTTTCGAAGCAAATGCGCCTATCTGCTCTGCCGATAGAGCCGCGATACTCTGCGTAGTCAGTGCCGCTGCCTGACTTGCTCCCAAAGCATTGACTTGGGTGGTCGAGAATTGAGCAACTTGCAACGGAGTTAGGGAGGCAACCTGATCCGGCATAAGTGATGCAATTTGCGCGGATGTGAACGCTGATATCTGTTCCGCTTGAAGTGTGGGCATTACATTTGTGGACAATCCTGCAATAGCATTAGGCTTAATGGCTGCAATGTCGGCTGCCGAGAATGTTGCCATTGCTTCCGCGCTAAAAGCCGAAACCTGCGTGGCACTGAGCGATGCAATCTGCGCTGTCGAAAAAGCACCAACCTGAGCAGCGGACATCATTGCGATATGGTCCGAAGTCAAGCCAGCGATAGCCTTTGAGCTGATGGCTGAGATCTGCTCGGCTGAAAATCCGGAAATCCTGCCTGTTGGTAATGCCGACATCTGTGTTGATGTGAGTGCACCCAGTTGTTGGGGCGTCAGGCTATCCAGTTGCAAAGGTGTCAGCGCCGCAATTTGTGTCTCGTTCAAACCAGCTATTTGACCTGTGGTCAGCGCCGAAATGCGATCTCTCGGCAATGTGGCTAACGTTTCGGGTGGAATTCCCGAAATTGCAGCTGAGCTGAACGCGGTCATACCCTCCTCGGTAAACACTGACCAAGCGGCCGGATCAAGTGCTGCAACCTGCGTTGCATTGAATGCCGCAAGCTGGGGTGTCGACAGAGCAATCAATTGACTAGTGGTCATTGCAGCAATCTGGTTAGGCTTAATCCCTGCGATTGCTTTGGTTGTGATCGCTCCGATCTGGTTGTCTGAAAATGCTGCGAAACTCGCAGCAGTAAAACCTGAGAGCTGTGTTGCACCCATCGCGCCAATTTGTACGGTTGTCAGCAGCTCAATCTTCGTTGGAATGATTGCACCCGTTTGGTTCACGCTCAAGGCGGCGACCTGCTTAGGTGTGAGCGCTGCAATCTGATCGGGAAGCAGCTTGGTAATAGCTTCTGCAGAGAGACCAGATATGGCAGCGGTGCTGATTGCGGCAATATCGTCGGTGGAGAACGTGGAGAAATCCTCAACATCGAAGGCAGCAATCTGGGATGACCCCAGACCGGCGATTTGCCCAGGTGTCAATGCTTCTGCCTGCTCTGAACTCAACGCTTGAAGTTGCGCTCCCGAAAGACCAGCCACGGCCTTTGTGCTGATCGAAGCAATCTGCTCAATCGAAAGTGCCATCATGCTGTCGACTGATAAAGCAGCGATCTGTTGGGCACTTAGTGTTTTGACCTGGCTTGTTGAAAGAGCGCTAACTTGGGTTGGGTTCAAAGCAGCAATCTGGTTGGACTTGAGCGCTGCGATCTGGGTTGTCTTGAGTGCTGAAATCTGCTGTGCATCCAGAGATGACATGACATCATTGGCAAGGCCGGAGATTGCTGTTGTATTGATGGCGGCGATGCCTTCTGCAGAGAACGCCGCAAACAAGGATTGTGACATTGCTGCAATTTGCTTGGAGCTTAGGCTAGCAATTTGGGACGTAGTCATGGATTCGACCTGTGTCGAACTTAACGCTTCGATTTGGCCCGGCTTCAAGCCTGAAATTGCTTTGGTGGTGATCGCTGCAAATTGATCGGTCGACAGTGCAGACAAGCTGTTGAGGCTCAATCCGGCGATCTGAGATACGCCAAGCGCCTTAATCTGGGTTGTAGAAAGAGCACTCACCTGCTCCGGCGTCAAAGCCTCCATCTGAGCAGTCTTTAATGCTGCGAGTTGACGCGTCGTCAGAGCGGCAACCTGATCCAAAGACAAGTTGCTTATAGCGTCGGCCGACAACACGGTAACGGCTGATGGTGTTATTGCTGCAATATCAGCGGTTGAAAATCTCTCTAGCGCAGACACGCTGAGTGCTGCCACCTGCTTTGAGCTCAAATTGGCAATTTGGAGACTGGTCAAAGCCTCCGCCTGAGTGTCAGAAAGAGTAGATATCTGAGACGCCGTCAAACCTGCAATTGCTTTGAGGCTGATCGCAGAAATTTGTTCGGCGGAAAAAACACTAAAACTGTCGCTCGACAAGGCGGCAACTTGCGATGATCCAAATCCGCCAACCTGCTCTGTTGTCATGACGTCGATTTGGTGTGCTTGCAACGCTGCTATCTGGCTTGGTTTCAAGCCGTTGATTTGCTTGGCCGTCAAAGCAGAAACCTGTTCCAGACTTAAATCGGTGATAGCTTGGCTGGATAATCCAGAAATCGCGGTTGGGCTTATCGCTGCGATACTGGTGGCGGACATGTTTGCCAGCAGGGTTGGGTCCAGCGATGCAAATTGTTTTGAAGTGAGTGCAGAGACTTGATATTTGGAGAGTGCATTAAATTGCTCCAACGACATTGCCACAACCTGATTTGAAGTAAGACCGGGAATTGCCTTGGGGTTGATGGCGGATATTTGATCGCTGGAAAGAGCAGAAAAACTTGCGGTGGGCAGTGCCGCAAGTTGCGCCCAGCTGAAGCTGGCGAGTTGCGTGGAGGTCAGATTGCCTACCTGTGCGACGGAAAAAGCGGCGATATGCTTTGCTTGCAGGGAAATCACCTGCGCTGTGGTCAAAGCAGACACCTGATCAGATTTCATGGCGGCGACCATTTCGGAAGTCATACCTGAAATGGATCGGGGATTAATTGCTGCTATGTCAGCCGCAGAAAAACCGGCCAAGCCGGATGTGCCAAGCGCAGCGATCTGCCGATTGCTGAATTTTGCAATTTGCGATGACGTCAGAGCCTCTGTTTGAGAGGTCGTCATTGCTGATATTTGCGTCGAAGTTAAGCCGGAGATTGATATACTTTTGATAGCGGCAACTTGATCAGCTGATAACGCGGCAATAGCGCCCGATGATAGAGCAGAAATCTGTGGGGCGCTAAGCGCCTGGATCTGACTGGCGCTCATTGCTCCAATATGCTCCGGTGAGAGCGCGCCTACTTGGGTTGCTGACAATCCAGCAATCTGGCTTGGCAAGAGGACTGATATTTTATCAGCACTCAGTGATGCAATTGTTGCCGCGCTGATACCTCTGATGGACGATGGACTAATTGCCGCCATATCGGCTGCGGAAAAGCTAGCCAGATCCGCGGCACTTAATGCGCCCATCTGACTGGGACTCAAGCTGTGAACTTGGCTGGAAGTCAGCGCCTCAACCTGCTCTGTGCTGAGTGCAGAAATTTGTGAAGTACTAAGCACCGCAACTTGAGCATTTGCCAAATTGGAAATTTTGTCTGTTGTCAGGACCGCCAATTGATCAATCGTCAAACCGATCATCGATTTGGTAGAAATTGCGCCAATTTGATCTGTTGATAGGCTCGCTACACCCTGTGTCGATAGCGCTGCGATCTGTTGCGAGGACAGCGCGTTGATTTGGTTTTTTTGCAGCGCCTCAAAATCTTCAGCGCCCCAGGCTGAAATCGCAGATGTTGACAGGGCCTTGATCTGGTACACACTCAGGTTTGGGATGATCGATGTCATTGCACCACGATTTCCATGTTGATGAGCGCAGATCTGATCTTTTTGGACACCAAGCTTTCAAACTGTTTGCTGTGGTAGTTTTTGGGCCTTTACATGACCCGGATCGCCGACTTTGGCTCGCGAAAATAATGTTAATCGTTACGGCGGGATGCTTGCTCCAAACTGTCTAAACAATAGGGAGTAGCTCACATGGCCGCCATTGAGCGTCGCAAAGGGATCCTTTTTGCAACGCTTTTCGTGGGCAAGTGAATTCCATCATCTGTCTGTCGCAAAACCATGTAGCAAGACACCCGAGTGAACTCACCCCTCGGCGACAAACCGGTAGGCCGTCCCGTCCCGCTCAACCCTGCCCTCACCCGGCTTGGGCAGATGATAGGCCGCCAGCGAGGCCTTGTCGGTCGCCAGCCGGTCGAGCAGCTTGACCCGGGTTTCGATCCCCTTGTCCGGATCCTGGTCCGAGCCGCTTGGCCAAGACGGATGCTCGAATGATACGGCGAAATGGGAAATCGCATCACCGCCGATCAGCATCGGGTCAGCTCCGCCATGCAGCATGAAGGACATGTGACCGGGTGTGTGGCCTGATGTGTCGACCGCCTCGACGCCCGGCAGCACTTCAGCGCCTGGTTCAAACAGGTTGATCATGTCTTCGAGAAACGCCAGACGGTTCTGCGCGCCGACCGCGAATGTCTTGCGCTCCTCAGGCATGGCATCAACCGTGGCCGGATCGCGCCAGAAATCCCACTCCGTGCGGCCCATGTAAAAGCGCGCATTGGGATACACAATCTCGTCGAAATCATCGACCAGCCCCCACAAATGGTCCGGATGACCATGGGTGAAGACAACGTCGGTGACATCCGCCGGGTCGATACCGGCCTCGGCCATATTGTCGAGGAGCCTGCCTGCCGAAGGCATGAAGTTTGCCCCAGAGCCAACATCGAACATGATCAGCCTGTCGGCCGTTTTCAAAATCGGAACATTGCAATCCGGCATCAATGTATCGGTTGGCAGCCCGTTTTTGACCAGCAGCGCCATCAGCTCATCCTGCGGGGCATCCGGATAGGAAAAACTCAGTGGCAACACCAGATTGCCATCGCTGACGCTGGTCAACACGGCGTCGCCGATTGCAAACGCGTGGGCAGATCGAAAAGCCATCGGCAACATTGCGGTTGCGGCAGCAGCCATACCGGTTTGCATGAGCGTGCGTCGCGTCAGATCAAGCGGTGCCATGATTTATCTCCCATATAGATTTATATGAATATTTACTTTTGTCTTGACCCAGGTCAATGCCTGTTGAGGCAATTCTGCAATTATTGTCCCAGAGAGGTGGCATCATGGATCTTGCACTGTTTGCTGACCGGTTCGGCGACAAATGGGCGCTTTTAATCGGCGGCGCGATTATTGGTGCACTGTTCGGTGCGTTCGCGCAACAAAGCCGTTTTTGCCTGCGCGCAGCAGTCATCGAATTTTCCCGCGGCCAGATCGGCGGCAAGATGGCGATCTGGCTGATCGTGTTCTCAACCGCCATCACCGGCACAATGCTGCTCGCCGCACAGGGTCTGTTCACGGCAACCGAAGCCCGTCAGCTGGCTTCGCCGCAAAGCCTGTCGGGTGCCGCCATCGGCGGCTTGCTGTTCGGCACCGGAATGGTGCTGGCGCGCGGCTGTTCGTCCCGGCTTCTGGTACTCTCGGCCACAGGCAATCTGCGCGCCCTGCTCTCGGGCCTCGTCTTCGCGGTCGTCGCCCAAGCCAGTCTGCACGGCTTTCTCGCACCTGTTCGTGATGCATTGGCAGCACCGCTGACAACCTTGTCGATCGGGTCCAACGATCTCCTGGTCATGTCCGGCATTTCAGAGCAACTGGCATTCAGTATCGTTGTCATCGGCCTTCTCGCCAGCCTCTCACTGGCGGTGTGGCGCAAGATCGGTGTCTGGAAGACCATCGCAGCATTCTCCGTCGGCGCCTGCATTCCGCTGGCCTGGTGGTTCACCAGCGCCATGACCGCAGTCGCCTTCGAGCCGGTGCAGCTGGAAGCCCTCAGCTTCACCGGACCGTCAGCCAACACTTTGATGCTGTTTCTCTCAGAGCCCGGTTCGATGATCGATTTTGATGTCGGTCTGGTGCCCGGCGTCTTCATCGGTGCGTTTCTCGCCGCCCTGATAACCGGTGAACTGGAGCTTCAGGGGTTTGAGGGCGGCGATTCCATGCGCCGCTATCTCGCAGGCGCCGCACTGATGGGCTTTGGCGGCATGCTGGCCGGCGGCTGTGCGGTAGGTGCTGGCGTAACCGGTGCAAGCATTTTCGCACTCACCGCTTGGGTGACGTTGTTTGCCATCTGGATTGCTGCTGCGACAACTGACTGGGTGGTTGACCGCAAACTGCCCGCGCGAAAGGCCCTAAATCAATCCATATCCCTCACCGGCCAAAGCCAGACTGTCGAACCTCAACCCGGCATATGAACCCACGCATAAAAAAGGCCGCCAGACAGGCGCTGTCCGTACATCCGGGACTAACGTGATCCTGCCTGACGACCCTTAATTCAAGCGCTCTTTGCGAGCGTCTTTTATTGATCCCCTCTGGATCTGGTTTTATCAATGCAGGAAGCGTGCCAATTCAAACGAAGTTTACCAGTGCGGGTTTTAATGCACTTTCCCGCCAACCCTTTGAAGCAATTGCATTTGCAGCAGGCATGCCGTGTCGGAATTTGCGGCAATCGCCCAAATCCTGAGCATGCGTTGTAGAGCGATCGCTACGCCCACTTTCATACCGAAACCGCCTCGCGCAAAACTTCCTTGCTGATGCTCTCGCGGTCGCCAGCCATTTTCACTTCTCCGCGCTCGATCACACAGAACCGGTCAGCCAGGCCGTAGGCAAACTCGAAATATTGCTCGACCAGCACGATCGCCATCTTGCCTTCGTCGCGAAGCAGGGCGATCACCCGCCCGATCTGCTGAATGATATTGGGCTGAATGCCCTCGGTCGGCTCATCCAGCAGCAGCAATTTGGGCTGTGTGATCAATGCGCGGGCGATGCTCAGCTGCTGTTGCTGCCCGCCTGACAGATCACCACCGCGGCGGTTGCGCATGTCCTTGAGCACCGGAAACAGCTCGTAGATGTGATCGGGGATCTTGTGTTCGGAGCGCGGCAGGCAGGCAAACCCGGTTTCCAGGTTTTCCGTCACCGTGAGAAGCGGAAAGATGTCGCGACCCTGCGGAACATAGCCCACGCCTCGGGCCGCCAGCTGATGCGCAGGAAGTTTACCCATAGCCTGTCCATCAAGCCTGTAGTCGCCGCCAGAGCGGTGATGCACGCCTGAAATCGCCTTCAACAGGCTGGTCTTGCCAACGCCATTGGTGCCCATCACGCAAGTCACCTGCCCGACATCGGCTTTCAGCGAAATGCCCTTGAGGATTTGTGACTGGCCATAATGCAAAGTCAGATTTTCAATATCAAGCATACTCTAGCGCCCCAGATACACATCAATGACTTCGGAATTGGCGGTGACATGGTCGAGCGTTCCCTCCGCCAGCACCGAGCCTTCGTGAAGAACCGTCACCTTGCAATCGAGCCGCCGAACAAATTCCATATCGTGCTCGACAACGACCACAGCGCGGGTTTCGGCAGCCCGGCGCAATAGATCAGTGGTGTGTTCCCTTTCCCCGAGCGTCATCCCGGCGGCGGGCTCATCAACCAGCAGCAGTTTAGGGTCTTGTGCCAGCAACATACCGATCTCAAGCCATTGCTTCTGGCCGTGAGACAGCTCCCCGGCGGTCCGGTCGAGTTCTGCCGACAGTCCGATTTCCTCGGCCAGCGCGGCAACCCGGTTGCTGTCTTCCTTGTTTGCCTTGTAGCGCAGCACCGCAAACGGCAGCCGGTCGTTGCTCAGTGCCATCGTCAGATTGTCGCGCACGCTTTGCGCCTCAAACACCGTCGGCCGCTGGAATTTGCGGCCAACACCGGCGCGCGCGATCTGGCTTTCCGACAGTCGCAACAGATCCAGCTGCGGCTCGCCGAACCGCACCCGGCCCTCATTCGGCTTGGTCTTGCCGGTGACGATATCCATGAAGGTGGTTTTGCCTGCCCCGTTGGGTCCGATGATGGCGCGCAATTCCTGCCCGCCGATCTCGAAAGACAGATTGTTGATCGCCTTGAAGCCATCAAACGACACCGAAATCGACGTCACTTCCAGAAGCGCGCTCACGATGCAGCATCCTTTCTGACCAGCCGGTCAAACACCCCGCCGATGCCCTTGGGCACAAACAACGTCACCAGCACGAAGCCAAGCCCGAGCAGCACCTGCCACCAGTCGACCCAGTTGATGGTGTAGAACCCCAACGGAATACTCGGCGCCTGACCTCCAGTGAACCAGGACGATAACAGCGAGACAGTCGCGGCACCGATGACAGCGCCATAAAGCCGCCCGCGCCCGCCGATCGCCACCCAGACAGCCAGATAGATCGAGGCAATCGGCGCGATTTCCGCCGGGTTGATGATACCCGCCTGCGGATAGTAGAGCGCTCCGGCAATCGCCGCGATCACCGCTGTCAGCGTAAACACCACCAGCTTGTAGGCCTCCACCGGATAGCCCATGAAGCGGATCCGTGCCTCATCATCGCGGATGGCGCGAATGACGTTGCCGAATTTGCCCGAAACCACCCAGGCAGCGACCAAATAGCCCACCCCCAGCGCCAGCGCCGAGGCCAGGAAGAACCAGACCGAGAGCACCGACTGCGGCACATCCGTCAGACCCGGAATATTCTGAAGCCCTGACAGACCATTGTTGCCGCGCAACCCACTGTCATTCTGGAAAAGATAGAGCGACAGCGCCAGCGTCATCGCCTGGGTGAGGATAGAGAGATACACCCCGGTGACCCGTGACCGGAACGCCAACCAGCCAAACACCAACGCCAGCAGTCCCGGCACCAGCACCACCAGCGCCAGCTGGGCAAACAGGCTGTCGGCGAAATACCAGACTGCCGGAATCTCCGAACCACCCACAACCCCAAAAATCTGGGATCCGATCCCCTCACGGATCTCCTCCGCGGTCGCCGGCAGTTCGCCACCGGCGAGCGAGGCAATGACAATGTCCTTGGTGCGCTCATACATCAGCCACATGCCGATCATGTAGCCGCCAAGCCCAAAGAAGGCGAAATGGCCGAGCGACAGAATTCCGCAATAACCCCAGACCAGATCCATGGCAATGGCGACCAGGCAAAGGCACAACGTCTTGCCGAGAATCTTGATCATGCTGGTCGAAACCAGCCCGAGGCCGAAGCCTTCCGACATCACCAACATTGCGATGGTGAATACTGCAAGAAGCCCGATGAAGATCAGCACTGATGGTTGCCTGACGAACAGGGAACGTTCCATTGACCTAGTCCCCCGCCGCGCGGCCCTTGAGCGCAATGATGCCCTTGGGTCTGAACTGAATGAAAATGATGATGAAGATGATCATGTAGGTCTGCGCTGCCAAAGTATTGGACGGATTGAAGAATTCGATCACCTTTTGCAGCGAACCGATCATCCCGGCGCCCGCCAGCGTGCCCCAGATATTGCCGACACCGCCGACCACCACGGTCATGAAGCTCTGCACGATGTAGCCTGATCCAAGTTCAGATGTGACCTTGGCGAACAGGCCGATGGCAACCCCGGCGATCCCGGCAATACCGGACCCCAGCCCGAAGGTCAGCATGTTGATCCGGTCCGGATTGATCCCCATCGATGAGGCCATCCGCGGGTTTTGAGTCACCGCCCTGACCTCGAGCCCAAGCCGGGTGCGATTGAGGATGAACAGCAGCAGGCCCAGGAAAGCCAGCGCCAGAACAAAGATCGCGATCCGGATATAGCTGATCGAAACCACGTCGTTGAGCACCCAGGCGCCATCTAGCCAGGATGGTGATGTCAGCGGCCGCGCCTGTGTGCCGAAAATGTTCTTGGCGATCTGCTGGAGAGCGATGGAAATCCCGAAAGTCGCAAGCAGTGTTTCCAGCGGACGGTGCGCCAGATATCGGATCACCAGCCGTTCCAGTGCCACGCCAGCCAGAAAGGCCACAGCAAATGCCAGCGGCAGGGCGACAATGATGGAGACCGTGTAATCAGGAATATATTGCTGGACGACATAACCGGTATAGGCGCCGATCATGATGAACTCGCCATGCGCCATGTTGATCACCCCCATCACCCCGAAGGTGATGGCAAGCCCGATCGCCGCGAGAAAATAGATCGACGCCAGCGACAGCCCATCCAGCGCCAGGTCGACGAACTGATAGAACCCGACCGTACCGCTGATATCGGCTAGCGTTTTTTTCGCAGCCGTGGTCAGCGCAGGGTCCGGCTCCGCGTAGATTTCCGCAAACACATGACTGGCGACGGCAGAACGCTGTTCATCCGCGCTCACCAGCGACGGCACTGTTCCGGCTGCTGCGAGTGCAAGATAGGCCCGGTCACGCGCAGTCTGCGTTACCAGTTCGGCCACCGGAATGCCGGCGACCATTCCATTCTTGATATTGGCAATCAAAGCCTGCTTGCGTGCAGTCAGCGGGACGATTGCGCGCGCCTTGCCTGCATCCACCAGCAATTGATAGGCCGTATCCCGTTCGATATCGCTGCCAGGAGTGAGCATCTTCGCCACATTGACGCCTTGGGGCGCGGTGTCGAAAACCACCACGTTTGTGGCCAGCAACGGGTTGAGCGCAGCCCGCGCATCCACACCGGGATCCCCGGCAAAACTTTTGATCGCGGCCACGCGAACCTGCTGATTGCTGCCAAACTTGATCGTCAGCAGCCGTTGCAGCCGTTCCTTGCGCGCCTTGATGGCCGGATCGGTTTCTGTTTCTATCGCAGCTCTGAGGATGCTCAGGTGAGATGCATTGGCGTCACGTTCCAGCGCCGTCAGCGCCTGCAGTCGTCGTTCCGGATCCGGGTCCGACAATTGAAATTGCACAAGCGCTGCCGCGATTACGCCACGCACGCCGCTGTTGGGTTTGAGATTGTCCAGATCGCCCTTGTCGGCCAAACCGGCTTCCGCGCCGGTGTCGACATCGATCAGCATCAGCTGGCCGCCGTCGGCCTTCCTGACAAAGAAGAACCGTCCGTCAGCTTCCCGCTGCCACAGATCCTTCTCCCGCCATTTCTCCAAGAACACAGCGACACTGGGCAACTGGCTCTCGACCAGAACCTCAAGCACCGGACCAATGGTCGTGCGCGAGGGTTTCTCGATCTTTGCCCGGTACGTCTGGAGCAGCGAATTGAGATCAGCATCCTGCGCGTTGGCAGGCGCAAGTGCGATCAGCGCGGTAAATATAATCAAAGCTATGCGGAGCATGGAAAATCAAAACCAGTTGGAAAGGCGGAAGGGGGCCGAAAGACCCCCTTCCCTCGTCAGATCAATAGTTGGAATTGAGCTGCACGCAGGTCTTGGTCTCAGTGTTGTACATGCCACACTTGAGATCTTTCCAGTCTGATTCCAGCACTGCGGATTCAGGCAGGAAATCGGTCCAGGCATCGCCCGGAACCGGCTCGGTCTGGCTGACGATGTCAAACTGGCCATCTGCCTGAATTTCGCCGATCAGGACCGGCTTGGTCAGGTGGTGATTGGCCAGCATTTCAGCTTCGGTGCCGGTCAGGTTCGGATACTTCTGTCCGACCATCGCATCGGTGACCATATCCACGTCTGTCGTGCCGGCAGCTTCGACTGCCTGAACCCACATATTGAAGCCGATATAGGTGGCTTCCATGGGATCGTTGGTCACGCGGTCTTCGCCGGCAAATGCTTTCCATTCCTTGATGAACTCGGCATTGACCGGAGTGTCAGCGGATTCAAAGTAGTTCCAGGCCGCCAGATGGCCAACAAGGTTGGTGGTGTCGAGACCGGAAAGTTCTTCCTCACCCACCGAGAAGGCCACGACAGGAATGTCGTCTGCCGAGATACCGGCTGCGGCGAGCTCTTTGTAGAAGCCGATATTGGCGTCACCGTTGATGGTCGAAATCACGCCCACCTTCTTGCCGTCGGCGCCAAGGGCAACCACGTCAGCAACAATCTTCGACCAGTCTGAATGGCCGAAAGGCGTGTAGTTGACGAAAATGTCGTCGGCAGCAATGCCCTTGTCCTTGAGATATTGCTCAAGAATCTTGTTGGTCGTGCGCGGGTAGACATAGTCGGTCCCGAGCAGCGCAAACTTCTCGACGCCGAGTTCTTCAAGGAAGTAATCGGTTGCCGGAATGGCCTGCTGGTTCGGAGCAGCACCGGTGTAGAAAACGTTCTTGGAGGATTCTTCGCCCTCATACTGAACCGGGTAGAACAGAAGCCCGTTGAGCTCTTCGATCACCGGCAGAACCGACTTGCGGCTCACTGAAGTCCAGCAACCGAACATCACGTCGACCTTGTCAACAGTGAGCAGCTCACGCGCTTTTTCAGCAAACAGCGGCCAGTCCGACGCCGGGTCGACAACAACAGCTTCGAGCTTCTTGCCCAGCACGCCGCCCTTGGCGTTCTGCTGCTCGATCAGCATCAGCATAGTGTCTTTCAGCGTTGTTTCCGAGATCGCCATGGTACCCGAGAGCGAGTGCAGCACACCAATCTTGATGGTGTCATCCGCGGCATATGCCGAATGGGTCAAAATGGTTGAAGTAAGAAATGCTGCCGCCCCTGCGATCTGCAATTTGGTAGTAATCTTCATGTCAGCCTCCGTGCTGTTTATGTCCACGGAGATCTCCAATGCAAGTGCCTTGCCAGTTGCGGAGGAACCCGAAATTTAACGAATTTTTAAGACCAGAGACGCGCGTTCGCCAAAACACGTGCCATAAATACACCATATTTTGCCTATTTTATATGCAGAGACTATTTTATGCGCACAACACTGGATCAGAAGTTCGCAGCGCAATGCAAAGCAATATCACAGGTTAAAAACGTCATCCCCAAACCGGGCTTGCGCATCATGAGATTTTCACCTCTTATGCTCATCAGCTGAAGCCGTTGGCTTTTAAAACAACTTGCAACAAGGAGTTCCGTCAAGCATGAGCGCGCCTCTTTTCTTGCTGGTCGCCTTGGTGACCTGGTTGTCACTTCTGGTTCCGTCCCATGCTTCAACCTGGCTGAAAACCGGCAAGCAGACCACCCGGCCCTATGGCCACGTGGAATATTGCACACGCAACGCTTCTGACTGCCGCAACCGGTCCGCCAGCGCCAAGTTGCCTGCGTCCCGGCTCGGCCTGCTGCAAAGCGTCAATCTGGCTGTGAACAAGGCCATCAAGGCAACGTCGGACAAAACAGCCTTTGGCCGCAAGGAATTCTGGACATCCAAAGCCAGGTCAGGGGATTGCGAGGACTTCGCTCTTGCCAAACGCGCCAAGCTTCTGCGCAAGGGCTTCAAATCATCGCAATTGCTGTTGACCATGGGCTACTCCGGCGGTGAGCCTCACACTGTCCTGGTGGTCAGAACCCGTGATGGCGACTATGTGCTCGACAACCTCAACGATAATGTCCAGCCGGTTCAGTCTGCACGAATGAGCTTCCGCAAGATCCAGTCGCCAGACCATGGCGGTCATTGGCTTCGGATCACCGGCAAGACCGGCAACAGGCCCTGACTTCAACCCTCTCGCAGGCATTCCCCAATTCGCGCTCTGTCTATGGAAATTGAGCAAGCTGACCGTGCGGCCTGTTGAAAATCCTGTGGTCACAGTGATTGGCTGTGCTATGGCTCAACGCTTCAATAGAGTGAACGGCCAGGAAGACGCCGGAGGACATTGCGATCACGGCTTTCCGTTTCATCCATACCGCCGATATCCATCTGGATTCGCCGCTCAAGTCGCTGGCGTTGCGCAATCCCGGCCTTGCCGATCTGATCGGCGGAGCAACGCGGCAGGCCTTTAGCAGCATCATAGACCTGTGCATCAACGAGCGAGTCGATGCACTCGTAATCGCTGGCGATCTGTATGACGGCGATCAGACATCGATGAAAACCGCGCGGTTTCTCGCAAGCGAACTGGGCCGCCTGGCAAAGGCCGGCATTCGCACATTCATTATCCGCGGCAATCACGACGCCTTGTCCCGTATCTCCCGTGAACTGGTGCTACCCGATCTCGCCAAACTGTTTGGCGGACGCGCCGAATATGTGCTGATCGAACGCGGTCCAGGCGAAAAGCCAGTGGTGATCCACGGGCTGAGCTTTGCGCAGCCCACCGCGCCCGAAAGCCTGCTGCCGAAATACGCAGATGCAATCTCCGACGCCATCAATATCGGCATCATGCACACCAGCCTTGGCGGCGCACCCGGCCATGATCCCTATGCGCCCTGCAGCCCGGCTGAATTGCAAGCCACCGGCTATGATTACTGGGCGCTCGGACACATTCACAAACGCTCTGTCGTCACCGGATCGGCAACAATCGTCATGCCCGGCATACCGCAAGGCCGCGACATCAACGAGGATGGCCCCAAATCGGTAACACTTGTGTCGATCGCTGACGACGGCACCGTGAATCTCGAAGAAAAGCAGACAGCGCTTGCCGAATTTGCCCGCGTCACCATAGATGCAAGCGGTTTTTCCGAATGGAGTGATCTGGCCCGCGCACTCAGCGACGCCCTCACCCAGGCCCGAACCAATTCGGCCGCGCCGGAACTGGTGGTCCGGATTGGCTTCACCGGCGAAACCACGCTGGCCTGGCGCATGCGCCGCGACACCGATCTGCTGTTTGCCGAAGCTGAAGAACGGGCCGCGCAGATCGGCGCCATCTGGATCGAAAAGCTCGAAATCAGTTGCACACCGCCAACAACCACTCAAGGATCTGCCACTGACCCTCTGCACGAGCTCAGAGCGCTGATCGAGACCGGCATTCTGAACTCCGACGCTTTCGAAACCGCTCTGGCAAGCGTCGCCGACACCCTGCAGGGCCAACTGCCGACCGATCTTCGCGATCTGCTCGGCGCTGATGAGACCGAAACCAAAGCACGGCGCATCGAGCTGGCTCGCCAGGGCGCCGATGATGTATTGGCCCGGCTGCAATCGCCGTCAGGATCAGGGGGCGAGACCGCCTGATGCGCCTCAACCGCCTCGATCTCACTCGCTACGGCAAGTTCACCGACCATGTCATCGATTTCGGATCCCGCGTCGAAGGCGCAGCCGATCTGCACATTGTTTACGGTCCCAATGAAGCCGGAAAATCGACCCTGTTCAATGGCTGGCTCGACCTGCTGTTCGGCATCGGTGCACAAAGCAGCTACAATTTTCTGCATCCCTATCCCAACATGCGCATCGGCGCGGCGATCGAACTTGACGGCAAGACCCAGGAGTTCGTCCGCATCAAGCGCCCGCAAAACAGCCTGCTCGATGGCCACGATCAAACCGTCTCCGATGGCGCTCTGCTGGTCGGCCTTGGCGGGCTCGACCGCGACAGCTACCAGACCATGTTCTCCCTCGATGACGAGAGCCTGGAACAGGGCGGCGAAAGCATCCTTGCAAGCCGTGGCGATTTGGGCGAGCTGCTGTTTTCGGCCAGCGCCGGACTGGGCGAACTCTCGCAGCGGCTGGTCCAGATCCGCACCGAAACCGAGGAATTTTACAAGCCCAGAGCGCAAAAGCGCATCTTGGGAGAACTCAAGGCGGAACTCGCTGATCTCAAGGCAGAACGCGACCAGATCGACACCCAGGCCAGCAAATATGCCCAGTTGAGCAAAGAACTCGATGATGCCAGCGCCCGGCACGCCGAAGCAGCTCAGCAGCGAAAGCAGCTCCGGGTTCGGCTGGCAGCTGTCGATCGCCTGCTCACGTCGCTGCCGCGTCTGGCTGAACTGGAGAGATTGCAGGATCAGCTCGAACCGCTGATGGACCTGCCCGATGTTGCGCCGGAATGGCGCCAGCAGGTCCGCGACCTTGGCAATGAAGATGCGGCCCTTCAGGCAAGCGGTGCAGCGCTGAGCGAAGAAATCGAGCGCCTGACAGTGGAGCAGAATTCCGTCAGTGTTGATGCTCAAATACTGGCTCTGCAGGATCGCGTGACGGAGCTTGACCGGCTGCGCACCCGCCATGATGCGGCAAGCGAGGATCTGCCGGAACGGCGCTCTGCCCTGGGACGCATCGACGGACAAATCGAGCAGTTCCTGATGCGCCTCGGCAAACCAGGCGCTTCCAAGGCGGAAGAACTCCTGCTCACCACATCCAGGACAGCCGCTCTGCGCGACCTCATCGACGCACGCGCAAGCCTTGATGTCCGTCTGGCCGCAGCCAGGAAAGAAGCTGTTGACGCCAAGGCAAGTCACGATGACGCAAGTGCGCAATTGCAAACGGCAGGTGGAGACCCCGTTGAAACGGCACCCGACCGCCGGCAAAGCCAGATGGCGGAAATCTCGGAAACCCTGACAGTGCTGCGCAATGATGATCATGGTCTACGGCGACAGGCCGCCCGACGCGCCATCGCGTCTGCCCGGGAGAAGTGCGCGTCGCTGCTCATGGCACTTGCGCCCTGGCAAGGTGATATCGCCGACTTGCGCGCAATGCAGCCTCCTTCCACAGATATACTCCGCAAGTGGAAATCCGAAACCGAGGAGACGGATCGAAAGCTGGCCGCCGTTGCAGAAGAGATATCCCGCCTCGGCCAGGCACTCAGACGGTTGGAGACCGAGGCAGAGGCTGTCACCCAATCACGTGCCTTGCTGTCAGCCACAGAAACCGAAACTCTGCGTGCAGCACGGGATGAGGCATGGTCGAGCCACAAAGCCGCTCTTGATCCAAAGACCGCCGAAACCTTCGAAGCGGCCATGCAGACCTATGACGAAGCGGCGGACAAACGCGCCTCGCATCAGGCCGAAGTCGCCAAGCTCAACGAGATCACGGTGCAAACAGCGATCAGCAAAACCGAGTTTGAAGGCGCTACAACTGAAAAATCCAATCTGGAGAAGGCACGTACAGAATTGCAAGCGCGGATTGCTGCGGCCATCAGCCAGATATCGGCCACGCTGCCCGATGACATGACGCCAGAATCGCTCGAAGACTGGCTCCGCCGAAGAGTTTCGGCGCTTGAAGCCGACGATGCCCTGCGCGCCCACCTGCATGAACTTGAAATCGCCGATCAGGACCGGCAGGCGGCAACCGCACGGTTGGTCCGGGTACTGGCACCGCTTGATCCAGACGCCTCCGTGGACGAAGAACTTGAAGCACTCGTTACCCGAGCCCAGCACCTGGTAAGCCACGAGACGCGGCTCGATGCCTACCGCCAGACCCTTGCCGAACAGGGGCGCATACTCAAGCGGCGCGAACGCGATCTGCGAAATATCGAAGAAGAGGCTCAGGCCTGGATGCTTGGATGGAAAGACGCTTGCACCGGATGCTGGCTCGGTGAAGGGGAGCAAGCTCCGACCGCCGCCGAGGTCCGCGAGGCGCTTCCCCTGCTTGGCGAACTGGCGACCACTATCCATGATCGCGCAGGCCTTGCCGACCGCATTGCCAAGATGGAACGCGATCAGGCCGATTACGTTGCTGGCCTTCAGGAAACAGCGGCTGATGCCGGCCTTGAAACCGGAAACGCTCCACCTGCGACCCTTGCGCGGCAGCTTGCCGAACGGCTGGCGACAGCCGAGAAGGCGCGCGCACGGCAAAAGGATCTGTCGCGGCAAATCGAGGAAGCAACCTCCCGGCAGCGTAACCAGGCCGAAACCCGCGCGGCCCATGCCACCAGAAAATCCCAGATGCTCGACGCACTTGGCACAGACAATCTCACTGATGCAGCGCTCCGCATCGAGCAAGCCTTGGAGCGCAAACAGCTTGCCGGGCGGATCGAGCAATCCGCGTCCGAAATCCGTGAAGCTCTGGATGCCGGTTCGCTGGAGGAAGCCCGCGCTCATCTGGAAGCAGCAGACACTGTTGAACTGAGAGAAGAAAAGCAGCAGCTTGAAGCATCGCTGGAAACGCTCGACGCCGAAATCCAACATCTGTTCGCCGCCCAGACCCGCGCATCGGACGCCATGAACGCCGTCGGGGGAGATGATGCCGTGGCCCGGATCGAGCAGCAGCGCAAAACCATCTTGCTGGCCATTGCCGAGGGCGCCGAGCGCTATCTGAGGCTCTCGGCCGGCATCATCGCCATGGAACAGGCGCTGACGCTCTACCGCGAGCGCCATAGCTCATCGATGATGCAGCGCGCCTCCGAAGCCATTCGCACCATCAGCCGTGGCCGCTACACCAGCCTCGCCTCGCAGCCCGACAAGGGACGCGAACTGCTGATCGCCATGCAGAAGGACGGCACCTCCAAGCAGGCTGCGGAAATGTCCAAGGGCGCCCGCTTCCAGCTTTATCTGGCGCTTCGGGTCGCTGGCTTCCATGAATTCGCCGCCACCCGCCATACCGTGCCGTTCATCGCCGATGACATCATGGAGACCTTTGATGATTTCCGCGCCGAGGAAACCTTCCGGCTGTTTGCCGGCATGGCCAGCCGCGGACAGGTAATCTACCTGACCCACCATCGTCATCTCTGCGACATCGCCAAATCCGTATGTCCGGACGTCAAGATCCACGAACTCACCGCCTGACTGAAGCTTTTTGGTCATTTTTTGCACTTGCGAACAGGCTATACTTGGCATCCGCGCCTTATGCCTGTATCGAAGCCGAACTCCCGTTGATCCGCAATCGGATCACAATCCCAGCAGGAAGCAAGAACGCCGGGCCGCAAACGTACTTGCGTGTTGGCCCGCTTTTGCAAGCACAGCATCATCGAAACATCCTTTCACCGGACAGGACGCCAGCTCTCCATGATCTCGTTAAACAGCTACACCTCGCAATGGACCAGCAATATCCGCGGCGACATCCTCTCAGGTCTCGTCGTCGCCCTGGCGCTGATTCCGGAAGCCATCGCCTTCTCGATCATTGCCGGTGTCGACCCCAAGGTCGGCCTTTACGCCTCATTCTCGATTGCGGTCATCACCGCGATTGTCGGCGGGCGCCCGGGCATGATCTCGGCCGCGACAGCTGCGACTGCCGTGCTGATGGTCACTTTGGTCAAGGAACACGGGCTCGAATATCTGCTCGCTGCCACTGTTCTGGCCGGTCTGATCCAGATCGCGGCCGGCATTGCCAAGCTCGGTTATGTCATGCGGTTTGTGTCGAAATCGGTGATGACCGGCTTCGTCAATGCCTTAGCAATCCTGATCTTCCTGGCGCAAGTGCCCGAACTCATGGGCGTGCCATGGCTGACTTATGTGATGGTCGCAGCCGGCCTCGGGATCATCTACCTGTTCCCGTTGATCACCAAGGCAGTGCCCTCTCCGCTGGTCACCATCGTCGTGCTTACGGCGGTCACAATATTCTTCGGCTTCGACCTGCGCACGGTCGGCGACATGGGCGCACTACCCGACACCCTGCCGATTTTCCTGATCCCGGACATTCCGCTGACGCTGGATACCCTGTGGATTATTCTGCCCTATTCAGTGGCTGTCGCGGCAGTTGGCCTGCTTGAATCACTGATGACACAGACCATCGTCGACGATCTCACCGACACTACATCCAACCGCAACATGGAATGCGTCGGCCAGGGCATCGCCAACACCGCCACCGGCTTTATCGGCGGCATGGCAGGTTGCGCCATGATTGGTCAGTCAATCATTAACGTCAAATCCGGTGGCCGCGGACGGCTCTCGACTTTCGTTGCGGGCGCCATGCTGCTGTTCTTCATTGTCGTGTTGGGTGACTGGGTAGCCCAGATCCCGATGGCGGCACTTGTGGCGATCATGATCATGGTCTCGATCGGAACCTTCTCCTGGTCCTCGATCAAGAACCTGCGCACCCATCCCCGCTCATCCTCCGTGGTGATGCTGGCGACCGTGCTGTTCGTGGTCTTCACCCACAACCTCGCCATCGGCGTGCTGGTTGGCGTCTTGCTGTCGGGCCTGTTCTTCGCCTGGAAGATCGCCCAGCTGTTCGGAGTCCGCTCCACCCTCTCGGAAGATGGCAAAACCCGGACCTACATCGTTGAAGGCCAGTTGTTTTTCGCCTCCGCTGATGATTTCATGCAGGCATTCGACTTCCGTGAGCTTTTGGAGAACGTGGTCATCGACGTCTCCCGTGCTCACATCTGGGATATTTCCAGCGTCGCGGCTCTCGATATGGCCGTGCTGAAATTCCGGCGTGACGGCGCCACCGTGGAGATCATCGGAATGAACGAAGCATCCGAAACCATCGTTGACCGGCTTGCCATTCATGACAAGCCCGGCGCAATGGACCAGCTGATCTCGCATTGAGGAGGACGATCATGACCAACATCCTTTTGGCCCTTGTTGATGGGTCCACCTATTCGAAAAGCGTCTGCGACCATGCGGCCTGGGCCGCAGAGCGGATGGACGCCGAAGTCGATCTTCTGCATGTGCTTGACCGCGAGCCCGGCACAGGCAATTCCGATCTCTCCGGAGCGATTGCCCTGGGCGCTCGCACAGCCCTGCTGGAAGAACTCTCCGCGCTTGATGAGCAGCGCGCCAGGCTGCTGCAGCAGAAAGGTCACGCCATTCTTGACGCTGCCCGCGACATCATTAAAGCCGCTGGCCAGAAGGTCGCCGGCACGCACCTGCGCATGGGGGACATCGTCGAAACAGTTATCGAGCGGGAAGGCCCTGCCAGCATGATCATGCTCGGCAAACGCGGCGAGGAAGCTGACTTTGCCAGCCTACGGCTGGGGGCCCACCTCGAACGCTTCATTCGCGCCAGCCACAAGCCGGTCTTCGTCGCCTCACGCGCCTTCAAGCCGATCAACACCATCATCATCGCCTATGACGGCGGCGCTTCAAGCCAGCGAATGGTCGATCACATTGCCCGCAACCCACTGTTTACCGGGCTCAAGATTGATCTGGTCACCGTCGGGCAGCGCAACACTGACACAGAAAAGGCGCTTGAAAACGCAAAGGCTATCCTCGTCGGTGCCGGTCTCGACGTCGAAACCTCCATTCTTCCCGGGCAGCCCGACGTGGTACTCGGCAAGCGCGTCGAAGAAAATGGGGCCTGCCTTGTCGCCATGGGCGCCTACGGCCACTCCCGCATCCGCGCCTTCGTCATCGGCTCGACGACATCGGAAATGCTGCGCTCCTGCAAGTCCCCGGTCCTGCTGATGCGCTGAGGAAGGCCGAAGATACCTGCCATCGAACTGGCGGGAAGTTACGGCCCAATGCCGCCTTTCCCTAGCTTGCAATGTGCTCCGGTGCGACCTTTCAATCAGGACATCCAGCTGAGCTGTTAGGCTTCGGACGAAGTGCATTCACTCAACTGGATTGGTCGAGCAATACTCGGCAAAATTCGCGAAAATCTCCTTGGAAAGACATACGTGAACTCGGAATAAAATGAACACCTAAGTTTGCTTTCCCCAGTTCTTCGACGACGGTTCTTGCACTCAAAAGGAATGCATCGATTTCAGCGTTCTTGATGTCGGCGAATTGAGCCCAGTCTGTCTGGGTACGCTTGGTATTGACGTGCGCGGTAACGTTGTTGCGATACGTCGCGATTTTGCTTCTCAGTATAAGGCAGTTTTCGCACTCACGTTTGGCCAGTGGTGTGATGACCAACGTTGGATCTTTGACAGCATGGTGGATCGAATACGAACGCTGACCGGAATCTACAAGCGCATAACACGCCGACATTAGGCTGTGGCTGAGTAATACTGTTAACGTGGTGTAGCCCGTGTACGCTGCTAGGCCTTGCTGTTCCTCAGGCCAGTCGTTGAACTTATCGTATCCCGCAATGTAAATGTGCCACGACGCAAAAGCTGTGGACACAACTTCATCCAGAAGCCAAATCTTGTGCTCTGCTGACAGCATTTCTTGATACCTGTGTTCCGCCAACTCATTTGTTGGAATGGGTTTTGGTTCAACTTCCAGACATCGCACCTGCTTTAGCGGATATGGATACCTCGACCTAAAGCTGCCGTTGATCAAAAACGCTGCGAACGGTAGGTCTGCGCCTCTGCCGGAAATCTGTGCCTAAATATCACGTATCGAAAGAAAACCTTCGGCACGATGACATTCTCCTGCGAAGGCAGCCCTCTGGGATAAAGAACTACCTCTGTCGATTACCCCACTCAATCAGTTCAGGTGTTATTTGCACGGGCCGAGATTTGTAGAGCGTTGAAATTTTCTCCAAGCGATCCAGCTTTTCCTGCTCAAGTTCAATTTCCACGTCGAACTCATTCTTAAGTTGTGCTTTTGCGTCTACCCACATCTTCTGAGCTAATTCAGCAAGATTTTCCTTGGTCGAAACATCGAATGGATCTTCAATCTTGCTTTTGATATCACGCCAGAGTGCTAACCTCTCGGAATATCCATCAGTGTCTTTTATAGGGCGGCCGAATTCCTCGTCGATCTTCTTCTTCGCTTCTGTTTTTCCTGCCACTATCTCCTGGCGAATGTCGTCGACAATATGAGCTGACATATCGAACAAGAAATAGTCGTCCATGACCTTTTTAATGCCAGAAAAGTCAATATTCTGGCCTAGGACGCTATGCTGATTAACAAGATCATCATGCAGTTTCCAATGAGCCTTCCAGTCGGGGCCTGAGCTAAACCGTCCCGCGGCTACTTTGCCAAGGATCACTTCCCGAGTGTAAATCGAAACCACATTTTTTAGCCGCTCAATTAGATCCTCGGCTTCCTTTTTCTTATCCTCCCAAAGCTCCGCTTCAAAGCCGAATCCCTTGAACCGCTTAAACCGCGAAACGTTTGCGTAGATAAAACTAAGAAAACCTAGTCCGAAGACGATTGCTGCGTCCGGTATTTTGCTAATGTAGATCAGGTGTAACGAATAACCGATCAATACCAAGCCGAAAACTGAAAAGACGTACCGTTCCCAATTCTCTGAAGCCGTTTTCCAGAAACTTTTTTCCGTCGCCACCATTCAATCCCTTCGCGCCTCATGCCAAGGCGTTTGATGTAGTATAAAAACAAGCAATCACAAATCGCTCTCTACCTCACTCAAAAAGTCAGGAGACTGCTTTGCCAGAAACGGTGAGTGCTTTGAAAAAAGATCTGCGCCTTATGTTTAGTCGGTTCGGGTCAAGTCGCAGAGCGAATGTTGGTTTGTCCGGTATCGCGGCGCTCCGTGAACGGCGCAGCGAATTCACACTTCCCGCCCGAAGTTATTAAATCATCTTTGGTGCTATCGGCCCGGAGCGGACGTTGGGTAGCAAGCCGATCAACGGCTGCTTTAAGGGAAGCTGCCGAAATAGGTGGATGCATCACTGGGGAAACATTGGTTAATGTCGATCCTTAGCGAATTGTGTCTTTATTGAACTTAGACCAGAACTACAACTAAGCTGTTTCCGTTTCACGAGAGCGCTGAAAACGACTTAAAACCACCGAAGCAATAAGCGATCCCGCAGTTCCAAATAGAAATCCAATTAGACGTTCCGTCCAGATGGACTGTTTTTGTTTTTCTGCCTGAGCGTCGAGAACAGCATCGATGGTTTCTCGATTTGCATCTATCAAAGGCCTAGCCCGATTTATTCACCGCAGGCAGCTTTGTAGGCTGGCGGGAGTATCCTAAGTCATTGTTTTGCTGTAAGAATATGGGTGTCTAATCCGATCTTTCAGCGAGACATAAAATGCCTCAAGCCAC
>Ga0163216_101006_pt1 | contig 23992 bp, 24 predicted proteins | sample SynspAceP_FD_167610 | JGI IMG/M metagenome (GOLD analysis project Ga0163216, IMG submission 167610) | Saline lake microbial communities from Ace Lake in Antarctica - Synechococcus sp. Ace-P (Illumina Assembly) | ecosystem: Environmental > Aquatic > Non-marine Saline and Alkaline > Saline ...
GGGGCGAGGGGGCGAGGGAACGAGGGGGCGAGGGGGCGAGGGGGCGAGGGGGCAGGGGACGAGGGGGCGAGGGGAGCCAGAGTTTGTGCGTTGCATAACGAAGCGAGGTTCTTCGCGAGTCTTTTCGACCTCCACGCAAATCCGTGCCAACGCACCGGCGTAACGCGTTCGCAGCGATCTCGGCTTGACTAGGCCAGACCTGGGGCAAACGCTCGTCGAGTCCCAGCAACGCGGGCAAAGCGGCTTTCGCGGTGTCACCTTCGCGTGAGTTCGTGCGGATGACGCGAGCGACCAACAAATCGACGCTGAGCGATCCAACGTCAACGTTTTCATCTTCCTTTTCATCAACGTCGACTGATCCGCTTTTTAACGCGTCCAACTTTCGGTCACTGACTTTGCCGAGCAGTCCACGCAAAATCCGGACCGCAGTGCGGATCTCTGTCCGAGTTTTCTGGCCAACACCAGGCAACCGGTTCAGGCGGAACGACGACGTGGACAGCAAATCTTCGACATTGAAAATGTTGGCTCGGTCGAGCGCATTGGTCGCACGCGTGCCCAATCCCGGTTCAGGAATCTTGGTCTCGAACGTTGAGTCCTTCAGGGCGTCACGCAGTTCGTCTTCATTCTCGTGATCCGATAAGCTATCAGCGTCTTCAATGCCGAGGAAACAATCACGCCAAGCGGCGAGCATCTGTTCCGCATTGTCGAAACGCTCGGCCGGATTACGGCGGAAGGCACGCGTGAAAAACTCCGTCAAGCCATCTCGCAGGGTGGCGTCGAACAATTCGCCGTCCAACGTGACTTCGTCGTCAATGTGCGACGGGTCGCTGATCCCGTCGCCCCACTTGGGCAGACTGCCAGGACCGGTGGCGAGTTCGTACAACGTCGCCGCGGCGGCATAACGTTCGGCGTGCAAGTCCCAACGTTTGTGTTTGCGGCTGGGCAGCAACGGATCGAGATAGCCGCGGGTTCCCGCGTGGACGCTGTCGGTGGGGGCACGCGAAAGTGAGAAGTCGAACAGGACCAGGTGCAACGTCTTGCTGCTGCCGATGTAACCGATGGCGATGACGTCGGGCTTGATGTCCCGGTGGTTGATGTCCCGGTGGTTGATGTCCCGGTGGTTGATGCCCTGTTCTTCCAGGTACTGCACGACACCGGGCAGGTCTTTACCAAAACGTTGAAGCAGGTCGACGTGCAGGGCACCTTCTTTTTGCAGTCGCCTGGAGAGCGTTTGAACGTCTTTCTTTTCGTGTGTCGTGATCAACACCGGACGCATCGAAATTCCGTTGCGGTCCCCGATCTCGACCTCACGCACAAATTCCGCGACGTGCGTGTGACGAATCTTTTGCAGCACTTCGGCTTCTTCGCTCAGCCGGTCCTTGTACTCGGGATCGGCGGCGACTTTAAAGATGAACGTTTCGGACTCACCGTTTTTCCCAGGCGTCTTTTCTTCGATTAGCAACCCGATGCTGGTGGCTCCTTTGCCCAATCGGCGAACGACTCGGAAGCCGCCGGGCAGGATATCGTCTTTGGTTGCTTGATCGGGATCATCCAAAACCGCATCGTGCTGGCCGGTTCGTGTTTCTTCATCAACCTTTTCCAGCAGGTCGAGGAAATCGACAACCGTGTCCAACCGCACGTCGACGTCCGCGTGTGTGCTCCACTGGATCAGTTCTTGCAGATTCTCGCCTGCGCCGTTGACCACGCTCCTGATTTGCAGCCCTTTCGTTTCACGCAGCTTGTTGCTCAGTTCCAATCCGCTGGCCGCCGGTGGTTGGCCGGAGAAAACGTGACAGGCGATCGCTCCGAGCGAGAAATATCGAGGTGGTTGCCAGTAACGCCAACGCCTTCCCCAGAAAAAGAATCGGAGATCGCTTCGGGGGCCATGTACGCGGTGCTGGCATCTTCAACCAAACGGTCCACGTGTGAGGTTGCCGTGACCGGACGCGAAACGCCCGAGGTGCTGGTGAGCTGACGGTAGCCGACTTGCCAGTTGAAGATTTTGACTTGTAGTTTCGATGTAGCGGAAGTCGTCAAGACTTTCGGCCCAGCGACGGTTCCATGGGTAGACCGAATCTCTTGGCGAGTTCCGCTACGGTTGTCTGCGGTGGTGTAGACCAGGATGCTCTGCGGGGCCAAGCTGCGGTGGACGACTCGTTTGTCGTGCGTGAAACGAACGACATCGGCGATCTGCCGCATCAAGTCGATCCGCTCGTCGATGCTGAACTGCTCGCCACGCTGGGCGAGAAAGTGGTCTAACCTGATCGCGGTGGGGTCATGCTCGAAGATCAGCGCCGGTCCGAGTTCATGTTCGGTGAAGCCTTCGCGATGCAGGATGCCGGGATGCCGCCGCCTTTCTTCTTGGCCGCTTTTTGTCGTGACAGCAGCGAGCGAAGCTTCTTGGCTTTGGAATTCGCCAGGAACAACGGGTTGTCGACGGTGGCCGGCGGTTTGCCCTGGGTTTCCCAGGTCCAAGTGCCCACGTCGCCACGCAAGCGACCGGGCCGGCTCTTGATCTCGATCAGAAAAATGCCTTGCGGCGTGAACACCAGCAAGTCGATCTCGTTGATGCTGCCGTCGTCACCGACAAATTCAAAGTTGGCCCAAGCACGCTAGGGCTCGTTCGCCGGGAACTGTTCACGCACGAACTCAAACGCTTCCCGTTCCCACGGGAAGCTGGATTCGCTTGAGGACTTCTGCGAGTCGCTAAGCAACACGGGTATTCGAGAAGCACGACGATACCCCGCAATTTGATCCCATCTGGAATGGGTCGTTATCCCGGAGGGAGTCAAGCGATTAGCTGGTGGTGTCGTTTTGCTCTTCGGGATAAAGTTGTGGGTTACCAAACTCAATCCGACAAAGCGGATTTTTGGCGGGCGGTGAGTTCGACGATGCCTTTTTTCGCCAGACTCAACATTTTTGCGAGCTGCCCATCGTCGAACGTCGCCTCCTCCCCGGTGCCTTGAATTTCGATGAAGCGTCCTTCTCCAGTCATCACCACGTTCATATCGACGTCGGCGGCCGAATCGAGTCGGTAGTCGAGGTCCAACACGATGTCCGGCCCGATCACGCCGACGCTGATTGCCGCGACGCTGCGGGGCAACACCTCGGCGACCACCACGGGAGTCATCTCCGGTGCAGCGAGTGGTTCTGCCGCGAGCCGTTTCACTGCGAGAGCGAGAGCGATGTAGCCGCCTGTGATCGACGCGGTGCGTGTCCCGCCGTCGGCCTGCAAGACGTCGCAATCGACGACAATGGATCGTTCGCCGAGTGCATTGAGATCGATGATCGCGCGGAGGCTGCGGCCGATCAAACGTTGAATCTCGGTCGTGCGTCCGTCGACTTTGCCAGCTCGATCACGACTCTTTCGTGGACTCGTGCTGCCAGGCAACATGCTGTATTCCGCCGTCACCCAACCTTTGCCACGCCCGGCCATCCACGGCGGGACGCTGCGTTCGAGCGACGCGGTACACAGCACGATCGTTTTCCCGCTGCGGTACAGCACGCTCGAGGGATTCGATTCGAGGTAACCACACTCGATCTGCACCTCACGGAGTGCGTCATGCGGGCGGGAAGGAGCAGCGTCGATGGAGGAACTCATGAGGTCAAACAATTATTAAGAGAGGAATGAGAGGGTGGGTTCGCGATAGCGAATCAAACATGATTGTAGTGGACGAGACTACGTGTCCCACAATCAGAGGACTCGTAGGCTCGTCCCCTACCGTCTAATGCGTTCTGTTCTCACGTTGTCTTCAGTGAGTCGCGGGCGTGACGCAGACGCTGGGTGAGTGTTTCGAGTGAATCGCCGACGGCGGTGAGGTGTCCCATTTTGCGTCCCGGTCGGGGCGCGTGTTTGCCGTACAAGTGCAACGACACACCCTCGATTGCCAGCGCGGCGACCCAGTGCGGTGGTTCGCCGTGCTCGCCCCACCAATCGCCTAATAAATTGATCATCGCAGCGGCGGGTGTGAGCATCCGCGTGTCACCAAGCGGCAACCCACAAATCGCTCGAATGTGTTGCTCGAATTGACTCGTCACACACGCTTCGATGGTGACATGCCCGGAATTATGAGGACGCGGTGCGACCTCGTTGATCAAAATCCGTTCTTTACCGTCGACGTTTTGGATGAACATCTCCACACACAACAAACCCACCACATCGAGACACTGTGTTGCCGCGATCGCGATTTCTCGGGCTCGTGTTTGTGTCGATGGTGAGACCGCCGCTGGCAACGTGGTGAGATCGAGCACGTGATTTCGGTGCGTGTTCTCGAACACCGGGAACGTCGCCGCGACACCGTCGGCACGTCGGGCTACGATCACCGAGACCTCTCGCTCGAAGGGGATCATCGCTTCGGCAATCCAATCGCCACCGGCATTCCAATCGACCGACTCAGCGGCCTCCGCGTTCGCGAGTCGGTGTTGGCCTTTGCCGTCGTAACCGCTCCGCTGCGTTTTCACAATCAGAGGCCAAGCGAGCGTTTCGGCGGCTGCGCAGGTTTGTTCGGCATTGATCACCGGGGCGAACGGAGTGACCGGCAATCCGGCATCACGGAGCGTTGTTTTTTCTCGCAATCGATCTTGGGCAATCGCCAACACGTTGGCACTCGGGTAGGTCGGTGCGTGTTTTTCGCAAACCGAAATCGTCTCCGATGGAATGTTTTCAAACTCCAACGTGATCACATCGCATCGCCGCGCGAAATTTTCGATCGCGGAGTGATCATCCAGCGGCCCGCAAACGGTGAACGACGCCACATCGACGGCCGGCTCGTCGCTACTGCCGCAGAACACGCCGACCCGGTATCCCATTCTAACGGCCGCGATCGCGAACATCCGTCCGAGTTGACCGCCGCCGACCATGCCGATCGTTGCCCCCGGTAAGACCGGAGCTTGCGTGGTGGATGATGTCCCAGCATCGGGATTCGGGTTTTCTGATTTTGCGTTCATTAAACCGTTCCTCCAGCGGCGAGGTCGTCCAGATTCGCAGTCGCGATGACATCGTCGTGTTGTTTGCGGACGAACGCCTCGACTCGTTCGGCGAGCGATTCGTCGTTCAACGCGAGCATCCGCGCGGCGAAAATGCCCGCATTTTTCGCCCCCGCTTTGCCGATCGCCATGGTTGCGACGGGAATTCCACCCGGCATTTGCACGATCGAAAGTAACGAATCGAGGCCCTGAAGCGCGCGGCTTTGGATCGGCACCCCGATCACCGGCAGGATCGTTTCGGACGCCACCATCCCCGGCAAATGGGCCGCACCGCCGGCACCGGCGATGATGATTCGCAATCCCCGCGACCGTGCCGATTCGGCGTACCGGAACATCCGCTGCGGCGTACGGTGTGCCGAGACAACGGATTTTTCATGGGGAATCTCGAAATGCGTTAATATCTCGCAGGCCGCCGACATGGTTTCCCAATCGTTGCGGCTGCCCATGATCACACCGACGAGCGGAGTCGGGAAGTTGGGCGTGGAAGCGTTGGGCGTGGAGGCGTGGGGCGTGGGGGCGTTGGATTTCACGGGTTCGTTAGGGAAAAAAGGGTTGGCAGAGGCCAAAGATCGGTCGTGGATAAAAATGAAACGAATCGAGAAAGTTACCAACAGTCTCGTGAAGCCGGGTTATAACCGAGTGGCTCGATTCTCGAAAGTTTGCAGAGCAATTCTACCAGAGGGATCACACTTGAATTTTGACGATTGGCTCGGCGACGACGCGGCATCGGATTCCGAACGCGTTCGGTTGATGCATCACGACGCTCGATGGCGGCAAGAGTTCGAGCAAACCCGCAGCGGGATCTTGCAATCGTGCGAGGGCCGCGTCGTCGCGGTCGAGCATATCGGGTCGACGGCGATCGGCGGAATCATCGCCCGCCCGGTGATCGATGCTGTTGCGGTGGTCGCCGATCCGGTCGATCTCCATGACGCGGCGTTGTTGATCGAGGGGCTGAACTTTCGCGTCGTCGAATTGCCTCAATGGGTGCCGACGCCCGAGCCCCCCCGGCTCGTGTTGGAAAAACCCCGGCACGGAGAAACCACTCACCGCGTCTTCGTCGTCAACCAGGGTTCTCGCTTGCTCGAAAAAACCACACGCCTACGCGACTATCTGCGAGCGAACCCCGCCGCCGCGATCGAATTTGAAGAAGCCAAAGTCAACGTTTGGAAAGAAACCGAAGGCCACTTCGATGCTTACCACCATGCGATGTCTTCGATCTTCGATGAATTTTATTCGCGGTGAGCCGTTTTATCGCGAGCCACGGTTGTGATGCAGGTTCGGGGAAGTGTTTCGGTCTATTAGCCGTTTTGGCGTTCACCACGGTTCTCGCGTTGAACCGGGGCTAACGCCCAAACGGCTAATGGGGTCAGACGCAATGAATTGCCCGAACCTGCTTAGTGATATGGAACTTTTATCGAAAGTTACTTCAGCGAATGTTCAACGGCTTTCAACCATCGAATCGGACTCCGTCTTTTTGGCGAGCCCTCGGATCATTTTGTTGCGGGTGATCCAAACGCTACAGGATGCGTGACGAAGAACGTATCGCGTCGTGCTGCCTAGCAAGATGCGTTTCACGAAATTACGTGGCGTTTCGCCGACGACCATCACGTCGCATTCGCTGTTTTCCGCGTACGTCACCAAGCCTTCGCCGAAATTTTCACAGTTCACCAGGTGCGCTTCCGCGTCGGGTGAAACGTCTCGCAGTTGTTTGGCTGCCCGGGTGGCGGATTTCTGCATGTGAGCCGTTTCGGGCAGATCGTACATCCCCTCGATGTGCCAGACCGAAACGACATCGATTTGCACTTCGGCTCCCCAATGGATCTCCGCGATTTCTTCCAATGCGGTTTGGGATGGCCCCGTTTCGTCGAAACCGATCGCGATTCGCAGTGGCTTGTTCGTGCTCTTATCATCACGAGGCCTGACCACCAAGACGCTACACGAGGCTTGGGTGGCGACGAAGTCGCTCGTGCTCCCCAGCAGAATGCGATCGATCATCGAATGACCTTTCGCACCCATCACGACCAAATCGCAGGCTCGTGATTTGGCCAGCGAGCAAATCGATTCACCGGGGTGTCCTTGAACGACAACGTGTTCCAGTTCCACGTTAGCGCCTTCGAAAACATGTTTGATTCGGGCAAACGTGCCGAGTGCCGACTCGCTCTCTTGCGCGATCAATTGCTCGGCCCAATCCGACGTCAGCGAACTGGTTCGCTGAGGCGGAATATACAGAACACTCACAACAATGATCCCAAGCGTCTCGCGATGGGGCCAACGCGCGACAAACCGGGCGGCGTCTTCGGCGTAGCGAGAACCGTCGCTGGCCAACAGGATTCGTTTCATCATGGGGTCTCCTTAATAGGTTTTGTCCGATTAGCAAGACGCATCGATTAAGCACAGCATCAAAATTGATTTGGTGCAACCACGTCGCAACGTCTCTCTCTGAGACGCTGGAAATGGCGAGTCTCAGAGAGACTCGCCTACGTGGGGTTTTGCCGAACCTTTCCGCCGAGAGGCTTGGGAAAGCAAATCGTGTTCCTCTCGGAGGTTTTCGGCTTGGTGGAACGGTTTCAATCGCAAACAACTTGATTCCATCATCGGCGTGAAGCGTTCTCGCACTCTGGTTTTCGCACATGAGGCGTGCAGGGGTGCGCGCTGTGCGAATCAACTCCACGTCTTTTGCTGCGTCTCATTTTTCCCAACACGGGATCCCTGCCGGTTGTAGTGGTTCCCGTTCTGTGTGGGTCAGCGAGGAGGTGCGTCCCCGGGTGATTCGGCACGTTTTTTTGACGTTGGTAGGACGATATCGAAGAGGTGAAACCCGAAACTCCGATCGGACCGACGCCTTGCAAGGATGAACCATGAAATACTCTTTGACCGCCGTTCTCACCATCATCGCGACTGTGGGCGTTAGCGCCGCCAACGGGGCGGATCTCGATTCGTTGTTGGGTGATTGGACGGCAGCGGCTTCTCACGATTCGGCCGGCGGATCGGATCTCCTACTAGGTCCGACGAGCGACGGGGTCGCTGAAATTAACTCGAACTCGGTCCGCAGTTTCGATCCGGCGCCGGCAGCGGATGCTCGCGATGCCGACCCGAAAACGCTCGCGTCGTCTTCGGCACCGGCCACGCACGGCCAAGGGCACCACTCGCCGCCGCCCGTTCTCCCCGTTAATGGTTTTCAGCTCAGCGTTCCGACCCCGAACCCGTACTACACGGCGACCCGAGGCGATTGCGGTTGCCGATCGGGACCCTGTTCGTCTGGTAATTGTGATGGCGGCAAATGTGATGGCGGCAAATGTGGCGGTTGTGCGTCGGGACGCTGCGGTGAACTGGTGCCGCGTAGCCAAATGTGTGCCGAAGGCGAGAGTGATTGCCGGCCTCGTCGCCGACCTCTGTTACCCCCACCTGTCACTTTTTTAAATCTGTTCCGTAGCCGGAGTGCGTACTCAACGGTCTGGGCAGGTTACGGCGAAGAGACTCGCCACCGAGCCCGAAACAAAAGCCCGCACATCAACGGAACGTGGAACACGTCCGACGACGGCGGTTTGATCGAACCGGGCTGCAACCAATGCCAGACCGGTTGCAGCCACTAAGAAACGGTCGTTTTCTAGTTCTCGTTCTCATCATTGATGGCCTGCCAGCCGATCGCGTCAACGTGAACGAGTCCACCGGCGTTCTCGCTGGAAACAATCACGGTGACTTCGGTGTCGGCGGGCACATCATATTCCCCCGCATCGATCGCCTCGGACGTGTCGCTGTCACGTTGGTTGATTCGCAGCGCGGTTGGTGAACTTTTAGCGATCGCAACGGTCACGGGCACCGTTTCGCCGCGATTGGGGTGGGGTTGGCTGTAGATTTGCAATCGGTAACGCCCGGCCTCAGGTAGCTTCGTCGTGAAACGGGCTGTCGCCGAGGAGTTCGGGGAGGCGTAGCGGTACGACCATCCGACGTAACCACGCAGGCCTGTGCCTTCGGTCCACGAACCGGTGAGCACGGCGTCGCGATCGTCGATCACGATGCCAGGCAAATCGGCGGGTTTCCGACCAGGCATCGGGCCGTTCGGTCCGGCGGATTCCATCGCGTCATCCGGAATGACAATGTCCCCGTCGAGGCTCGTCCGCCGGGCTTTGCCGGGCAGACGCAGCAGTTCGAGCAATTCGTCGAGGTGAGATTCATAAACGTCTCGCGGTTGGCATTCGTTCTGCGTGCAGATCGACGCGGCTTTGCCCACGACCTCGCCCATCATGCCGCACGTCTTCATCACGCGAACCGTTCCGAGTGCCTCGTGTGTGACGCTGACGCATCGCCCGGCCATGAACAGATTGTCGATATTGCGGCTGTAAAAACACCGATACGGGACCGGGTAACCGTAATTGCGATCGACGCGGCGGTCGTGGACGGCGTAGCTGATGAAAGGATTGTCAGGGAACTTTTCAGCGTACTGTTTCTTCGGGTAGTGCAGATCGATCGACCAAGTACTCGGAACACAACCGTCCGGAAATTCTCGCTTGGCAACAATGTCTTCCTGATTCAACACAACGTCGCCCATCAACCGCCGACTTTCCCGTGGACCGCCGACGTAGGCGACCCAAGTCAACGCGGCGTTGGCGTGGTCGGGTTGACCATCGCGGTTTTTCATCGCGTTGAACGCGCCAAACACCGCTCGCAAATTCCAGTCGCGGATCGCTTCGGCGCCGCCGAGCGGATCGAGATCGAAACCGCTCTCCCAGAACCATTGCCCGTGAAAATCACGCGGGTAGGGGAAATCGGCCATGTTCAGATCGAGTGCCCAAGGTGTTTTGGGAAACGTTCGCGCGGTGTCCGTGTTCTCCCATCGCCACATGTTGCTCATCCCCATCCGTCCGTCGGGAGTGACGTCGGCGTCGGCACCGGCCCAGGCGCCGATCCAACCGTGTCCGGTGCAATCGGCAAACAGTTTCCCCGCGACGCGGAGGTCTTCGCCGGTTTGTGTGTTGAGTAATCGGAGACCATTGATGTGGTTATCCGACGCGTCGACGGCGTAAGCGAAATGGTGCAGCATCAAATCGATGTTCGCTTCGGCGAGCACGATGGCTTCCTTTTTATCGTCGCCGAATTCTTCGTACCGCCCTGGCGATTTCGTCGCCCGGTCACAGAACTCTTCGACAATCTCGCCGATCCGCGGGAACTTGCCGCGACGGATATTTCCCATCGCCCACACCCGGACTTCGCTCGAACCGTTGCCACCGAGCACCCCTCGGTCTTGGATCAACGCGACCCGGCATCCCAATCGCGCCGCCGACAACGCCGACGCCATTCCCGCGTACCCGCCGCCGACCACGACGAAGTCATAGGGCCCTTTGGTCACCGGTGTCGCGGTCAGCCCGAGTTGGTTGCGACGCCATGGTGAAAGAACGTCACCGACATCCGGCGGTGCTGGCGCGTCGACGTCGCTCGTCAAGTAAATGCAATCGCAACGGCCGTTGAACCCGGTCAGATCGTGCAATGCAACCGTCTGTGCCCCGGCATCCAAACGGACCACGCCACCGTCCTGCCAATGCCAACTCGCGGACTCGGTACCGAACGTGGTCTCGAGCGCTTGATCGTTGAACGAAATTTGAAACCGCCCCGGCGAATCGGCAGATGACTTGGCACCGGGCGACGACTCGTCTTTCGCTGCCCCGTTCCAACGGGCCACCCAATCCATCGTCCGGACCCACACGCGATACTCACCGGCCGTTGCAATTTCCACACGCGCGTTCGCGTCCGACACGGGCTGGCCTAACCCGTGTGCGATCAGGTAGGGCGAACCCATTTGCTGAATGAACTGGGTGTCCAGTTTCCAGCCTCCGTGATCGGCGAAACTTTCAGCTTCGATAAAAACCTCCTCGGCGTCGCAATGACGATCGCCCGCCAGGGTGCCGAGTAACCACGTGACCGAGAACAGGATGCGGGCGGGAATCAAAAGCCGAGAACGACAGGGAGGCGACATGGGTTTGCCGTGGGTGGGGATAGGGGAAACGAAGGTGCGAAAAGCATTTTATCCCAAATGCAGCCGCCCGTGTACTCGGGAACTCGTTGCCAGGCTCCCGAATGGAAATGCACCGGGTGCGAGGGGGTGCATCAGACCTCCGGCTTCACCCATTAGCCGTTTGGGCGTTAGCCCCCGGTTCAACGCGAGAACCGTGGCTAACGCCAAAACGGCGAATACACCGAAACACTTTCCCGAACCTGCTTAACGCCGTACTTCTACGTCGCATGACCGCTTGGGTTTGGAGAATGCGAGTCACGTTGCTGGTCCCGCCGGCCTCTCGCTTCGAAGGACGCGTCGCCTGCGGCGACAATGGGAACAATTGTCCTAAATTGCGATCAGGATTTGAGTGTTTTCGAGCAGGGTGCCGGTCTCGAATTGCACGTTCTTGATCCCGATCACGTACGCGGTCACGGCGAGATAGTACCGAGTCTGCGATTCGCTGAGACGGCGCTGCCTGTCGAGCAATTGTTCGAGATTGATCGGCAACCCGGCTTCGCGGTTCGCTTGGAGTGCGTCCAACGCATCTTTCGCGGCGGGGTACCGATTCAAACTGGTCTCCGCGAGAACGTACGCGCGGTCTGCCTCGGCGATCGTGCCGAGGAAGTCGTGAATGATCTGACGCTCTTGCTCCTTGAGTACCGCTCGGTCGCGAGCGATCTGCAGCTTCGCGGTCTGGACCGCCGCGTGGGCCTGACGAAATCCCACCGGCATCCGAAATTCCAAACCGGCCTCGTATCTCTTGGTAATCCATGTCGGCGAGTTCCTCGAACGCGGAATCGGATCCGGCGAGCCCCGGACCGAGACCGCGAATCCGGTACGTCGAGACGAGGTCGAGCGTCGCCAAGAAAAAATTCTTGGCCGCGAGCAGTTCCATCTCCCGACGCTGAACAAGCAATCGCTGTTGCTGCAATTTCGATCGCATTCGAATCGCTTGGACGCTCTACGATTCGGTATCAATAATCAACGGCGCGGTGCTCGGTTCGTCCACCGGGCGCAACTACACGCCTTCACTGACAGGCAACCCGATCAGCAATCGCAACCGCCGCGAGCACGCCGCCGACAACCGCGAACGTGCCACCCGAGGATGAATTGTTGACTTGGGTGCGCCCAACCAATTTGCCAGCCACGGCGTCTTGGTACTCGGATTGGAACCGGTAATACTGCTCCCGCGCGAGCGCTTCAGCGGAGCCGTCCCGGCGGTTGGACGTTTTCTGTGCGTCGTAACTTCGCCACGTTAACCGGCTGCGTTCGAGAGCTTCGGCCCGCGCGTCGGCGTCACAGTACGCGTAGGCAAGATCCCAATACGCGTTCATCACATTACTGAGATAATCAGGTGCCCCGCGTCGAAATTCCGCCACGGAAATATCGTTGTTCATTCTGGCAATCAACACACCGTTGTTAACACCTGGTAGCGCCGCCGGGCTCGCGATGCGGTTGAACGTCACGCCGCCACGCATCAACGGTTGCCCCAGTTCAGCTTGCCACTGGGCTTGCCACGCACTCGGCGTCAGGTTACCGGTCGCGTTGTTGGCGTTGTAGTCGGTGATACTCCGCACGGCGATCTCAGCCCCCGTGGCGGTCCGCTTGGACGCTTGCATGACGTAGTCGTGGACGTCCTGTTTGAACGCGTTGGCACCGCCGCCAAAGAACCGGTTGTTGAATTGACGGTCGTTGTTTTGCCAATTCCCCAGTGCATACAATTGCATATCGAACGCCGACAACGCTGCCTCAATACCACCTTGCGGATCGGTTTGAACGAGCGGCAAGGAATGCTCGGTCGCCAACTGATCGGGAGCCCGCAACACCCTCGCACCGAGGTCTCGCAGTACTTCCGAGTTCGATAACGCGATCTCAATCGCCTCCGGTAAACGGAGGTCGCGTTACGGTGCGTTTCGCAATGAGTCCGGATCACGAATCGTGATCGGTGGCAGCGGAGCGGTTTCAGAAACGATCGACTCGGCGGAAACTTCCCAGGGCGCCCCCGCACCGAACCGGGCCATGATCGCGTCGGCACTCGAGGTGTCGTTTCCGATCGTTTCCGAAAAATTGTGCGTGGCACGACAACCGATAACGCCCGCGAACGCTGATAAAATCAACCCCGTGATCAACGACCAAACGAAGATCCACGGCACACCCCAGTGCGGCCTCGTGTGGCGTGGTCTCGGCGTTTCGACGGCGTCGCCTGTGATCGCAACCCTCGGCGATTTCGACATCCGTCCCCGGCCCAACGACTCGCGATCCGGAGGCGCGGCATCCGTTCGTGATTCATCGGATGGCAGGGATGCGGACAAAGGCGAAATACCGTTTCGGACAAACGTACAGACGTGCAAATAGCGGGGCTGAATAACCAGACCTATCGACGTTCATCGACGATCCGGCACAACCCGATCCAACAAAATTGTTGCGAAACTCAGAGGCGGCAAGTTTCACGCCATGAAACTGCATTCCAACGACTGGGTTTCCCCCATCGACGGCTAAACTAGCGTCCATGTCTGTCTCCCCGGCTCCCGATCCTCCGCCCCCATCCTCCGCCCCGACAAATCGGCCTGTTCGAACTCGGTCGGCTGCGTTACACCGACTCGCTCGCCGATCCGGTCGTGCGCGCCCGCGGATTGTGTGCGGCGATCGCCGGGGCGACACAATCCGACCGAGTCAGCTATCTGACGACCTCATCGGCCGCCCTCCTGGTCGCGACCTCCACGAGCACCGCACCCAACCCACGCACCCGCGAAACACTCCGTCTCGAACGGTTCGCGATGCAAGCTCGGAACGCGACCGATTCACCTCCCGAGAACGACAGCCACGACGACCACAGCATCGGTCTCCCCGAGTGTCTTGAATCGTTCGCGATCCCGATCCGAACGGGCGAGAACTACGAATGCGTCGCCGTCATCGTGTTGCAACGATTCGCCGTCGCACCCGCTCGACTGAACGAATCGCTCGCACCCGGTCGCCCGCAAATCGAATCCGCCGCCTCACTCGTCGCCGAGTCACTGCGGCGATCCGGCCACGACCGCGAACAACGATATCACCGCCGACTGTTTCAGTCGTGGCGTCGAGCCACCCGCCGCCAACGCACGATCACCTACGCGTTCATGACCGTAACCGTGATCGCGATCGTGGCCTCGCTGGCACGGTTTCCCGTTGCGTTTCGATTCAACGTGTACGGTCGAATCGAAACGATCGAAGCGCACGCCGTCGACGCACCGGTCGCTGGAATGCTAACGCGACTGCATGTCATCGATGGCCAACTCGTCAGCACCGGAGACTGACTCGCGGAAATGACGAGTTTGGAAATGCAAATGCAATCCGATCGCATCGCCGGAGAACTCACCACCGTCCAAACCGAACTCGCGGGCCGACGACTGCAACAATCCGAAACCGGAGACACCGGCGGGGTGGGCAACCGCAACGAAGCCGATAACGCAAACAACACCGATTCTCTCCGCAGCACTTCGGCGAGACGGATGGTGGTACGCGCCCGCATCGAATCGCTCACCGAACAATCCGCCTTGATCCAACAGGTCAACGAAACGCTCACGATCCACGCCCGCTGCGACGGACGCGTCATGATGCGTGACGAACAATCTCAGCTCGCCGGTCAAAACGTCATGCAGAGCCAATGGTGCAACCAAGATGGGATGACCGTTCTGTTCGTCTTGTTTTTTACTCTCGGTTCGCTCGCCGGATTCCCGGTCGGGTTGCTCGCGCAAACACCGGTGCGTGAATCAACACCGGGTCCGGATGTGATTGATAACCTCGTTGTGTTGCTCGTCAACGAGGCATCGGTGAACGGTTCCACCTGGCATCTTCGTCGCGAGTCGGATCTCGCTCGGCAATCGATACGTGTGGGTGTTGAAAGATCCTCTCTCGCCGGTACTGCATTTCTTCGAGGAATTCGAATTCGGGATTCTACGATCGCTGGCCAAAGTCGAGTCGCTCTCGCGGCTCGCCGAACGCTATCGCGCGCGGATCGAGCCGGACGTGTTAACCCGGTTCCTCCGCTCGGCATGGCGAGCGGGTTTGTTGGCAAGCGACTCGGGCGTTTTCCCAAACGAAGCCTCCACTGAAATTTCCACCACGCCTGCGAACACGGCGTGGTGGAAACAACCGCTCGCAATCCGTTTGCCTGGGATTAACCCCGACCGGTTGCTGGGTCACCACCGTCTCGCTCATCCCTCCAAACTCACAGCGATCGCACCGACCTCGTTCGGATCGGAGAACCGAGCGACACGGTCCACCCGCGCGATCTTGATCGGAGTCGCGATTTTCATGTGCTCTGCTTTGACGTTAGTGCTGATAAACCGTGCCGAGTTCGTTGAAAGGGTGACGCGCGCCGGCGCCGGTTTGTTTTCCGGCGGCGCGAGCTATCTGTTCTGCCTGTTCGCGTTGTCGGTTTTGATCACCAAAGTCGTGCATGAAATCGCTCACGCGTTGGTTTTTACGGCGTTGGGCGGTCGATGCCGGAAAATGGGCGTGATGCTGTTGATGGGAATCCCGTGTTTGTATTGCGACGTGAGCGAAACGTGGTTGATGCCGCGGCGGTGGCATCGGATGCTGGTCTCGGCGGCAGGCATGATCGCCGAATACGTGATCGCCTCGATCGCGGTTTGCGTTTGGGCGTTTACCGATGTCGGGACGATCCTAATCAACGCCAACCCCTTGTTACGGTACGACGGCTATTAACTGTTGTCGCTTAACATGCCGTATCCAATCCCAACCGGGCCAAGACGGGCGGCAGTGTGCTCGGTGTACTGCCCCGTTTGCCAGGAACCACCTGCCGGGCCGTCCAATCCAGCAGTTCGAGGTAATCCTCGATCGACATCGACATCGCCCTCGGCATCGGCATCGGCATCGGTAAAAATCCCTTGTCACTGCACCGCTCGCCTGATTCACTCGCACACGGACCGATCGGGTCAGATGACTCGTCGATCGACAACTGCTCAGTCGCTTGCGGATCTCCGCCCGGCGAATCGGGCAACCGGCGATGGAATGAATCTCGGGCTGGGTCGGCGTTATCGGCGATCCATCGGGCCCGCGCCTTTGCGGGCACCGCATCAACTATCGGCGAGCCACCTCTTGATCATCCCACGTTGCCACGACATCAGGACGCGATCTCATAATCAAGTGGAAGTGATTGGAGATAATAGCAAACTCGAGCAAATCACCGCCTATCGCCCTAGCTAATTCACGCAGTTGCTCCTCGATCCAGACCTTCCGGTGGTCAAAGTTTTTCCTCGAGATCGGGTCCTCTCCCATCAAGAAGCACTGCCGGGTGGTGCGATTATAAAAGTGACCGACCGCCACCTCATCCGGATCAAACACTTCACTGCGAGCCAAATGAGCCATCACACACCTCCCAGGCAGAAAAATCAGAGCAACTGACAGAATCAGAAAACTCAGCACACCCTTCCTTTGGAGTCAATACAACACTCAGAAAGATGCTCTGTCCCCAGTTGTCGTGTCGAACTGAAAATGAATGAACTTTTCATCGCCATGAACCCAGAAGTAGGCGCGATCACCATCAAGCGTCCAGTAGGTTTCGTCGGCATGAACGGCACCCTCATTGCTGCCGAGCTTTTTGGCAATGTCATCGACCACGGGAGTCGATTTTTCGGCAAGCTTCGTTTCAAATCCAATGAGCGCCGCAGGACTGAAACTGATACCGAACAACTCTTCGATGGCCCTGGTTCGCAGAGGTGAAGGGGGATTTTGCGGTAACTGATCCCAATCACATTGCGAAGGTAGGCTGCTTTGCTACGAAGGAAAGGACCAATCCGGCTGAGCAAAATCTCGTTCTTGCCCGGTTGTTGGACGAGTCGATCACACTGCCCGCAGCGACAGGCGGCGTGACGATAGAGGACCACTCGATACACGCCGTCAAGGATGTCTTCTTGAAGATGGCGTGACGGTTCGGTGCTGCTCAGGATGTCGAACGATCCTTGGCAATGCGGACATCGACGTGGGGCAGGTACATCCACGGCCCAGTCATCGTGAGTGGGCATCGGGCGAAACCAACCGGGATGCCCGACGGGTGCTCCCCGCTTTCCTTTGGGCTTCTCCGGTTCGGGATCAGGTTGCGGTGTCGGGTCAGCTTGTTTTTGCTGGTTGGTGGCAAACTTGTTTTGGCGTTCGAGCTTCAACTCGAGTTTGACCTGCTCGAGTTCCGCTCTCAGTTTATTCTCGGCGACCGCTTCGCTCAATCGTTTTCTCTCTGCGTCGTGCGTGCGGTGGAGATAGTCTTGTGCTTGGTCATTCTCGTTGGCCAGAAGTACGAGCGTCGAAATGCCCACGGCTCCTGCGTGCGGGCACCAGCGGACATTCGGACAGGGGTCGTTCTTGCGGGGGTAAAACGACTAGCGTGTGTGAATTTCTTCCATGATTCACGCAATCGAACCGCAAAGCCAGAATTCGCCCAAGGCCAATCTCCCCGGATTTCAGCCCAGGGGGACTAAACTGTTACCGCCCACAACCTCGCCGTAAAAAGTCCTGACCCCTTTTCTTCGTCTGACCCCTTTTCTTCGTCCGAGGTGCTGATGAAATTGACGTTCCGAGGCGACGCGACTACCTCAAAACGCGACCGCGAAACACACCTCACATCGATTCCGCGCCAGATGCCGGACCTCGATCTTGCGAGGCCTCCATCGCTCTACCTCCGCCTGCCACCTGGGGATCTGAGACGCCCGTTCGTAATCGCCCAATTTCATCGTGATCAGGCATCCTTGAAAACTCGTGTCGCGGCTTTGAATCAGGTTTCGCACCGTGCTTAAGGTCGCATCGGGTTTGACGGTGGAATCGACGAGTAACCATTTCGCGCCCCGAAAAATACGCCGAGGCAGATCACCGGCGCGAGCGGCGTAGTGAATGAAGCGTGGATGGTCTGCAATCCGAGGATCCATCTCCGCCGGGTCGACGCCGATCACGTGCAATCCCAATTCGAGTAAGCGTCCGCAGGCGCCGCCGGGGGCACTGCCGACCTCCACGGCGAGATCGTCGGGACGTAAATCGAAACCGCTCCACGCGATCGCCTCGGCGGCTTTGTAATACGCACGTGAAATCGGTTCGTATTCCGGTGCAACCGGTTGCACTCCACCGGGCCAACGGGTCGGCAACGTCGTCGCGGTGTGCGTGCCGAAGAACCAATGCGAAGGATCGACGAGGACGACGTCGAGCACGGTTTCCGAGGGTTGAGCGATCTCGTTCGCCGCCGCACAACGCAGCCGCTCAGGCCCGAGTCGGTGCACAAGATGCGACGCGACCGCTGCGGAAACCTCGTCCACCCCCGGTTCGAAATCGAATCGTCCGATCGGGGCACGGTCGCGAGGCCAAACGTGCAATTGATCAAACGGCGCGGCAACCGGATCGATCGCCGCGAGCAATCGGTCGACCAATTCATCGGAGTTGCCCGATTTGCCACTGCCGAGCGAATGGCACGCCGTGCGAATGAAAATGTCCTTGGGCAGCGCCGCGTTGTCATCGTGTTTCGCGGTGACGAACCCAGGCCGTGAGAACGCCAAACGCCATCCCGACGCGGCAAGGTTGTCTTTGACAATGCCCTCGGCGCCGTACGCGCATGTCAACATGGCAAAACTCGGCCCAGAGCCGGGGGCGGATTCAGGGGCCGTGGTCATGAAAAATCGTTTGCGTGGGGAGTGATCGGGAAATCGCCGGGACGGATCGTCCCGAGCACGCGATACCTTAGTCACGGGTTTCGGACGAGGGAACGTGGCTCCCGCGCGTTTCCGTTATTCACGCTCCAATTGCATCCGCAGATAGCTGCGTGATTCGGCTCGCGTCAGGCCGAGAGTTTCAGCGAGCGATGTGATTCGCGAGCGCGCCGTTTCGATCGCGTCCGCCGAGGGCGAGGCATCAGGCAACACGACTTCGATCTCCGCAAATAGTCCCGGCGATCCGTTCTCGCCGAGCGAGGGCACCTCGTCGATCGTGATCGTCATCGACTCGCTCGACGAACCGAGCCGGAACGTTTGCCGATGTTTCGTCACCGTGGCGACTTTGCGAAAACTCAAATGCGACAACAATCGTTCCATCGATTCACCGTCGGCGTCACCGGGATCGAGTCGCCATTCGAGTTCTTCTCTCGCCTTGACGTCGCCCGGTGCCTTCACGCCTTTGTAGGTCACCATCGGCACATCGCCTTCGCGACGAACCCGCAACGCCTCGCCCGTTTGCGCGAAATCGCGGCAGGGATGGTTGTAATAAGTATCGCGATTTTCTTTTTGCGAAACCAGCACCGCCCCTTCGCCGGCGAGTCGCTCGCGGAGTAGATCGCGGTTTTCAATGTGGTACTTTTGTTCAATTTCAAACATGGCCGGTCTTCCTTGGTAGAGGCACTTCGACGATGGCACCAACGTCTGCACCCGATCGTTCGATTTCGATTACAACGACGACTGAGGATCTTGGTTCGGAGGTTCTGCGGCTTTTAAGTTTTTTCATTTTCCCTTAAGAACTGTCCCTAAATAAGATCCCGATTTCCGTCGTAGCTACGCTCGCCAAGAGCGTGGCCCACCGTCTGGCGACGGTAGCTACGTCAGGAAATTATTTCGGGACAGTTCCTAAGTTTCTCCTTGCGTGCTGCCAGGAGTTCTCTCGCGGCGATGCTCAGGAAAACGAACTACTTCCGGTATCGCCGGTCGTTCGGGTTGCCGCCCGACATCAGGTAACCCATCAGGTCGCGGATCTCCGACGCGTTCATCCCGGCGAGCAATTCCATCGGCATCTGAGAAACCGGCGAGGCGACGATGTCCTCAATATCATCGGCCGCGACTTCGATCGGTTTCGCGTCAGGCTGCGACGGGTACACCGTCAAGTCTCCGTTGGACTGCGCCACGACAAGACCGGTCAAAATGCCGCCGTCGGCGAGGATCACGGTCGACGATCCGTATTGATCCGAGATCACTTTGCTCGGGTCGATGATCGCCTCGACGACGTAGCTCTGATCGAACTTGCTGGGGATACTCGTCAGGTCCGGGCCGATGTTCCCCCCCAAACCGGCGATCCGGTGGCACGACGCGCACTTCGAACTGAAATACAACGAACGACCACGTTCGAAATCCGGTTTGCCTTTCGAGGCCGCCCCGTTCGCATCGGCGAGCGTCCACTTTTGTCCCGGTCCCTCGATCGCCGCGATCGGGAAATCCGGTTCCGGATTGAAATCCTCGCCCGTGATGTCTTCGAGCGATTTGCGCTGCCCGTCATCGCAGTTGGCGAGCGCCTCCTCCCGCGTCCGTGTCAGGTATCCAGGAAAACTCGAACCGCCCGAGGTCTTGGCCGCCTCGTTGAGAAACCGAAAGTACTCGCGGCGAAGATCAAGCGTCCAACCTTGACGTAAATTTCGCAACATGAACGCCAGCATGATTTCATTCGACGGTGGTGGGTTGTCAAGCAACCGGTTGACGGCCCCGCCGTAGCGACTGTTCCGTGATGCGATCGCCGACCAATCGGGAACCTCGGGCGCGGCCCGATTGACGATCAATTCCATTGCCCGTTCGGCAACCTTCGTGCTCTGCAAATACGTCATCACGCGGACGAGTTCGACGTTGACGTTCGGCAACGTGCTGGGCAGCAACGGTTCGATCTGAGCGAGGATGTTTTTGCGTTGTCCATCGCTGGGTTTTTCGAGTTCCAAGGAGATCAACGCGTACGCACGCAGCATCCCGAGCAGCTCGCCTTCGGGCAATTCCTCGGCCCGAAGTTTCAACAGGTTTTCAATCAGCGGAGCGGCATGGGATGCGTCACCACGGCGGGCCAGCGCGACGGCGGCGGTGATCGCGGATTGTGGACTGGTTTCCGTAATCGCACGTTTCGCCCACGAGTCCACCGCTTGACTCTCGATTGCGATCCGAGCGGCATGACGCAGGAAACGGTCTTTGCTAGCGAGAATCGGCCACGCCATTTCAACAGCCGAGGAATCGGTGACACCATGGAAGGCTTCGAGCTTGTGACGCTGTGCTCTCGCCGCAGCATGTTTCTCGTCCGCTGCCGACGGCCCGTCCGTCGATTCATCACCTAAATAGCTGACCCGGAACAACGCCGAGTCGGTACCACGTCCCCCGACGGCGAAATACAACGCACCGTCGTCACCGACGACCGCATCGGTCACGGGTAACGGCGTGCCGTAAACAAACGGTTCCGCTTCGCCCCGGTAACTCGCCCCGTCGGCTTGCAAGTGGACCGCGTAGATCGTTCCGAACGTCCAATCGAGTGCAAACACCGCGTCTTGATAGCGGCTCGGGAAACCAGTGCCTTCACCGGAGATGATTCCGGTCGGTGACCCGGGGCCGATGTCGACGACCGGTGGCAAGCTGTCTTCATAGTACGCCGGCCATTTTCCACTGCCGCTCCGCCATCCGAAATCGGAACCACTGACGACGTGACAAATCCGAGTCGGACGGTACCACGGCGTTCCTAAATCCCATTCCATATCGGCGTCAAAGGTGAACATGTCACCGAAACGGTTCAACGTGATGTCGTACTGGTTTCGATACCCGATCGAGTGCAGCGTTTGCGTCTTCGATTCCATATCGAGACGCGTGACCCAACCGCCCGGCGCCATCCGACCGCGAGCGTGCCCGTTGGAATCCCACATCCGCGGCAGTAGCAAACCCTCGTACCAGGTCGGCACGCGCGAGGCCACGATTTTGCCCATCTCGGCATGGTTACCACCGTCCATGTAAATGCCCTTGCCGTCTTCGGTCACGATCACCGCGTGGTTGCCGTGCTCACCACCGCTGGTTCCGCCGGGAATCACCTCGGCGGTATCGAGCCGGTCGTCGCCGTCGGAGTCCGTCAATCGTTGCAGGTTGCCACCGTTTTGGTGGAACCACAAACTGTCAAACGCCCACACCAAACCCTGGGCACCGGAAAGATCCGCGAGGTTACCGACGGAGACCTTTTCGACCAACGGCGATTGTGAATCACGCAAGGTCACGCGGAACAAACCCTGATTGCCTTGGTCGCTCGCATAGATTCGCCCTTTCGGATCGAGTGCCATCGCCACCCAACTTCCCTGGTCCTTCGGGATGTTATAAACTCGTTCGATCTCAAACCCCGGTGGCACCATCACGTTCTTCGCGTGCAACGGATCGCCGCTGCCACCGTCGCTGTCGGCAGTCTTCTGACCGGGCACGTTCCAGGGGCCTTTGCCGAGCGTCTGGCTGCCGATCGCGGTCTGCCAATTCGAATCATCGAGCGAGACGGATTGCCAATCGGCGATCGGTTCCTCAGTCAGTTTCCATTTGTCATTCGAGACGACCGTTTGCTTGGTTCCATCGACCAGTTCGATTTGAACCTTGCACACCATCGCCGCCACACCGCCCTCGTTTTGGCCCTCGACGGTGATCAGGTTTTTCCCGGACGTGATCAAATCAGTGATCGATTTTATCACCGGCTCGGACCACTCGGACGAGTTACCGACGGATTTGCCGTTGATCGTCAGTTTGAGTTTGTTGTCACAGGAAGCGTACACTTGCGCCGACTTGATTTTGCCTTTGACGTTGAACGCGCGACGGAACCATACCTTTTGCTGCGATTTCGATTCCTTGGTCCAAATCCAAGTCGGTTTGGGTTGATCGGTCACCCATTTCAAATCGTTGGCCTCGGGTGGTTCCACTTCTTGGCTGGTTTGATTCACCGGCGCCGTCGGCGATGACGACTTGATCGCCTCGGCGAGCGTCGTGGCGGCGTCCTCGCCAGACAACTCCCGCATCATCAGCCCTCGGAACTCCACCTTCATCGACGCCCCGGCATGCAGTTGCAAACCGAGTCGGCCGCTCGCGCTGGACTCGGGGTGATTGTCGGTCAAGTCGATCGTGGTGACACCGTTGATTTGATGAATCATGCGGTTGCCGAGCGCGACGATACGGAGGTCGTTCCAATCCGTACCGACGAGATTTTCACCGTCACCGACTTTGCCGACGACATTCGATTTCCCGTCGGGGCCGATGACGAGCCGTTGGCCGCGAGTCGTGATGATGCCGCGACCGGTTTTCTCACCGTACATCATCCCAAAATAGTCTTGCTTCGGATGCAGGTCGGCTTGATAGCCTTTGAGGGCGAGCCCCTCCGCGTCCACCAATTCGCTGCGGTATTGCACGCCCGAGTTGTTGCCTTCGAATCGGACTTTGCAACGGAACTCGAAATCGCCGACCTCGCCGCCTTGCCAAATCAGAAACGTGTTCGCCTTGGTCGGGTTCTCGGCGGTCGTTTCGCCTTGGATCGCTCCATCAACTACCGACCAGAACGGGTCGAGCCCCTTCCACCCGTCGAGCGATGCGCCGTCGAAGAGAATTTTGAACTGCGGATCGCTCGTCGCACGAGTCCGCGAGTCGTCAGCAACGACGCCGCTCCCGAGAGTTAAAAAACAGGTACACAGAAAGCCAGCGAGCGTGGCGGAGATCAATCGCATCGTAATGCTCAACAAACGGGAGGGAGATAAAGGCGGAAAAGCTACCGCCAAACAGAGTTGACGCGCACCCTCGATAACTTATTTGCTCTATAGACAACTTGCAATGGTGCGTTGACGATTTGCTCCGACATCTTGGTTGGTCTCCTCTTTAAGGATGTCAGGATGTTGGACACTCGCCCTTTCCGGCTCATCCGTCGGAAAAGGTTGCTGTTACCGAACCGATGAGATCCTGGCCACCGAAAACGTCGCTCGGCTCGTCTTGTTCCTGTTCGCCTTGTTTGAGCAAAACATCAGGTTGGCGGGCTCTGCCATCGCGGTCAAGATAATTCTTCTCCGCAGCCAGGACGATTCCCTAGGCATCCGATGTGATTCGAGTCGCGCCACAGCCGACAAAGATCGGAAATCAGCGGGGGAGTTGACGTTATCTACCCCCAACCCCTTCTTCGAGTCCTCGCTGAGATGGTGCCGCCATAAAAGACCGCTCCGCTTGTCACGCGACCGTTGTCGCGACGGAAACACCCATCGCCAACCTACTTCCCGGCCAGCATTCGGATACTTACGCGACAACG